>Ga0206125_10003088_pt1 | contig 16556 bp, 16 predicted proteins | sample Helgoland_Spring_4_FD_148598 | JGI IMG/M metagenome (GOLD analysis project Ga0206125, IMG submission 148598) | Pelagic subsurface seawater microbial communities from Kabeltonne, Helgoland, North Sea - Helgoland_Spring_Bloom_20160331_1 | ecosystem: Environmental > Aquatic > Marine > Epipelagic ... | reverse complement strand
TCTTCGGCGTTCTCAACGCCGTTAAGCAGTTCGTCTAGAACGTCCTTGGAAATCGTCATTGTTGTCATGCTCCTTCAATATGGAAGCATGGGACAAATTACTCATACACAGAAGATCGGACACTCTCGAACCGCTGGCCGAGGCCATCAAGCGTCACGTCCTGTCCGGCCAAGCCATCTTCGCGGATGACACCCCAGTTAAGATGCTAGCACCTGGCAACGGCACAACCAAGACAGCGCGCTTCTGGGCCTATGATACCCTAAACCGAATTGCAGACCACAAAATCAACAGGATTGATGAACTGCTCCCATGGAATTATCGGGGGCGAAAAAGGCGCTTACCTTTCTTCATGCAATCCACCTTAAATACTGGTCCGAAGGTCTGCGATCACCTTACGCCCGCTTAATAGGGCGAACGGCTAAGTAAAACTTTATAGCGCGCTGCTTTTTATTAATTATGGCGAATCGCTTAAAAGTCAAAGGTGCTGAAATGTCCAAACTTTCCCCCCGTCTTGCTTTGCCAATCATGCAGCCTTCGCAGGCGCAAAAACATGTTACTCACAATGAAGCGCTGATCAAACTAGACGCTCTGGTGCAGTTGGTGTTGCAAGACACGGATGTTCAAATACCCCCTGCTACAGAAACCGATGGAGCAGTCTGGGCTGTTGGCGATGGTGCTACAGGTGCATGGACAGGTAAGGATGGACAGCTTGCACAATGGAATAACAGGGGATGGGCATTCATCGCCCCCCAAACGGGCTGGCGTTGCTGGGACCTTGCGAACTCAGTAGGAAAGATATTCGATGGCACCGCATGGTCAAGTTTAGACATGCAAAACCTGCCCGGCCTCGGCATCAACTCGGCATCGGATGGCACCAACCGGCTTGTTTCTAGCTCACAAGCTACACTTTTGACCCATGACGGTGCGGGGCATCAGCTTAAGGTGAATAAAGCTGCCGCAAACGATACTGCCTGCTTGTTGTATCAAACGGATTTCACCGGCCATGCAGAGATAGGGCTGGCGGGCAACAATGACTTAAGCGTCAAAGTTTCGCCCGATGGGGCTAGCTGGACCGAGGCGCTGGTGATTGATGCAGCCAACGGCACAGTAGGCGGTGCCGCTGTGCAAACAGATGCGAGCGATCTAGGAGACGGGAAACTTGCCCGCGCCGAGTTCACCTATGGTAAGGGCAATCTCTTGGGCGCGGTCAGCGAACTTGCTGGCGCGCCAACAGGTGCGGTGATCGAGACAGGATCCAATAATCTTGGCGACTATCTGCGTCTAGCGGATGGCACTCAGATTGCTTGGTTGACCAAAAACGCAGGGCCAGGCGATGCCGAAGGGGAAGGGACCTTTAACAATCCTTGGTCCGTAGCGCCTGCGACAGTACTGCTACCTATCGCGTTTCAAAGCACTCCGGTGGTAAACTTCTCGTTCTCGGTCAACAGTAACAACACACTGTCTAGTAGCATCATATCTAGGTACGGCAGCGTTGCAAACGACCGAATTTTAGAATTCCGCACAGCACGGTTCGGATCTGCATCAGATAGTACAAATGTGATCTTGCAGTGTATTGCAATTGGGCGGTGGTATTGAGCCCAAAATTTAGCCGCGATTACCAGCAAAACTGAACTGCCCCGGGTTACCGTTGTATAAAATACTCCAAAGGTGAACCTTGTGTCGAAGAGATTGCATGTACAGTTTAACAGATCTTGGCATACCATAAGCTGTCGCCGTAAAACTGAAACTTTCTGGCGTAAGGGGGAGTCCAGCTGCAGAAAGGCGCGTGCATCAAATCTAAGAAAAGGTCTATAGATCGCTCTGGAAAAAACAAAATGCTGCGTGCGGCTATAATCGTCAGTTTGGGCACAACTTCTCAGAAGTTACAGTCGAGCGGTGAATGCCCAGGTACCGTGCACAGCCATGAAGTGCGGATGCGTCATCAGTCAGCAGATACATCGGTATCCGCGCCATTCGGCCGTGAAAAGCCGCATCCTTTTGCAAAGGATCAAGAACATGGTGGGTCAGGTCCCCGCTCAACAAAGTGCGCGCTAAAGAGCCATTAAAGTATATACCTGCCTCTGGCAGATACAGATAGGCGATCTCGCGCACCAACGCGCCCAGCGCTCTTGCCATCAAGGTGAGTGTTTGTGCGCCGCCCAGTGCCCCTGCAACGCTTTCGGGGGCACAATTGTTTCCCGTTCGGCCCAAGTGTAGCCGTGTCAGGCCATTGCCTGAAAACAGGTGCTCCACCGTAGTAAAATCAGCGATATTGTCGACGTCGCTACGGATGATAGCGTTCACCGGCTGCGGAAGAGCAGCATGGCCCATTTCGGCTGCAAACACGACACCACGCGCGCCATGAGCCACGCTGACGTTGAACCCAGTACCCAAACCAATGACGACCGATTGCGGTTCGTCCTCTGCCGGTGTGCCGCTCAGACAGTGCAACGAAGCGGTGGGTAGCACCGCAATGGCATGGCCCAGAGCCTCAAGATCGTTCAGCAGGTATACCACATCGAGGGACAGTTCCTGCGCCAGTTCTTCAGCATCGAAGTGCCAGTCACGATTGGTTAAACGTCCCCACCCCCTGGCCACTGGGCCGGCAATCGCAACCGCCGCCGACGTGACACCCGGATGATCGGCCAAATAGGCACGGGCACAGGCGGAAAAGCTGTTGTAATCATTGTTGCGAAAACGACGCACTGTTCCAGCATGCAACCCATTAGCATCCGCCAATGCAAGACGACAGTTGGTGCCACCAACGTCCGCCACCAACTGAACTGTTGCATGCCCGTCCCGCATTTACGCCTCGCCTGGTTGCTTGCCCAATATGATCATTCCGAGCAGATCATCGTCGGATACATCATCGACATCAACCGTGCCAACCAATTTTCCGTTCTTCATGACTGAAGCGCGGTCGCACAGCTCCATTACATCATGAATATCATGACTAATCAAAAAGATGCCAATGCCTTCTGCCTTGAGTTGGGTGATCAGTTCAGACACCATCTGGGTCTCGTGCGGGCCAAGGGCCGCCGTCGGCTCATCCATGATGAGGATGCGGGCATTGAAGTATACTGCACGGGCAATGGCCACTGACTGACGCTGACCACCTGATAAGGCACTGACCGGATCCTTGAACTTTTTGAAGTTCGGGTTCAGGCGGGCCATGATCTTGCGGGTTTCTGCCTCCATCGCGTCGTCGTTCACGAACCCGAGGGGCGACACCAGTTCGCGACCCAAAAACAGGTTCGATGCCGCATCAAGGTTATCAGCCAGCGCAAGCGTCTGATAAATGGTCTCGATGTTATAGGAGCGTGCGTCGCGTGGGTTGTTGATTGTCGCGTTCTCGCCATCAACATAGATCTCGCCCGAGTCCATCGCATAAGCGCCCGACAGGATCTTGATCAGCGTTGATTTTCCAGCACCATTGTGGCCCAATAACCCAACAACTTCGCCGGGGTACAGGTCGACCGAAACATGATCCACCGCATGCACCCCACCGAAAGAGATACAGATGTCTCGCATGTCGACAAGGGGTGTGCCTGAGCGATCAATTGTCTTTGATGTGCTCATTTCGAAGTCCTCCGATAGAGGTTGTCCAGATAAACGGCCAATACGAGGACCGAGCCAACAACGATCTGCTGAATGGCGGCATCAAATCCGATCAGCACCATGCCTGTTTGCAAAGATTGCATGACCACGGCCCCAAGGATGGCCCCATAAATAGTACCGACGCCACCGGCCAAAGATGTGCCGCCGATGACAGCCGCCGCAATGACATAAAGCTCATCAAGTGTACCAAGCGCGTTGGTCGCTGATCCAAGCCGGGCAGAAGCAACAGCCGCTGAAAGACCCGCAAGGAACCCCATCAGGGCAAAAATCTTGACCGTCATCCACTTGGTGTTGATGCCTGCAAGTGCCGCAGCCTCGGGGTTGCCGCCAATCGCGTAGACATAGCGCCCAAAGCGGGTGCGCGACATGACCAGCGTCATGATGATGCCGACCGCCAGCAGGATAAGAACCGGGATGGCAAAACCGTAGCTGATAAACAGGCCTTCTTGCGGAATGGTAATGTTGTTTTCGGCCGCATAGCGACGCACAATACCACGTGGCCAGTAATACGAGTTGACCAACAAAACCGCTCCGATCATCGTCGCTGAGCCGACGAGGGCAATGAACCAGTCCGCCCAGACCGGACGCAGACCAAATCCGTGTGTAATGCGCTGGCGGCGACCCAGAATCACGGAGGCAACAACAGCCACAACACCAACCAGTCCAACAATCCACGACCCTGTAGCGCCAATGGCACCGTCCGCAGTCCCGCCGAGCAGGCGAAATGTGCTGTCGACTGGTGAAATTGTCTCGCCTCGGGCGACAAGAAAGCCAGCGCCGCGCCAGGCCAACAGACCGCCAAGGGTGACGATAAAGGCAGGGATTGAGTGATACGCAATGAGGTATCCGTGAAATGCCCCCACCAATGTGCCCGTGATCAGACCCACAATGACGGCAATGATCCAGATCGACCAATGCTCGAGGCCGACAAGCTGCGGTAGCAGCCACACCTGAGTCACGCCCATGATGATCGCACAAAAGCCCAGAACCGACCCAACAGACAGATCAATGTGGCGGGTCACAATGACCAGAACCATACCACAAGCCATAATCCCGATTGACGACGTCTGCACACTCAAGTTCCACAGGTTGCGCGGCGTCAGAAAGGCACCAAAGCCGTTTACAACCGCACCATAGACATGAAAACCGATCCAAATCAGAGCCAAGGCACCCAACATGCCCAGCAAGCGGGTATCAAGCTCGGTCGCGTGAATAAACCGGGCGACAGGGCTTTTGATGGTAGGGGTGGCGGGGTCACCGGAGTTAGACATATCAGTCATAACAAAATCCCAGAAATAGGGCACCTATTGCCACAAGAAGCATCTCGGGCCAGAGCGCACAGGTGATGGTAAGGAATAATTTTAGGGTGTGCAACGGCGACAATCTCTGCCGCCGGTGCGTAATAATGTTGGGCCGTATTAGCAGCCAGCAACGCCAGCTTCGGCACCAGCACATACCTTGTCTTTGGCGATGTGGCCTGCGTCGATAACGGCACTGATGTTGGCCTGTGTCACGGGCGTCGGGTCGAGGAAGATAGCGTTCATCTCAACACCATTTGCACCACCGGACCAGCTTACTGCGCCGTCGATATCAGACAGGGCCGCACCACCAGCAAGGGCGACAGCAATCTCGGCAGCCTTGCCACCAAGATCAAGCGCGTTCTTCCAAACCGATACTGTCTGTTCGCCCCGAGCGACACGGTTAAGGGCGGCATGGTCACCATCTTGACCACCCACCGGAACGGCCAGACCTTGGGCTTGCAGCGCAGCAATTGCGCCGCCCGCCATGCCATCGTTTTGTGCCAGAACGGCGTCAACGTCGTTGTTTGCGGCGGTTAGGATCTGCTCCATGTTGCGCTGTGCATTGTCAGGCTTCCAGCCATCGGTAAAGGCCTCGCCTACGATGGTGATTTTGCCCGATGCCACGTCATCGCCAATAACTTCCATCATACCTTCCAGCAGGAAGCCAGCGTTTGGATCGCCCTTGTCACCCTTGATGATGGCAAAGTTTCCCTCTGGCTGCGCCGCCGTCACGGCCTGGGCGATGATCCGGCCCACACCCTTGTTGTCAAACGTCAGATAGAAAGTACGATTGTCTTCGATCAGGCGGTCATAGCCAACAACTGGAATGCCTTCTGCATCAGCTTGATCAACGGCGGGGCCAATTGCGTCCTTGTCCATCGCCAGAATAATCAGCGCATCAGCGCCTTGTGCGATCAGAGCTTCGACGTCGGTCAGCTGCTTAGCAGCAGACGCTTGCGCGTCAGCAGAAATGTATTTTGCGCCCAGCTCTTCGAGTGTGGCTTTGATTGCAGCTTCGTCAGTTTTCCAGCGCTCTTCCTGAAAGTTCGACCAGCTGACGCCGACGGTAACACCGTGGCCTCCCGCAAAGGCCGGAGCCGAAAGCATGGTTGTAGCAGCAAGGGCCGCGATAAGGGTACGTCGTTTCATTTGAGTGTCCTCCCAAAGACTACTGCCCGCCATTCCAAAAGCTTCCAAGCGGGTTAGGTTCGATTAGATTAGTCTATTAAATTCGCAAGGTAAATTAAATTAAACATGCCCCTTGGACAGATCCGCAAAAAAAAGGCATCATCAGCGTAGAAGTAATTTCGCGCAGTTGCGAATTTGAGGAATAAAGAGAATTAAATCATGAGCTTCGGTCATCATAAGGTTGAGAGCAGACGCATATTACTGCGTGAAATTGCCCAGCATGGGCCAATGCCACGCATCGAACTTGCCGCCCACACCGGGATCAGCCGCGCAACAGTGACGGCAGTAACTAGCGATCTTTTGCGCGGTGGGTTGATCTTGGAAGAGCCCAGCGAATCACCCAGCAAGGCACCGATTAGAGGCCGCCCACGGATTGATCTGAAGATTCGTGGAGCCGCCCATCTGGTCGCTGGACTCAAAGTTTCTGACACTTCGATCTCTCTCGTATTGATGGATTTCGAAGGCAATCAGATTGCCGATTACGAATGTCAGATGGATCAAATCCGCCAGCCGGCCAGCATCCTGGCGGACGAAATCGCAAAAGGTTTGACTGCGCTTACCGCTCGGGCCGGAAAAAAATTAACCGACCTGTCCGGTGTCGGCGTGGGGATTTCGGGCGTGGTGGATGCTGATAATGGGCTGGTCTATTGGTCGCCATCGCTTGATCAACGCAACGTGGGTCTTGGAAAAATTTTGACCGATCGGTTGGAAGTGCCCGCTTATGTAGACAATGATGCAAACCTTGTAGCGATGGCTGAACTTACCTTTGGCAAGGGCAAGGACCACTCCGACTTCATCGTCATCACGATCGAAAGCGGTGTGGGCATGGGCATGGTGCTGGGGGGACAAATCTATCGCGGCACGCGTGGCTGCGGCGCTGAATTTGGGCACACCAAAGTTCACCTAGAGGGCGCGCTATGCCGGTGCGGGCAGCGCGGTTGCCTTGAGGCTTATGTTGCCGATTATGCTTTGGTGCGCGAGGCGAACAGTGTGGGGGCCGTCAACCTGAACACGCCAACCTCTCAGGCGGTAAAGACGATCCTGTCAGCGGCTCGCTCAGGCGATATCACGGCCCAGCGCGTTGTTGAACGTGCGGGGCGAATGTTTGCCATGGGGCTGGCGAACCTCGTCAATATTTTTGACCCAGAGCTGGTGATTCTCGCTGGAGAACAGATTGAGTTTGACCACCTATATGCAGATGTGGTGATCGAAGAGATGCGAAAGTCCATTGTCGAGATCGACAAGCCGGCTCCAGAAGTGGTCGTTCACAAGTGGGACAATCTGATGTGGGCGCGCGGGGCCGCAGCCTATGCGCTTGAATTCGTCCATAATATGGCCGTAGAGGCACTGGATGACGCTTGAGAAGTCGGAGTTTTTTGAACGATTCGACAAGCGTTGCAGACCGCATTCTTTGCGTGCCGTTGCGCATGCTGGTGCCATCCTTGGCGGCTTGACGCTGGCCGTTGCAGAACCAGCACAGGCAACAGACCCCAGCTTTGTACCCGTAAATGTGCCTGAACACATTTATGATGGCGGTTGGGAACATTTCGTAGGCGGTGGTCTTGCTATTCTTGACTGCAATGGTGACACGCGGCCGGATATAGTTGCAGCGGGAGGTTCTAACCCTCCAAGACTGTTGCGAAACCTGTCCATGGCTGGTGGTGCGCTGTTGTTTGAGGACGCGACGCCACCCGCACTTGATCTGCCAGACACTACCGGTGCTTACCCGCTTGATATAAACAATGATGGCCTGCTTGATCTAGTAATGCTTCGGGTTGGACCAGACGTTGTGTTACATGGCGATGGCGATTGCGGCTTCACCCGGGCACCACTGGACACGGGCGATCACTGGTCCACTGCTTTTTCCGCCACGTGGGAGGCTGGAAATAGCCAGCCCACGCTTGCTTTTGGCCATTATGTCGACCGCGCCGACCCCGAGGGCCCGTTTGAGGCCTGTGATAGCAACACACTTTGGCGGCCAACCGGTGCTGGCCACGTGGCAACTTTGCTTGCTCCGGGTCATTGTGCTTTGTCGATGCTGTTCACCGACTGGGCGCGCAATGGGCGCGCGGACCTGCGGATTTCCAACGACCGGCATTATTATGTAAGCGACGGGCAGGAACAGCTTTGGGCAATGGAAGCACAGCCTCGGCTTTATACCGAGGCAGATGGCTGGCGACGGCACAAGCTTTGGGGAATGGGCATTGCAACACGGGATCTTGACCGTGATGGCAGGGACGAAGTGTATCTTAGTTCGATGGGTGACCAGCGACTTATGGAGCAGCAAGGCGATACACTTACCTACAAAGACGTCCCCTTTGCCCGCGGCACAGCCGCCCAAAGACCCTATGTGGGCGATGATGGTCGACCCTCGACCGGTTGGCATATCGCCTTTGGGGACGTGCAAAATGATGGGCTGGACGATGCATTCATTGCCAAAGGAAACGTCCAGCAAATGCCCGGAAGCGCCATGCAGGACCCAAACAATCTACTGATTGGGATGCTTGATGGCAGCTTCAGCGAACGAGGTGACGTGGCGGGCGTCGCATCAATGCATCGCAGTCGGGGGGCCGCCTTGGTCGATCTGAACGCAGACGGGCTGCTGGACCTCGCGGTCGTCAATCGGCGCGCGCCGCTTGAAGTGTGGCAAAACGTGACACCGAGCGCTGGGCGGTGGTTGTCGGTGGCACTGCATCAGCGCAGCGCGAACACGCAAGCGGTCGGTGCATGGATCGAGGTCGATGACGGTCGCGCCATCCAGTCGCGCGAAATCACCGTGGGTGGAGGGCATGTAAGCGGTGTCTCAGGGCCTCAGCATTTCGGATTGGGTACCGCAGAAACGGTACGCCTGAGAGTACACTGGCCGCATGCGGACTGGTCCGACTGGCAGACGGTCACGGCCAATCAAGCGTTGCACATCACGCGCCCGTAAATATGCACATCGGCACGAAATGCCGCGTCAGTCCTACCTTGAGACGCGCGGCCCTGCCCGCTATGTCCCAACGGGAACGGAAAGGACGCCCATGCCCCAGTTTCTAAATTATGGCGATACTGACTTTGCCCAGCGTTTTGACGCTTTGCTGGCAGCCAAGCGCGAAGACAGTCCGGACGTCGACGCAGTCGTCGCCAACATCATTGCGGACGTACGCGCGCGCGGTGATGCGGCGGTTATCGAACTGACCGCGAAATTCGATCGGATCAATCTGACGTCAGACACATTGCGGATCACCGAGGCAGAAATTGACAGCGGGATTGCCAAAGTAGATGCCGCAGATCGTAAAGCACTGGAACTGGCCGCAGATCGGATCTCTGCCTACCACGCTCGGCAAATGCCACAGGATGCGGAATGGAGGGATGAAGTTGGCGCAACACTGGGTTGGCGCTGGACACCTGTTTCAGCCGCCGGGCTTTACGTGCCGGGCGGGCTGGCAAGCTATCCATCCTCAGTGCTGATGAATGCGATCCCGGCGAAGGTGGCGGGCGTCGGGCGGTTAGCGGTCGCCGTACCAACGCCCGACGGCGTGCTAAATCCGCTGGTTTTGATGGCCGCGAAACTGGCAGGCGTAGACGAAATTTACCGGATCGGTGGTGCACAGGCTATCGCAGCACTCGCCTATGGCACCGAAACTGTCGCTCCAGTCGATAAAATCACGGGCCCCGGAAACGCTTTTGTAGCGGCCGCCAAACGGCGGGTCTTTGGCAAGGTAGGGATCGACATGATCGCAGGGCCATCGGAAATCCTTGTTATTGCTGATGGCGACAATGATCCCGATTGGATTGCGCTCGACCTGCTCAGCCAGGCCGAACACGATGAAAGCGCGCAATCGCTGCTGATCACAACCGATGCAAGTTTTGGCCGCGCAGTCGCCAAGGCTGTTGAAAAACGCCTTGAGACACTGGAACGGCGAGCAATCGCCGGAGCAAGCTGGCGCGATTATGGCGCGATAATTTCGGTGCCTGATCTCGACACAGCTGCGCAGCTATCAGACCGCATCGCCCCCGAACATCTTGAGCTTTGTGTGGCTGAACCCAAAACGTTGTCAGCCAACATCACCCACGCAGGCGCGATTTTCCTAGGTCAATGGACACCCGAGGCGATTGGCGACTACATTGGCGGACCAAACCATGTGTTGCCCACCGCACGCTCGGCCCGGTTCTCTTCAGGCCTGTCGGTGATGGACTTTGTGAAGCGCACAACCTTGGCGGAAATGAGCCCAGACGCACTGCGTGCCATCGGCCCCGGTGCGGAACGCCTTGCAGCATCCGAAAGCCTAGAGGCGCATGGCCTGTCTGTCACCGCCCGCCTGCGCAAGCTGAACGGCTAGAACAGCCTATTTCTCTCGGAGCACCGGCACGATTCTTAAAGATTTTACATAACAGCAAAAAAACCACCCCCGATCACCATTGAATGGTGGAAATTCTGGGGCATGCCACCATTGTGTTCCTTGGCGCGCTGCGCGACTATCTAACCCTATCACTTCTGGACACCTGACCTGCCAAATGACCTGCATCAGACATATAACTCTGGACGACGCAAACCTGCCTCCACCCACACCCGAAGTCGAGCAAGAACGCAAAGTCGCAGTATTTGACTTGCTGGAAAACAATACCTTCGTTCTGCCACCGCGCGACGGTCATGTTGTTCCTGCAGGACCATACAATGTGAACTTGTCCATTCGGGACAAGCGGCTTGTCTTTGACGTCGCCACAGAAGCCGCCGAACAGGCAGCTGAATTCCATCTGTCTCTCGGCCCCTTTCGTCAGGTCGTCAAAGACTATTTCCAAATCTGCGAAAGCTATTTCGACGCGGTTAAAAAACTGCCTCCCAGCCAGATTGAAACAATCGATATGGCCAGGCGCGGCATCCACAACGAGGGCAGCCGAGTGTTGCAGGAGCGCCTAGAAGGCAAGGTCGAACTCGACACTGACACCGCCCGCAGGCTTTTCACTTTAATCTGCGTCTTGCATTTTGGCGGTTAAATGATCCAACCACTGCCCCAGTCCGTGCTATTCTGCTGTGACCACAACGCGGTCCGCTCGCCAATGGCCGAAGGTTTGATGAAAAAGTTTTACGGCACCGGCACCTATGTCCAGTCCGTTGGCGTAACAAACGACTTGGAGATTGACGGCTTTTCCATTGCCGTCTGTGCCGAGATGGACGTTGAACTCAGTCGACACCAGTCACGCAGTTTTGACGAAATGGAGCAATGGGGCGATGACCTCAGTTCTTTCGATTTAGTCGTTGCATTGTCGCCTGCCAGTCAGCGCCGGGCTCTGGAACTGACCCGATTTTATCATCTGGAAGTGGAATACTGGCCCACTCTCGATCCTACCGGCCTTGGTGAAACCCGCGAAGCCAAGCTAGAAAGCTATTCTGCCGCCCGAGACCAGATCATCGCCCGTCTTATTGATCGCTGGGGCGCCCCGATCGAGGAAACCTGAAGGAGGTCAACTCGTCGAAGCATTTGTCGCCACAACGCTTGCGCGCCACGCAAGTGGCTTCTCAAAATTTCAGAGCAATATTTCCAGCAACTTTTGGTGTGGCGAGAACGTCATATTTCACTGTCGCCACGTGTAGGGCTCTGCCTGCATTTGCGATTAAGCGGTGGTCTGGCCGCCAGACTACCCGCTTGGGCCGTCTGACTAAAGCGTTTCCAGAAGCTGCTGAAGGGGTGGAATTGCGCTTCTACCAAGTGGAATCGCGCGATTTAGATGAAAAGACCTAGACCAATCAAACGCGACTGAGGAACCAATACAATTCCGGATTCGCAGCATTTGATCACAGGCGGCAATAAGGCTGAAACATTCCCCAACATGGAAGTTTATCAACCGAATCTGTGATGTGAAAGAATGGGTAACAAGCTCAGGTGCACATCTGTACGGCCTGCGCCCCATATTCCTTCCACTTTGTCCAGAACAGTTCATCTTGGTGGCGATCGGATTGGCGCACTGATTGTGCGCTGTGTGGATCATCAAAAAAAGTCGCGCCAAACTGCTGCTCACTGGGTCCAAGGCTTTGATGGGCAACCCCCTGCACGCAACCACAATGCTTGCGGCTGGCCTGTTTTCGCCCAGCTTTGCGGCAGGCAGAATAGATTGGGCCATTGGCAACCAAGTCTGTAGACGCCGAGGTATGAACTGCATTTTCACTGGAATAACTTGTGCTTCCACAGGCAGTTAGCGCCATCGCGGCCATTGCAGTGATTATGATCAGGGAAAGCTTCATCTGTATGGCTCTTAAATTCCGGTGGTGTTACCCGTTCCTACGAAGAAACAATGGCAAAATAGCGATCTAAGCGCAATTCACGATCATGGCAGCAGATGTTCAACCCAACGCGCGCAGGCATTTGCAAACCCATTCGGTATCGCGCAAGTGCAACAATCCAATGCCCCCATTGACCACCTTCAAAAACCCCTACATATCCCTCTTATGACACCCACCTCTCATATCCGCAATTTCTCCATCGTCGCGCACATCGACCACGGGAAATCGACACTGGCCGACCGGCTGATTCAATCCACCAAAACCGTAGCCGACCGGGACATGAAGGAACAGCTACTCGACAGCATGGATATCGAACGCGAGCGCGGCATCACCATCAAGGCAAACACTGTCCGCATCGACTATACCGCCGAAGATGGCGAACAGTATGTACTGAACCTGATCGACACCCCAGGCCACGTGGATTTTGCCTATGAGGTCAGCCGATCGATGCGCGCGGTCGAAGGGTCGCTTTTGGTGGTGGACAGCACCCAAGGCGTCGAGGCACAGACGCTGGCCAACGTCTATCAGGCCATCGATGCGGACCACGAAATTGTTCCCGTTCTCAACAAGATCGATTTACCCGCCACCGACTGCGACCGCGTGGCAGAACAGATCGAAGACGTCATCGGCATCGACGCGTCCGGTGCGATTAAGGTGTCGGCAAAGACAGGCGTCGGCATTCATGAAACCCTTGAGGCCATCGTAAAGCAACTGCCAGCACCGCAAGGTGACCCCGACGCACCGCTTAAGGCTATGCTGGTAGACAGCTGGTACGACAGTTACCTCGGTGTCATAGTTCTGATCCGCGTGATCGACGGGCAGCTCAAAAAGGGTGAAAAGGTTCGGTTTCTGTCAAACAGCAGCGTCCACCACGTGGATCGAATCGGCGTGTTCCGTCCCGCCATGCAACCCGTGGACAGCCTTGGCCCCGGCGAGATCGGATTCCTTACGGCGTCGATCAAACAGGTGCGCGACACCCGCGTAGGTGACACGATCACGCACGAACGCACAAAAGTAGACGCACTCTCCGGCTTTAAACCTTCTCAACCCGTAGTGTTTTGCGGCTTGTTCCCTGTCGACAGCTCTGAATTCGAGGACCTGCGCGATGCAATAGACAAACTGGCATTGAACGACGCCAGCTTTTCTTTTGAGATGGAAACCTCGGCCGCGCTTGGCTTTGGGTTTCGCTGCGGGTTTCTTGGCCTTTTGCACCTCGAGGTCATCCGCGACCGCATCGAACGCGAATATAACATAGAACTGATCACGACCGCGCCCTCGGTAGTCTATCACGTATACATGCGTGACGGCACGATGATCGAGTTGCACAACCCAGCAGATATGCCCGACCTCAGCATCGTCGATCACCTCGAAGAGCCGCGCATTAAGGCCACTATCCTTGTGCCGGACGAATACCTCGGTGATGTGCTTAAACTTTGCCAAGAAAGGCGCGGCGTACAGCAGGATCTGACCTATGCCGGTACGCGCGCAATGACAGTCTATGACTTGCCGCTGAACGAAGTGGTTTTTGATTTTTATGATCGGCTCAAGTCAGTGACCAAGGGCTATGCGTCGTTCGATTACCAAATGACCGGGTACCAAGAGGACAACCTAGTCAAGATGTCTGTTCTGGTGAACGACGAACCCGTCGACGCACTTTCGATGATGGTGCATCGGGAACGGGCCGAGATGCGCGGCCGTGCTATGGTCGAAAAGCTCAAGGATCTCATCCCGCGGCACATGTTCAAAATTCCGATTCAGGCCGCAATTGGTGGTAAGGTTATCGCCCGCGAAACCTTGTCAGCCATGCGCAAAGACGTGACCGCCAAGTGCTATGGTGGCGACGCGACCCGAAAACGCAAGCTGCTCGACAAGCAGAAGGCGGGTAAGAAAAAAATGCGGCAATTCGGTAAGGTAGACATCCCACAAGAAGCATTCATCAGCGCGCTCAAAATGGATGGCTGAGCCGACCATTTTGAATGCTTGGGAATACAGTGTGCGAAAATCGTATGCTCACTGATACACGTTGGGGCCCCTAATTCAGGAACAGGCATTCCATCGTTAGATTGGACCTCAGATATTTTAAAGCAATGGATTAAAAGAGATGTGTGTACCCCAGACGGATTTAGCCTTCGGCGACGGTACGCGGTATGCCAAGAGCTGTGAAGCCGTTTAGGATCGCAGCTCGGATCTGGATCTCCGCAACTTGCCGATGGAAGCCTTTGATGCGGAATACTGGCAAATCCTGACCGGGCGGAAGGTCGCATCAAAAACCAGCTTCAAAATCCTGATCGCCAGCTATCGCCAATCAGATCGCTGGACTGACCTGTCGCCCAGGTCGCGCAAGGATTATGAGCGCGTCCACGAATACCTGCTGGAAAAGCTGGGGAAGAAAAACGCGACCACAACCAAACGGGCCGACATCATCGCGGCGATGGAAGCCAACCGGCACCGCATCAGATTTGCCAACTACATCTAGCAGATCATGAATGTGCTGTTCGAACATGCGATTGATCTGGGCTGGATGGAACAGAACCCGGCCAAGGGCCTCCGTCACCTAAAAACCCCACCCGAAAAGAAACAACCACACATCCCATGGCCGGATTGGGCGGTCGACAAGTTCCGCAGTGAGGCGCACCAGATGGCGCGGCTGATCTTTGAATTGGGAATCGGCAGCGTTCAGCGCCCGGATGACTGGACTCGGTTTCGCTGGAACGACTTTGACGGCACCGGCTTGCGCGTGGTGCAGCAGAAGACAGGCCGGGAACTCTGCATCCCTTGCACCGGCTTTGTAATCGAAGCGCTTGGAACAGCGCCAAAAAAAGGGCTGACCGTCCTGACAAAACAGGACGGCACACCGCTGCCTTATCGCCGCATGGCGCAGATCATGCGTGATGAACGAAAGCGGCGTGGCGTCGAAACCTATGATCTGCATGCGTTCGCTATCGTGGCATCCATGAACTGGCTCTGCACGGCTGCACAGATGACGAAATCGCCAGCTATTCAGGCCACACCACCAAAGCAATGATCGAAAAGTATGCCGGGGCCGCAAGACAGCGGATGCGGGCTGGACAAGCCTACTAAAAACGGCAATAAGCCGAGTGAACGGACCGAGACCAGAACAAGAAGCTTATAACTCTTGTGATACCTCGCCAATCCGTTCCGCCCCAAAATCTAGCTAGCTGCTTGATTTTAAACCACAAAGGCGGGTTGGTAGAGTGGTTATGCAGCGGATTGCAAATCCGTGTACACCGGTTCGATTCCGGTACCCGCCTCCAACAAAATCAAACACTTAGCCGCTTTTTTCCTCATAATTTTCCCATACACAGTCGATACACAGTTTTCTGCGTATGTGTGAGCGGAATCACCCTGTTGAACACAGTGATAGCACTTACCGTGTTTGCCAGCAATTTCTGCTCGCACTGCACTTTTCTGCTGTTTGCCAGCAAAGATTTTGAAAGCGGGGTAATTACTGCTGCAAAGTTTCGTTTTCCTTTGAGACTTTTGATCATACAATTGGTTTATGAAGGAGACCAACAGAACCATCAAAGTCAGCGAACACATTCGACTGGATACAAGGCCTGGCAGTGCAAAGTGGCAAGCACGGGTTAAACTGGCTGATGGCTCTTGGCATAGATTTTCTACCAAGACAGAAAGCTTAGAACGCGCCACTGAAGTCGCGATGAAGTTTTTCTACACATCCGAAGATCGTCTCAAAAATAACCTGCCGCAAAGCACGCGCAAGTTTCGTCGAGTGGCAGAATTTGCACGAGACAGGATGCAAGAAGAGCTACGTGCTGGCAGCGGACACATCGTCTACAAAGATTACATCACTGCCCTTGATAAGTATCTCATTCCGTTCTTCGGTTAATATGATGTTGCCAATATCAATGCCAAAGCTTTGGTGGATTTCGGCAAGTGGCGCACAGAACAGCTGGGACGCAAAGCACATCCCAGTACCATCAACACGCACAACACGGCATTAAACCGCGTGTTGGATGAAGCAGAGCAGCGTGGCTGGATCACACATGCCATTCGGCCCAAGCCCATTAATGACGGTATCAAGACAAAAAGCCGCGGCAGCTTTACCGTAAGCGTCCATTCAGCCCTTATAATTCCATGGCAGTAATTCCTCAATCGTGTTGATCTTGTGATCGGCGATACGGCTGAGGACGTCAGTGAGCCAC
>Ga0206125_10003087_pt1 | contig 16559 bp, 17 predicted proteins | sample Helgoland_Spring_4_FD_148598 | JGI IMG/M metagenome (GOLD analysis project Ga0206125, IMG submission 148598) | Pelagic subsurface seawater microbial communities from Kabeltonne, Helgoland, North Sea - Helgoland_Spring_Bloom_20160331_1 | ecosystem: Environmental > Aquatic > Marine > Epipelagic ... | reverse complement strand
TCGAGCGCTTCCAGCGCGAAGACGGCCCGCCGTTCTTCATTCTCTCACTCAAAGCCGGCGGCACCGGGCTCAACCTCACCGCCGCCAACCATGTCGTGCACTTTGACCGCTGGTGGAATCCCGCCATCGAGAACCAAGCCACCGATCGCGCCTTCCGCATCGGCCAGCAGCGCAACGTGTTGGTGCACAAATTTATCACCCGCGGCACACTTGAGGAAAAAATCGACCGCATGATCTCGGACAAACAAAGCACCGCCGATCAAATTTTGACTGGTGGTGCCGAGAAGTCATTGACCGAGCTCAATAATGACGAACTCTTAGACCTCATCCGCCTCGACCTATCACACGCCGACACCACACTATGAGCTGGGACGAATTCAGTGACCACAAGCCCCCTTCTGCAGCGCAGTTGCGTGCCCAAGCCGCACAATGCATTCAAGTCCTCACCGATGAGGGCTACCAGCTAACTCCGATCCCCACTGGCTCACGCAACGGGCCGATCGGCAAAAGCTTCTGGGGCAAAGCATGGTGCAAACACCTCGAAGCCTTTAGCGATTACGAATATCATCTGCCACGCGGACGCAGCTATGTGCGCAACGGCGCAGTGGTGGACTTAAAGATCGAGCCGCAAACCATCAGCGCCCTCGTCAACGGCGCTGAGCTCTATGAGTTAACCGTCAACATCGATGCACTTGAGCCCAGCAAATGGGCAGCAATCAAAGCACGCTGCCAAGGCAAAATCGGCTCAGTGGTCGAACTACTGAAGGGCACGCTCTCCGATGAAACTATGTCGCTAGTTGTAGGCGCCGAAGCAGGACTCTTCCCACAGCCACGCGAGATTCACTTTAACTGCAACTGCCCGGACTGGGCGGACATGTGTAAGCACGTCGCCGCCGCTCTTTATGGTGTCGGCGTGCGTCTCGATGAGTCTCCCGAATTACTGTTTAAACTCCGTGGCGTCGATCACACCGAACTGATCACGCTTGGGACGACCGTCAGCGAACTAACCGAAACAAAGGCCGCGCGCCGGCGACGCACTTTGGATCGCGATGCCATCAACGATGTATTTGGGCTCGATTTTGACGATTAAGAACCAAACTAGCAGCGACTTTAACACTTGCCGCACAAAAATTACTACACTAGCTCTATTTGTCTCGATACGTGACTCGCCTCGAAGCCAACTACTCGGCTTCGATTTATGCGACTTCCCTGAAGATCGCCGTGATTGATCCGTGAGTCCGTATGATCGAGTCAAACACATGTGTTTGGCACGCTATGACTGTTCTAGCACGCCAGGCACCAATACAACATAAGTAACACATACATAAGATGCCAGAATTCGAAGAAACTGATTCACAGCCAGATCCAAGCCACAACTACACACCTAGTTCAGATGCTTCTAAGAAGCCACGTGGCCGCCGCCGTAGCGGTGGATTTAAGACCGAAGTCGCCTCCTCCAGCACTGCAGGAATGGGCGAAGTCAGCGCAACAGATGCCTTGCAAGGCGAAAAACTCAGCGGAAGTGCACGCCCTCAACAAGAGCGCGAAGAACGCCCAGATAGTGGAGACTCGACCGACGACACCGCACAGGCAGAGCGTGCCCCTCGGGTTGAACGCGAACCACGTGCACCGCGCGAACGGGAACCACGTGCAGAGCGTGAGCCACGTGCAGAACGTGAACCTCGTGCAGAGCGTGAGCCACGCAAGGAACGCGCGCCGCGCGAGCCGCGTGAAGAGCGCATCACCAATCCTCAACCGAGCGAGGACACCCTCGCCTCAATCAAGAGCGTGGAAGGCAAATTAAGCGAACGCCGTGCCGAACGCGACGCCCGCCGCAAGGAGCGCGATGCTAATCGCCCGGCCAGAAGCGAACGCAAGCCAGACGCACGCGGCAAAAAGCCACCTGCAAAGGGCAAAGGTAAGCAGCCCCAGAAAAAGGGTCTACTTGCTAAAATTCTAGGAGTTTTCGGAATCGGTAATAAGCCTGAGGAAAAGCCAGCGGGTAACCGTGGCGGCAATCGTGGCAGGCAAAATCGCCAAGGCGGTAACCGTGGCGGCAATCGCAATGGCAACCGTGGCGGACAAAATCGCCAAGGTGGCAATCGCGGCGGACAGGGTCGTGGTGGAAACCGCGGTGGGCAAGGTCGTCGCCAAGGCAACGAAAAGCCTCACTCTGCAAAGTCACTCAGCAACGAATCTTAATCTCAGCGCAGCGCATACACTATGGATGTCTTCAAAGTTAGCGGGAACGGACCACTCAATGGCACGATCGAAGTCGGCGGCGCAAAAAACGCTGCCCTGCCGATCCTCGCCGCCACCCTACTAACCGACGAGACGGTCGTGCTAAAAAACGTCCCTGATCTGAGCGACATGCGCTTCATGATCGAAATCCTGCAACATGTCGGCGCCGAAACAGTGCAACCCGAGCCGGGCACATGGGAGATCACCGCCAAGCATATCACCCACGTTGCTCCGTATGAATTAGTGCGTAAAATGCGCGCTTCGGTTTGCCTACTAGGCCCGCTGGTGGCGCGGATGCGCAAAGCTGAAGTATCGATCCCCGGGGGCTGCGTGATCGGCCCCCGCCCGATCGACCTGCACATCAAGGGACTGCAAAAGCTCAACTGTAAGGTCGAGATTGCCAACGGCTATGTACACGTCGATGCCTCCGCAATCAAAGGCGGCCCCATTTTTCTCGGCGGCCGCAGCGGCAGCACTGTCACAGGTACCGCCAACATCGTTATGGCCGCGGTGCTCGCCCCCGGCAGCACGCGCCTCGAATGCGCAGCCTGTGAGCCCGAAGTAGTCGATCTCTGCAATCTCCTAGTTAAGATGGGCGCCAAGATCGACGGCATCGGCAGCCCTGAGCTGATCATTACAGGGGTTGAAAAACTCCACGGCTGTGAGCATGCCGTCATCGCCGACCGTATCGAAGCTGGCACTTTCATCGTCGCCGCCGCCATTACCCGTGGCGACGTCACCGTCAAGGGCATCGCGCCGAAGCTACTCAGCGCATTTCTCGACAAACTCGAAGAAGCGGGCCTGCCAATGGAGTTAGGCGACGACAGCATTCGCGTCCTCCCTTACGAAGGTTCACTCAAGCCTGTCGACGTCATTACCCTGCCGCACCCCGGCTACCCGACCGATTTACAAGCACAGCTCGGCGCGTTAATGACGCAGACTGATGGAATCTCGATTATCACCGAGCGGATCTATCCGAATCGCTTCATGCACGTGCCCGAGCTACAACGCATGGGTGCAGACATTGCAATGGAAGGGCCGAGCGCGATCATCAAAGGTGCCAGTAAGCTTTCTGGCGCACCGGTGATGGCCTCCGACCTACGTGCCTCCGCGGCCTTAATTTTGGCTGCGTTCGCCGCCACCGGTGACACGTGGATCCAGCGGATTTACCACCTTGACCGAGGCTACGAACGCTTTGAGCAAAAGCTCACCGCCATTGGCGCAAAGATCGAGCGCCTGAGCGAGCAGGACATGCCAAAGGAGCTACTCGAAGAGTAAAGAAAAGCGGCGAGTTGGGGTACGTCCTGTTGTGGAGGTTTCGAACCCAACGTCACGCTCCGAGCCAACGCTCCGTCGTTTCCACCGATGCTTCAGCCGCCAATCCGACGTTCCGCCAATCCGACGCATGGAAACGACGGAGCGTTTCCCTCCAGTGACACCTAGAACACCATAGCCGCATTGCCCTCTAGCGTTCGGCATGCATACTCATAAGAAATGGAGTATCATGATCGCAAACAGCCAGCGCAGCAGCCTGTTTACGATATAGGAAATCGCTCGAACATCATCTTTCTTACGGCCTGCACTAACAAACGAAAGAGGATCCTAGCCAACGAGTCTGTCCATCAGCTCATCCGCAACGCGTGGCAAGGTGCCGATCATTGGGTCGTCGGTCGCTACGTGATCATGCCAGATCATATTCATCTGTTTTGTTCGCCCGCGAGATATGACCACCTGTCGATCAAGCGCTGGACCGCATTCTGGAAATCGAGTGCCTCGAAGGTCTGGCCTGATCCGCATGAACAACCCATTTGGCAAATCGATGCATGGGACACACAACTACGAAAAGGTGACAGCTACAGCGCAAAGTGGGCCTATGTGAGCAACAACCCCGTCCGCCATAAGCTTGTAGAGCATGCGAAAAAATGGCCCTATCAGGGTGAAATGAATCCTCTCATCTGGCATGACTAATTATCAGAGGGCTCCGAGCGCTGCGACACGCTCCGAGCCAACGCTCCGCCGTTTGCACCGGTGGTTCAAGGCCCCTAATCCGACGCACGAACGCTGGAGGGAAACGCTCCGTCGTTTCCACCAATTCTTTAGCCGCCAATCCGACGTTCCGCCAATCCGACGCATGGAAACGACGGAGCGTTTCCCTCCAGTAATATCTGGAACACCATAGGAGCGTTTACCTCCAGTGATACCTAGAGATCGAAAAGTTCGCAAGGGCGGTGCCGTCCGACAGCAAGCCATGTGGACAGCCACTGACGCGCTCACCCTCTACAAGTTCGCGCGCATCGCGACATCGCGATAATCGAACACATACTTGAGTTGTTTCTTAACGTACAGCAGGTGTGCCAGTTGCCCAAAGGGCCCGCAAGGCATCACATAGTTAACCCGATCGATGAATCGTACACCTTCGGGATGACTGGTAATTTCGTGGTAGTGCAACCAGAGCTTATAGGGCCCGATGCGTTGCTCATCGACAAACGAATGCCCCTCTCGGATATACTTGATCTCAGTTAACCATGTCTGACTGCCGAGGATCGGAATACCGACGCGATATTCAATCAATAGCCCATTATACATTTTATCTGGCACATCCGTAATGATCTCAAACGGCATGTCATCTGGAGTGATCGTATCGAGGTTCTTGGGAGAACTGAGAAAATCCCACGCGGTCTGCAAATCAGTATTGATGACATGTTCGCGGGTGAGTTGGTGTATTTTAGCCATGATTGACATCTATCGGCTGAAGGCTGTAACAACTTACTCACAATATCCCTGTAAGGTTCTAGAGTCCTTCTCGTTCATTTTTAGTAATCGATATGAAAATGCTAAGTAAAATTATAAAACACGCTGCAGAAGATGAGGACAACCGCCTGCTGATGGCTTCATCGCCGATATTTATCATGCACCTGTTAGCGCTAGGCGCCTTGTTTACTGGGTTTAGCTGGGCCGCAGTCATTGCCCTATTGATTACCTACGTGGTGCGAGTGTTCGCGCTGACGGCTGGCTTCCATCGATACTTCTCGCATCGTTCGTTCAAAACTAGCCGCGTCTTTCAGTTTATTATGGCTTGGGTCGGCACATCGGCGGCTCAACTTGGCCCCATGTGGTGGGCCGCCAACCACCGCCATCACCATCAGCACTCCGACAAACCGGAAGACATTCATTCGCCAGTGGTTAAAGACGCCTTTTGGGCTCACATCGGCTGGATCCTGTGCCGCGCCTACGGTTCGATCCAGCACGATCGCATCAAGGATTTGAGCAAATATCCTGAGTTACGCTTCATCGATCGCTTTCACGTTTTACCGGTCGCCTCATTAATCAGTCTACTCTACGTAATCGGCGCCGGCTTGAACGCTAACTATCCAGCACTCGGCACCAGTGGCATGCAAATGGTAATGTGGGGCTTTTTTCTGAGCACTATTTTAGTTTATCATGTCACCTTTTGCGTCAATTCGGTTACGCACATCGTCGGCAACAAGCGCTTTGATAACGACGACGAAAGCCGCAACAGCTTTTGGATCGCCCTACTCACTTTTGGCGAAGGCTGGCACAACAACCATCATCGCTGGCCACTGTCTGCGCGACAGGGCATGTATTGGTGGGAGTTCGACCTATCGTATCTGTTGCTGCGCGGGCTCGAAAAGCTGGGACTGGTCTGGGACCTGAAGGTCTACCCAGAGGCAGTCTATGCTGAAGCGGAGCAACGCCCGACCGAAGGAGGACGCGTTGAGTAATTACTGGTTGGCACTGCTCAGTATTGGCTTTGTTGCGGCGACCCTGGTTTATCTGCTCGCCTGGCGGATTCATCTGATGGCGCTGGTTGATGTGGTCTGGACAGCGGGCCTCGGCATTGCTGCGATTGGGTATCTGACGCAAATGGCGGAACCCACACTGCGCAGCTACGCGGTGTTGGCCGTGCTACTGATTTGGTCAGGGCGACTCTCGACGTATCTCATCCGCAACCGTGTGCTGAGCGGCAAAGAAGACCCGCGCTACGCCTACCTGACTGCGCATTGGGGTCAGCACGCGCGGCGCAATTACTATCCGCTATTTCTGTTACAGGTACTGCTTGTCACCTTATTCATGTGTCCCATCAGTATCGCTATGACAGCCATCGATGCTCCGTGGGGACTGTTCGACTGGCTTGGCATCGCGATCGCCCTGTGCGCTCTGCTCGGTGAGCATGTCGCAGATCGGCAGCTGGCAAATTTCCGTGCCGCGGCGTCTAACCAAGGGCAGGTTTGCCAGCAAGGTCTATGGCGCTACTCTAGGCACCCAAATTATTTTTTTGAATGGCTGCACTGGTGGGCGTATGTCGCCTTCGCAGTCCATTCGAGCCAATGGGCGTTTACATTATTGGGGCCTGCCTGTATCTACCTCTTTCTGCGCTACCTTACTGGTGTTCCTCACGCGGAACGCTCCTCCCTGCTCTCCCGCGGTGCGGCCTACAAACACTACCAGCTAACTACCAACACTTTTTTTCCATGGAAACCCCATCAGCCGGATCAACCCTAAACGATGCTTCACCAGTCGGCGAACGTGCACGCCCACTACTGCTGGAACGACTCTTCCTACGGGCGCTGGGCAATCTACATCAAGGCTGCTTGCATATCCACTTCCCAAGTGGCGCATGCGCCCAGAGTGGCGATCCCGACTTCCCACCAATTGAACTACGGATCCAGCGACCCGCCTTTTTTAGGAAAGTATTTTCGGGTGGCAGTGTCGGCTTAGGCGAAGCCTACGTCGCCGGTCTGTGGACGACTTCCGACCTCAGTGGGCTACTCACGCTATTAGCAAAAAATCAAAAAGAGCTCGGCCGCGTGCAATATGGCTTCTCCATTTTAGCGAAGAAGATGAATCAGCTATATCATCGTGCGCGGCGCAACACCATGCAGCAAAGCCGCGAGAATATCCAAGAGCACTACGACTTGAGCAATGCCTTCTATGCAACATTCCTAGACCCCACGATGACATATTCCAGTGCACGGTTCTTGAGTGATGAAGACACACTCGAGCAAGCGCAGCTGAACAAAATTGACCGCATGCTTGATTTAGCAGGCGTCAAACCAGGCGACCAAGTGCTAGAGATCGGCTCTGGTTGGGGCGCATTGGCAAGGCGGGCGGCTGAGCGTGGCTGCAGCGTAAAGACGATCACTCTCTCGGAGGAACAATTTGCATATGCCAACAACTGCTTCGAGCAAGCGGGCGTATCAGATCGGGTCGAGATCGCACTACAAGATTATCGAACCCTAGTCGGGCAGTATGATGCCGTGCTTTCCTGCGAGATGATTGAAGCGGTGGGACAGGAATACTTGGACAGCTATTTTAAGATCATTCAGCAATCACTCAAGCCGGGCGCGAAGGCTGTACTACAGGGCATCACTATTCCTGACGAACGCTACGAGCGCTATTGCCGCAGTTGCGACTGGATACAGAAATACATTTTTCCCGGCGGCCATCTGCCTTCTTCCGGAGCGATCCGAGCCCATGTGGCCAACGCCGGCGGCATGGAAGTCCTACAAATGGATTCGTTTGGTCACGATTATGCCGAGACGCTCAAGCGCTGGACCGATGCGTTTAATGCACACCAAGAGACCGTGCAGTCACTCGGATTCGATGCCGAGTTCTGCCGCAAGTGGAATTACTACTTCAGTTACTGCGAAGCTGGCTTTAGAACCGAGCTGATTGATGTACAGCATATCGTGCTAGAGCGCGCGGGCTAGGGGATAGGCGTCTACCTTTGACGACGCACCTGCCTTCAGTTTTTTGAACTCTTTGCCGACTGGGCGGCAAGCAGCGCCTTCAACTCGTCTTTCTGCCCCTCTGGTAACTCCGGCGCGCACTGGCAATTCGTGGCTTCATATTGCTTGAAGTGACGGCACATGTCTTGGCCATCCATGACTTGTCGATTGAATTTTCCGCAGAAGATGCAGAGTTTCACATGCAACTGAAGAAAGAACCTCTTCGCGGGAGAGAGCTTCGCATAATCCTCTTTGGATAATGAATGAGAGACTTGTTTGCAGGTAAACATTAGAGAATAAAACTACTTAACATCTTTTCCGGTCCATTTTTCTTCGAGCGCCACCTTGAGTTGTTGGCGCGCGCGGTGCAATAGAACCCATAAATAATTCGGAGTTATGTCCATGACCTTACAAACTTCCTCAGTTTCCATGTCTTCGAGCATGCGCAGCACAAATGCCTGACGGGCCGGCTGTTTAACTTTATCAATACAGACATTAAACACGTCCCAAAATTCGGTATTATCATAGGCCTTACGCGGATTGAATTGCCAAGGGTCCGGATTAGTCGTGGCGATCCCGCTATATTTAAACCAGAAGCTCTCCAGCAAGGTCTCATCCTCATTGTCGATGTCGACCTTGTTCTCCTTAATCGACTTGCGGATCTGATCGACGATCTTGTTGCGCATGATCCCACGCAACCAGAACTTGATGTCACGACTGCCATCGAAGCGCTCAAGGGCTTTAATGCCGGCGAGAAAAGTATCTTGCACGCAATCAGCAGCGGCATCGGCATTACGCAGGCGCGACATTGCGTAGGCGTATAAGTAATTGCCATAGCGATCCACCCACGTCTCAGGTGGTGCAATCTCGACTTTCGGCTGACTTCTATCTACGGTGATTTGGTCACGATCATCGCTAGCCTAATGCAAGTCAACAAACGTTTAAAATCTGAATGCTAAGTGACGCGGCACCACCCGCCGATCTGAAAGAACGCAGAATAAGAGAGAGAGTCACCCACCGCGTCGTACACAATCGGTTAGTGCGGCTACTCAGGCGGAACTCGTCCCTGGCAAATAAGTTCAAATAATCGAATGCGGCTCTGCTTGCGCATCACGATCGATCAAGGTCTGTGGTGAACACGGCGGCGGGCGCTGGTATACCTGAAGCTTTTTTTTATAATAAAGCTGAGCTGCCTGCCAAATGATCCGCGGCATACTATTGAGTGCCGTATCGAAAGGATGCAGCAGCGCATAGCGAATGATGTTGGCTGCATTGAGAGGCACGCAACACCCTTGTATCCATGTTTTCAACACACATGCACCGTCACGATACAAATCCACTCGTAAATAAATTTCATCCTCCTCGATCCTGAAGGTGAAATGATAGTCGCCAGATCTATCATTAAAGGGCGAGACATGAAACGCTTTCGGGCATTGTGCGAGCCATGTATTGGCGCGCTCTCCGGGCTCGAGATTTGGCAAAACGTACACATGCCGATCGCCGAAGGTATTGTTCACCTCGGCCACCACACTAATCAACTGCGCACCTTGCATACGGAGATGGAAATTAACCGGATTAAACGCATAGTTAAAATAGCGCGGCGAAGTAACGATGCGTGTGACTTGCCCAGCGCTCTCAGGCCCGAGCAACGCATCAACCTGCTCTCCAATTGGACGATCCTCACCGTGCAAGTAATCACAATCGTTTAGACGCAGGATGTTGGGCTGATTATAGCCAAAGAGCCCGCATTGCTCGGCAATGGAAGATAGCTCTTTGGGGTCGAAGGCAAAGAAAGAAACTGGATAAGTAAAGGCATGCGCGACTGGCCCCATGCGCTGATGGATCACTTCGCCCCGGTAGATCTGCGACTTCCAACTCACAATTTGATTCCAAAGCGCTGCGCAACTTCGACCGCGGACTTTACTGCATCTTCATGGAAGCCATAGCCGAAATAGCTACCGCAGAACCATGTATTACGCTGCCCATTCATTGCCACTAACTTAGGCTGTGTTGCCATGCTATCAAAACAATAAAGCGGGTGCATGAGGGTCGTACGATTAATCACATGCGCCTCTGGAATTGCTTCACTCGAGTTCAACGTGACCACGTAGTCGTGCCGCGTCTTTAAATTCTGTAAGCGATTCATATAATAACTGACCGATACAGGCTGCGAAGTATCATCGTGCGCAGATTCACGGATAAAGTTCCAAGACGACCACAGCTTCGGATTCGGCGGCAAGTGGGTCAGGCTGGTGTGCAGTACTACAGTGTTTGGCTGATAGCGCCACGGCCCGAGACGCTCACGCTCGGAGTCACTCGGGTCTGCCAGCAATTGCAGTGCTTCATCTGCATGCGCACCGATCACCACATGATCAAAGTGTTGCTCTGTGCCGTCGGGCATCTGTAACAGCACCCCAGATTCAGTGCGGCGTATACTCTGCGGCGGGGTGGACAACGCCGGCGCGCGCGGGAAGTCGCGCAGCATGGCCTCAACATAAGTGCGACTGCCTCCCGCGACAAATTTCCACTGCGGTCGGTTGGTCAAGCGCAACAGCCCATGGTTCTCTAAAAAGTGCAAATACGGCTGGGCGGGGAAATCTGCCATTTTCGCTACAGGCGAGGACCAAATGGCGGCTCCCATCGGATAGAGATAATTATTTAGGAACGCAGAACCAAAGCGCCTCAATTTGAAGTACTCCCCCAAGGTCTTCCCTTCGAGGTAACCAGACTTGAGGTCGCGGGAACCAATCCGAGCAAAGCGCCACAGGTCTTTCAGCAAGCTCAGATGTTGAGGCTTGAATAGATAACTGAGCTTAGGGAATAGGGCGCCCAGCGTATTGCCAGAATAGCCGTAATCACTCGCCCGATCATAATAGCTGAAAGTCATCGAACTATCAGCCAGCTCTACTCCTAGTTGCCGCAGGACCTCTGTAAAGTGTGGATAGTTGCGGTGATTCATCACAATGAATCCAGTATCCACGGCGACGCCTGCATCGGCACCAGCAGGAACCCGCAAGGTGCGCGTATGCCCGCCTGCATAATCATTTTTCTCAAACAGATGCACCTCGTGCTTACGGTTGAGCAGCCATGCCGCAGTCAGCCCAGCGACGCCGCAACCAACGACTGCGATCTTTAGCGGTTTATCTGATGGTATCGGGGAGGGCACTGAATTCGGCATAGGTATAGATAAGCTTTAATATACGAAATTATCACTGAAAACTTACAGCAGTCTGAATTATTTGTAATGAATCCTGACTTTGCTCGTTTTATTCTCCCAATGAAACATCGTAATCTATACATCATTAGTAGTCTTTGTGCGTTACTTGCAATGACTGCCTGCAAAAACTCACCAAACGATATGCACACTCAAACCGTCCCGGACAGCGACTATAAGGCTGCGCTCGAGCGCTCGAGCCCATCCCTCTACCAGCTACCAACCGCGGGCTCAGCCGAAGAAGCGGTCATGCTGGCTGGCATCGAAGATCTATTCACCAACTACACGCACGAAAACTTAAGCAGCAAGACCACCGAGGTGTATGCGCAAGAGGTGTATTTTCGAGACGCTTTTAAACAGTTCTCTCGCCCAGAAGAGATTCGCGACTATATGCTTCACGGTCTCGAACCGCTCACTGCTGCCGAGTTTATCTTCAACCGCGTGATTCGTAGCGGTGGTGAGTTCTACATCGACTGGACCATGCGCCTAGACTTTAAAAGTACGCCGACAGGCACGTGGGAAGAATCGATTGGGATGTCGCACATACGCTATAATAGTGAAGGCAAAGTCATCTTTCATCAGGACTATTGGGACCCGACCGATATTGTCTACCGCCGCATTCCGATTGCACGGCAGTTGATCTCCTATACTAAAGGCAAGATGTAGCGGAGCCAGGCGGAGTCTGGACTCAATAAAGTGCCAGGAGTGCTGGCTTCGATTGCCACAAAAAAGCCCCGCTCGATAACCGAACGGGGCTTTTTGAAATGACTTTCGCTTAGGCTTACTCGAAGCTGTGGGCACCGAGCTTACGAGGAATCTTCACCATCTTAAGCTTGGCAAGGACTGGCACGCCATTTTCAAACGGCACCTTCACCTCACCCTGAATGAGCGGCAAGGCATACTTATAGAAGTTGTAGTTCATGCTGACACCGTCTTCGTTGATCCAACTCTCTGGAAGCTTCTTTACGCCGTTGGCGATTTCGGCAAGCGGCGTGAGGCCTGTCTCGCACGTGTAGGTTTCACCATCTCCGCGAACGAGTGTGACCATCTTGTCGGTCTCACCTGCGATCGCAGCTTCGACAGCCGCTTGACCTGCTAGGTACGCTTCGTCGTTATCTGTTTGCGAGGAGCAGTGAACCGCTGCGCGTTGTGCCATACCAAGGGAAACCGCACGGGCCTTAATTTGCAGTGTTTCTTCAACTAGGCCGCGGAGGTATTCACCGGCGCCACCGAGTTGGGAATGCCCAAATGCATCAGCACTGGCACTTGCAGTGGAGACAAAATTACCATCCGCATCGACGAGGCCTTCGCCCACGACCACCACGCAGTACTTCTCCTTTTGCAGCACGTGCTGTACATCAGAGATGAATTTCTCTGCCGAGAACGCAACTTCTGGAAGATAGATTAGGTGTGGAGCCGCATTTGGCTCGTCACGGCTCTTGGCAAGGGCGGCACCGGCTGCGATCCAACCTGCATTACGGCCCATGACTTCGATGATTTGCACCAGGTCGTATTGGCCCATCGCTGCATTATCGCAGGCGATTTCTTTAACAGTCGTCGCAATGTATTTGATCACGCTACCGTAACCTGGGGTGTGGTCTGTGGTGACGAGGTCGTTGTCGATTGTTTTGGGGATACCAATCACGCGGAGATCATAGCCACGTTCTTGAGCGAGCTTGGAGATCTTGTCCGCAGTGTCTTGAGAGTCGTTACCACCAGCGTAGAAGAAGTAGCGGATGTTGTGGGCCTCGAAGACTTGCAGCACACGGTCGTAGTCCTGTTGGCTCTTGAGCTTAAAGCGACAAGTGCCGAGTGCTGCGCCAGGCGTGTGACGCAGAGCGCGGATCGTTTGCTGAGTCTCTGCAGCAAGATCGACGAGTTGCTCGTTTAAGATGCCCAGCACGCCGTTTACGCCACCATAAATTTCTTCGATACACTCATGGTTGAGCGCTTCGGCAACGACACCCGCGAGGCTGGCGTTAATGACGGATGTTGGGCCACCGGATTGGGCGACGAGGCAATTTCCTTCGAGTTCTTCTGACATAGGTAATTATTCTCTGTTAATTTAAAAGGTGTACTGTGTGTAATTTCGGCCGCAGTGAACGCAATACTTAAAGAATCGCGCCTGGCGTATAGTTGGCCGCATCTGGGAAGTTTTGTGCTTCTTCGCGAACTGTCGCGCAGAAGTTCTCGACCTGCGTAGTCGCCAATCCAGTCATCGCTTGAGCGCGGGCCATCATTTCAGCGAGCTCCGCTTCAGAAAGGCCGAGGCGGGAATCGGCACCGAGGCGGGCGACCAAATCGTTGCTGGTAATCTTGCCAGCACGCAAGTCGCGAACAGTCTGCACCGCGTGCTCCTTGATCGCTTCATGGGCCTCTTCACGACCTGCACCAGCTTTGACTGCCTCCATGAGGACGGTGGTCGTGGCGAGGAATGGCCCGTAGCGTTGGTTCTCTTGGTCGATCACAGCGGGGTAAACTTCCATCTGATTGAGAATCGTAATGAAGGTATCGATCAGACCATCAATCGCAAAGAAGCTGTCCGGAAGGAATACGCGACGCACCACGGAGCAAGAGACATCGCCCTCGTTCCATTGATCGCCAGCGAGCTCGCCTGCCATCGTGAGGTAGCCCTTAAGAATGACTCCAAAGCCATTAATACGCTCACAGCTGCGGCTATTCATCTTGTGCGGCATCGCCGAGGAGCCGACTTGGCCCTTCGCGAACCCCTCACTGGCAAGTTCATGCCCCGCCATAATACGCAGCGTCTTAGCAAAGCTCGACGGACCAGATGCGAGACGAACAAAGATCGAAACGACTTCGAAGTCCAGCCCCCGCGGGTAAACCTGACCGACGGTATCGAGCGACGCGCCGACACCGAGGTGGTCAAGAATACTGCCCTCTAATGATGCGACCTTAGAGGCATCACCGTCGAACAGTGTGAGTAGATCCATCTGTGTGCCGACTGGCCCTTTGAGGCCACGGACTGGATAGTTGGCGATAATACGGTCGAGTTCGCGAACTGCGAGGAGCAGATCTTCACCGAACATCGCGAGGCGCTTGCCGAAAGTCGTCGGCTGCGCGGGCACGTTGTGTGTGCGGGCGGTGATTACCAGTGACTTCCACTCCTCGGCGCGATTGGCCAATGCAAGCAAGGCCGCAACGGCTTTGTTGCGCACGACTTCCAGGGCTTGGATGATTTGCAACTGCTCGACATTTTCAGTCAAGTCACGACTAGTCAGACCTTTATGGATGTGCTCGTGCCCAGCAAGGTCACAAAATTCTTCGATCCGTGCCTTCACATCGTGACGAGTGATCGCTTCGCGCTCGTTAATCGAGTCCAGATTAATCTCCCCCTTTACACGCTCATAAGCGTCGATCGCTTGTTGAGGGATATCTAGGCCAAGTTCCTTCTGCGCACGCAGCACGGCGATCCAGTAATCACGCTCCAATTTGATACGCCCTTCCGCGCTCCAGACTGCGCACATCGCCTTCGAGGCGTAGCGCCCCGCTAATACATTTGGTATGTTTTCCATAGCTTCTTGAATTTGAGAAAACGAAAGAAAATACAGCTCTCGCCCCCCCATGCGACCAAAAAAGCAAGAAGATCGGCCAACCCGCGTTTGCAGTGCTGATCTGCAGCAGTGCGCCAACTAATCAAACTAGTTCAGCCACACCGAATGCGCTCCTGTAGATGCGCTGAGCAATCAACAGATATACTCGTCAGTGCCGTACCTCAAGGCCGTCGCCCCCCGCAGACTGAAGCAAACGCAGCGCCCGAAAGGTTATGCCATAAGCTAAACAAGGCCGCTGGTAAAGCAGCCGCAGCAGGCAGATATTTCGTCGCGAGAGCGACCGCCAGCCCCGAGTTTTGCATCCCCACTTCGATCGCAATCGTTCGGCAATCCCCTTGGTTAGATGTAAAATAGCGTGCGATGCCATAACCAATCCCTAGCCCAAGCAAGTTATGTAACACCACCGCCAACAAAATCCATTGCGGGAATTCTAGAATGCGCTCTCGATTTAACGCCATCACAATGGCAATCACCCATGCAATCAACACCATCGAAAAGAGCGGCAGCCATTTCAAAGTGCGTAGCACCAGCTTACTCGCAACTAGACGAATGATCAGACCGACCGCCAACGGCAGCGCGACAATCCACAGAATCGTCTGCATCATGGAAACCGCATCAATCGCAACTTTGTGACTCGCCAGCAGCCATGTAATCCAAGGCGTCAATACTGGGGCCAGAAGCGTCGAAACCAAAGTCATGGAAACCGAGAGCGCAACATTGCCCTTCGCCAAATACGTTACGACATTCGAAGCGGTGCCACCTGGGCATGCCCCTAGCAGCACGAATCCGACCACGATTTCCTTCGGCAGTCCTAGCGCCAAAGTAATGCCGAGGGCCAATAAAGGCATAATCGCATATTGAGCCAACAAGCCGACCACGACCAAGCGCCAGCGCTTAATCACTCCGATAAAGTCGCCCATAGTAAGCGTCATGCCCATGCCAAACATAATTAGCCCCAGCAGGTAACGGATCGCCGGTTGTGTCGGGATGAACCACTCCGGCATCCACAGCGCGAGTGCAGAAAATCCGAGCGCAAGGGGTAGGAAAATCGCGTTCACTGGGCAGAGATTCTATTGCGCATCTCTAATAATCGCCAACGGCCGATCTTTCACACCCGAATAAACCACCACAATCTCAGCGGGCATAGCAGAATCGTTACGACCATAATGCCACGTATTGACTGTCTCGATCAGGCCCTCGCCTGCCTTGACGACCTGCGTCTGGCCATCTTCGGCCGTCACCAGAATCTCTCCACTGATCATATAGCCCGCGTTCATTGACGGATGCTTATGCCACTTTAGCTTTGAGTGCGGCGGGATCGTGAACTTGACCACACTGATCTGTGCTGCTTCGGTCGGGTAACTGGGGAGCTTCGCGCCGTCCCACGACGAATCAGATTCAGCGAGAATCTCGACCTTCACATTGCCTTGCCCACCTGGCGCCGCGACCGTGGGGCAAATATGTGGATCAGGCAGACTATTGCAACCAGACAGGAACAGTAGCGCTAGAGACAGGAGAATACAGAAACGTTTCATAATAATTAGCTTAAGGACTTGATTGCCAACTCACGGCACACTTCTTCTTGTTCGTTGGGACGCTCAAGTATACCTTCAAATGCTTCAGCAAAGGCGATCTGAAATTGGATGAGCTTTTTTAACGGCACCTTACTGGCGGTGACCGCTAAATTACCCAAATACCACGGGTTCTGGGTGAACACGTTGAGATTACTCTTTTCTTCGCTATCGCCGAAATGGTGCGCATAGGTGCGGGCCGCCGCTT
>Ga0206125_10003081_pt1 | contig 16598 bp, 12 predicted proteins | sample Helgoland_Spring_4_FD_148598 | JGI IMG/M metagenome (GOLD analysis project Ga0206125, IMG submission 148598) | Pelagic subsurface seawater microbial communities from Kabeltonne, Helgoland, North Sea - Helgoland_Spring_Bloom_20160331_1 | ecosystem: Environmental > Aquatic > Marine > Epipelagic ... | reverse complement strand
CAACAGCCATCCAGCGTCCCCTCACATTGGCATGACAGCCAACGACCCAAGTCGTTGACCATCAACCAAATACCCGAGGCCGGACTCGAACCGGCACGCCATTACTGGCAAGGGATTTTAAGTCCCCTGATATTAAAAGCTCATTCATTGGTTTATAAGCACTTACGAAACCTATGAATGCACATGATTGCAAATAAACTTGATTTTAAGGGCAATAAGGGCACCAATTGAGTTATGCCTAGACCCGTAAAAATCCCGATCACGAAAAAGAAAACCACTAAAGGTACGCGCTGGCAGCTATCAGTTCCGGCAGAACTCAGCCCCTCTGGAAAAAGATGGAGACCGAGCTTTGACAGCTCAGAGACCGCCAAGCTCAAACGAAACGCGCTCTTAAAGGATAAGAAAGTTTGGGGTGCTCAAGCTACGCAACTCAAGCCGGGGCAAGCTGAAGACGCTAGAAGGGCTATGACAGTCCTAAAGGGTTATGACATTAGCTTACATGACGCCGCGAAGCATTGGCTTGCATGCAAAAAGAAGCAGGAGCAATCATGTGCCTTTAGCGAGCTATGGCTCGAATACTCAAACGCAAAAATGCCTAGAATTTCAGAAGACTACGCGGCAGACCTTAAACGCTATTCTGCGCCGTTGCTCGAAGACCTCGGGAGTCAGATCGTTTCCGATCTAGAGGCGATTGATATTGAAAAGGCTATCGAGAAACATTTCCCGACCGATACGAAATTCGATAACGTAGCACGAACCATTCGTCCCGCCTTCACTTTGGCGGTAAAACGGAAATATTGCACCGAGAACCCATTTACTCGCATTGATAAGCGAAAGACCCGCACTGAAGAACCTCCTGCAATCATTAGCCCTGAAAAGGCCGAGGCGATGCTCTTTGCGTGCAGAGATCACAGGCGCTGCAAGAAACTGCCGAAAACCTACCGCATTGACTGCACAGACTGTTTGCCCGCAGTCGCTCTTTTACTCTTTGCGGGAGTTAGACCTAGAGAGATCGAGCGGCTGCAATGGGAAGACATAAGGCTTAATCAGAAGACTGTTCGTATTCGCGGAACAGTAGCGAAGACACGAAGCCATAGAAATGTAACGATCCAAGACAACTTGGCCGAGTGGCTAGAATTAACACCGAAAGCCGAAAGAGAGGGGCCAATCATTCCCGGACGATGGAGTGGAAAGATAAAAGCGGTTAGGAAAGCCTCGAAAGTAACGGGGCAAGACGTTTGTCGCCATTCATTCGCAAGCTATGCCCTAGCCTCTAGCAATGATTTAAAGCAGCTCCAAAGCGATATGGGACACAATACGCCGAACATGATTTTAAATCACTATCGAGCGGCAGTGGATAGATCAGAGGCCGTTGCATTTTGGAGCATTCGACCGGACAGAAAAGGCGTGAAGCTGAAATTAGCTTAAGTAAAAGCTGCAAAAGCTTCAAAAGTCCCGCAACCATTTTGTACACTCACTTTAGGCGCGCGCCGCTTGTCTTCAAAAGCCCCACAAAAAATCTTCAAAAGCTCTCGGAGAAAAGCTTTCCAGAAATAATTTTTTCAAGATACTTAACTCGAGCCTGCTTGTCCAAAATAACATTAGCCGCCTTTTCTGGCCCGAATTTCCGCGCTAGGTTTTCGAGGGCTAACCGATCACCTAGCTCTAGGCGAAGAGTCTCCAATTCTCGCCGCTCTCTGGCAAAAGATTGAGAAGCCGACTCTCCAATTGCTCGCTTCCAGATTATACGCTCTTGCTGCCTCCACTCAGCTTGTTCATATGGGTCATCTAGATCTGCGCTCATTCGAGAATACGACAGGACCGCGCGAACGGAATCAATGTTTAGGCCATGCTTTACCATTATCCCGCTCAATTTAAGCCGCCGCCTCACCTCTCTCTCTTCGAGATCCGTTGCCTGAGCTATGCCCCGAACCGTCAGCCTGTAAAGCCGTCTAGGCCGCTTTCCAGTTCGACCGCCCCCTGGAGTCTTTAGGACTTTTCGAAGCTCGCTGAGCAGAACAGCCCCGCGCTTGTCTTCGGAAATAAGACCCTGCCGAGCATAACGAATAACAGATTGACGAGAAATCTTCACTTCCCTCGAAGCCTGAGATTTGCTTACTCTATTAGTATTCATACTGTAACAGGTTAACAAAAAGCCTGTTGTTATGAATGATCAAGAAGATTCCAGCAACGTAGTGCACGAAAAGCGAGCCATGTCTGTCCCACACTTTGCTGCTCGCTATGACGTAAGCTCCCGATTTATTGCGGGGCTTGTATCGAGGGGCGTTCTACCCGTCCTCAGACTCGGGCGAAAATGCGTAAGGGTTAAGTTGCCCGAAGCCGATATAGCCCTAGCTGAATTTCAGAGCAGGGAAACCACCGAAGCATGATCTTGCAAAGCCCTAGTTTTGACGGCGAAAGCCCGCTCGATGCCGCGAAGGAGTCCCTAGATGTTACCGCGCTATGGGATTACTTCTCGCTACCGGGGCGACCGGGCAAGAGCTGCAAGTCACCTTTCCGCGAAGATCGCAAACCTAGCTTCTCGATCTTCGCGAACGGGCAGGCTTTCAAGGATCACGCCACGGGCGAAGCCGGCGGGCTAGTTGAGTTTGTGCAACTGGCTACGGGCTTAGACAATAGCGAAGCCTGCCGCTATCTAATCGAGCTTGCCAACACCGGGAGCGCCGCCGCGCCAACAACACAGCGCCGACCAGCAAGGGAAAGTAAGCCGTGCCCGTTTACGCTGCCGCAAATTGATTCTGGGAGTATTACAGAATTGGACGCGCTGGCCCGCTCAAGAGGGCTGCCGCTTTTCGCAGGAATTCAGATTCTCGCAGACCGGGGAAACTTTGCTTTTTATAATCACTCGGAAGGTCGCGCTTGGCTTGTTTACGACCGAGCTGGACGCGTTGCGCAGGGCAGGCTCCTGAGTGGGCAATGGGCGGCAGGCATGAAGGCAAAAACGCTGCCTGGCTCGAGGGCGAGCTGGCCAGTTGGCGCAAGCACGATCACACACAAGACAGAGCTTGTTTACTTCTGTGAAGGCGGCCCGGATATTATCGCCGCCGCTACAGCTATTTTTATGCAAGCACCGGAGCAGCTAGAGCGGTCGGCCTTTGTCGCAATGCTGGGAGCAAGCCAAGCAATCGCTGAGGAAGCGCTTCACCTATTCACGAGGAAACGCATTAGAATTTTTGCGCACGCTGATGATGCTGGAGTAGCCGCCAGCGATAAATGGGCGGCGCAACTCATCGACATAGAGCCAGCCAGTCTAAGCGCATGGCAAAGCGACACGCCGGGCGAAGACCTGAACGACTTTTTGCAAGCCAATCACCATAACGATGAAATTCTAAAGGAGCTTATTTTATGATAAAGAATTACGACTTACCGCCAACAGAAGAAGCCGCCAACCAGACGGCAGCGATCTACCCGCAACTGCCCGGCCTGCTCGGGGAAATGCAGAACGAAATTTGCAGGGTTGCTGGCGTTGAGAATGACTTGCCGGGGCCGCTCTTACTTGCAGCCGTATCAATTGCAGCGGGGCGCGGTCTTATGCTATCCGACCGAGGTCGGGAAACCGGGAGCAATCTTTACGCACTTATTACCGCTCCGAGTGGCTGCGGAAAATCTGAAGCTTACAGACACGCACTCAAGCCGCTATACACTATTCACGCCGAGCGGCTGGCAAAGCACAAAGCACTCAATCTTCCACGGATCAAAGCCGAGCGCACAGAATTGGAAGCGCGCCGAGATAGAATTAAACGTGAGCTTTCAAAGGCCGATTTAGACGAGGGCGACCGAGATACGCGCATTAGGGAATTAACTGAAATCGAGATCAAACTGGAAGAGCTTAGGCTGGCAGAGATTGCACCAAGCTTGATTGTCGAGGACTGTACGAGCCAAACCTTGCCGCCTATGCTTGAAGCCCGAGGGTGCGTTGCGCTCGCTTCGTCAGATGCAGGTGCAGTTGTTCAAAACCTCCTAGGACGCTATAATGGTGGCGCATCTGATGCCGACATTTTACTGAAAGCATGGAGTCGCGAGTCGATTAGCGTCCAGCGTCTCGGCCGGGAATTGGTAGAAGTTGAGGATGCCTGTATGAGCTTAGCTCTTGTGGGGACGCCAGACCTCGCAAGTGAATTATTCAACAATAAGCGCTTGGAGAAGGGAGGCTTTCTGCCACGAATTCTTTTTAACGCCAGCAAATCAAAAGCAACCGTCGACGATGGACGAGACCGACAACTTCAGCCTGCGCTCTCGCAAAAATGGGAGAGCACCTTGCGAGTAGTTGTAGAGGCGTTTTACGGCCCCTCAGAAGCCATTCTAGTGCAGCCCTCAGCGGCAGCTTCAAAGCGCTTTGTAGAAGCTCAAAACGGCCTGATTGAGGAAATAAACAAAGGCGCATCGCCTCCCTTCGCAGCGCGGATCGTGGAGCAGGGCAAGAGAATATCGCTTTGCTTACACGCCGCCGCATACATCTCAGAAGCCCCGAATGTCGAGCTTTCAGAAGCGACCGCAGAGGCAGGGCTGGCGCTCGCAAAATTTCACTATCAGCAATCACTCGCTATGCTTTCAGATTCTGAATTTGAGGCAGATTCCAAGCTCTACGACCGCCTGAAAAAAGGGGCTAGCGGATCCGAGAATTTCACTGTCAGCCGCGCAAGAAACTCCTGCGGCATAGATGCCGAGGCTTTAGCCGTAAAGCGTTCGAGCTGGCTGGGTGTGACCACAAAGAAGACCGGAGGGAGACCCGCCAAAATCATAGAATTTTACCGATAAAACTAATAACTGATAAGCAAGTATTATGAGTGACAAGATACCAATCGCGCAGCTGCAGACAATGCTTGATCGTGGGCGCTAAATTGAAGCTGCACTGCAAAATCTAACGCTGACTAAAATGATCGAAGATGCCGCCTAGGCGCTTATCTCGGACAACGGAGGAGAGCCCTCCCCCCCCACTTTGGGTCCTCCCACAAGATGCAGCTGTACAAGGCACATCCGCACCTGAGCGTTTTTAAGACATACTAACTCAAAACTTTTTTCTACCTATGACACTAACAAGTATCACATCATGGAAAGCCCTAGCTGAAGCCCTTGGAATAGCTCAGAATACCCTGCGCTCGTGGCGTGCAGACCTCACCTCACCCTTGTCAAAAGACATCGCAGAGTGGCGTTTATGGCGTGATAATAGATTGCCGACTCAGGGGCGCGATACGAAATTTGAAGCAGCAAGCATCGCCGATCTCAAAAAAGCACTATTACTGGAACAGGGCCGTAAAGAACGGGCCATTGCCAGTCTACGCGAATTGGAGTTAATGCGCGAGAGCGAGAGCCTTGTGCCAGAGACTGAACTTGCTGCTAAGATCATCAAAACGCTTACACCGCTCAGGCGCTTACTGGATGCTCTTCCTCGATTGGTAGCAGCCTCTGCAAACCCACAGAATCCAATGGTTGCTGAGTTGGCGATCCGAAATGGGCTAGATGAGCGAGTCTTCGCTGAAATGCAAAAAATCCTTCTAGAGCATGACTAGGCCCAATAGGACTTGGAAGACCTGCCAATCAAAAATTCGTATCTTCTGCTCGGTGGTGTATCGCTTACCTTTTATTGTCTGTTCCTTTCTAGATTTAGAGACTAACTTTTCAACTGATCCAATTTAGGTCACCTCGAGCAAGGAACGCATGTGCATGCTTTCAAAGGCACGAATTTTAGTTGGGATTTGCTATTGCTGTTCATTACCGAAAGCTTTCTAAATTCAACGAGTAAAGCTCTTTAGTCTTACCGATTGCATCCTTCAAGCTCTGAGCATGAAGCCGTTGACCAACCCTTTGCATATAACCCTCAAACTCGCGACTAGCGCTGCTAAAAAGCAAATTCCAAGGATTCGGTGAAATTAACATATATAAAGATAGGGCAAAAGTTACACGGCATCGACCCATCCGGCCCGGTTGAAATCGTCCAAATTTCAGGGCTTTCGGAGTCCTCGGCATCCCTTTTGATCCGGCTCTCGGATGGATCAACACGGGATGAAATGCTTTTCCAGTCGCACGAGCCCTCTTTGTCCCTTGTTGAAGATGACGATGCTCTCACCTTTAACGGCAACCCTGCTGAATTCCAGCTCGCTGCGGAAGCACAGCGGATCAAATTCGCCCATCTCTTCGACCCATTGATGGCGATTCACACCTCAGACGTGCGTCCGCTTCCCCATCAGATCCTTGCGGTCTACGATGCCATGCTGCCAAAGCAGCCTCTCCGATTCGTCCTCGCTGATGACCCTGGAGCCGGCAAGACGATCATGGCGGGCCTACTGATCCGTGAGCTGATGATCCGGGGGGATCTCGAACGCTGCTTAATCATCGCGCCCGGCAGTCTTAGCGAACAGTGGCAGACCGAAATGGACGCCAAATTCAATCTGAGCTTCGAGATCTTCTCTCGGGACATGATCGAATCAACAACTTCCGGAAATCCGTTTGCAGAAAAGAATCGCCTGATCGCTCGCATCGACCAGCTCTCGCGAAACGAAGAGCTCATCGAGAAAATTGAAGCCACCGAATGGGATCTCGTTATTGTAGATGAGGCCCACAAGATGTCGGCCACTTACTTTGGGAACGAGTTCAAGGCCACAAAGAGATATCGCCTCGGTGAACGATTGGGGGCCATCTCGCGGCATTTCCTCATGATGACGGCTACTCCTCACAATGGAAAGGAAGAGGATTTTCAGGCCTTCATGGCCTTAATCGACTCAGACCGATTCTACGGAAAGCAAAGACAAGGTTCCCGGCAGGTGGGCGCTACCCAAGATCTCATGCGCCGGACCTTGAAAGAGGAAATGGTTAAATTTGATGGCAAACCGCTCTTCCCAGAGCGCATCGCTGATACCGTTGTCTACCGCTTATCCTCACTAGAGGCTGAGCTTTACGCAAAGGTCACCGACTACGTCCGTAATGAAATGGACCGAGTCAAGGAACTTGACGGAAAGCGGCGTGGCACCGTCGGCTTCGCCTTGACCGTGCTGCAGCGGCGTCTTGCGTCTTCTCCAGAGGCGATTTTCCAAAGCCTTCAGCGCCGAGTGAAGAGGCTCGAGCAAATGCGCAACGAGGCAACCGTTCTGCATCGCGGGTTTTCGGAGATCGTCGGTAAAGCAAACACCATTGATGCCGAAGACCTCGACGAATTGGAAGACGGACTCACTGAGGAAGAGCTCGATGAGCTTGAAAACGAAGTCTCCAACCAAGCAACCTCGGCCCAGACGATTGAACAACTCGATGCAGAGATCGTCATCCTCAAAGATCTCGTTAAGCTCGCCGAGCAAGTTTACCGGGCCAACACCGATTCCAAGTGGAAAGCCCTCCGCGAACTACTCAAGGACGACACTGTTTTTGTGGACGCTTCTGGGCACCGTCGAAAGATCATCATCTTTACTGAGCACAAAGACACCCTCAACTACCTGCGGGATCAAATCACAACCCTACTCGGCACGCCTGAGTGCATCGACGTCCTACACGGCGGGATCAAGCGGGAAGAACGTCTCAAAACCGTCGAACGATTCTGGAACGATGCCAGCCTCAGCATTCTCCTCGCTACCGACGCTGCCGGAGAAGGTGTCAACCTCCAGGTGGCCCACCTTATGGTCAATTACGACCTCCCATGGAATCCCAATCGGATCGAACAACGATTCGGGCGAATCCACCGGATTGGCCAACAGGAAGTTTGTCGGCTCTGGAACCTCGTTGCCGGTGAAACCCGCGAAGGTGCTGTCTTCCAGCGTCTATTCGATAAACTCGACAACGAACGTCAGGCTCTAGGTGACCGAGTGTTTGATGTCCTCGGCCAAACCTTCTCCGACAAATCCCTTCGCGATCTCCTCCTTGAAGCCATCCAATATGGCGAACAAGAAGAGGTCAAAGCACGACTCGACCAAGTCATCGACAGCACCCTCGATACCGATCACCTCCGTAACCTACTGGAATCAAATGCTCTCGGTTCCACCGAGCTCGATCCGAAGCAAGTCTTCGCCTTGAGAGAGCGCATCGAAAAAGCCGAAGCCCTTCGTCTGCAACCTCTCTTTATCGAAGCCTTCTTCAAAGAAGCCTTCGAGCGCCTCGATGGATCGATTCACGAGGCCGAGCCGAACCGCTATCGCATCAACCATGTGCCATCAGCCATACGTCAGCGCGATCGCGTTCTAGGACGTAAGGCTCCGGTCCTGCAGAGCTACGAGCGCATCTGCTTCGACAAGGACTTCATCAATCATGCCGGGAAATACCGGGCCTCGCTCATCGCTCCCGGGCATGCCCTGATGGACTCAACTGTTGATTTGATTCTCGAGCAATATCGGAACTCGCTCAAAAACGGCAGCATCCTTTTCGACGCCAATTCTGATGCCACGACTCCTTCATTCCTCGCCATCCTCGAGCACTCTATTCGCGATGGCCGCAAGAACACTGACGGCAGCCAACGCGTGATTTCACAGCGGCTTCAGTTTGTTTTGCTACCCGCAGAAGGCGACCCCCTCAATGCTGGGCCAGCCCCCCACCTCGACTTCCAACCCGCAAACAGCTCACAAGTCGAACTCGCCAAGAAGTGGCTCGCAGACAACCCCCAGTCTGCGGGCATTGAACAGGGTGCCATTGACTACGCGGCATCTAAAATCGTGCCCGACCACTACCAAGAAATCGCTGAGCGCAAGCAGCGGGCCGTCGACAACACAAGGCAGGCTGTTAACGAGCGCCTCAATACCGAAATCAACCACCTCAACCATCGCTACGAACAACTCTTGGTCGAGGTTCAGGCGGGCCGTCAACCTCGTCTCCAACCAGAGAACTTCCGGCGCCGTGCTGAAGAACTAGCGCACCGCCTCGAGCAGCGGCTGAGCGAGCTTGACCTCGAGCGCCAGATCTCTGCCGCGCCTCCGCGCCTGCTCGGTCTCGCCCTCGTAGTCCCTGCTGGCATGATCGACTCTCAGGAACGAGGAGACCACTCACCCACAGCTGACCCAGAAGCTCGGAAGAAATCTGAGCTCATTGGGATGAAGGCGGTAATGGAAGCCGAGAGAGCCTTTGGAAATACACCCAAGGACGAATCCGCCCAAAACCTCGGCTGGGACATCACCTCCATCACCCCGACTGGATCGACTCGCTTCCTCGAAGTCAAAGCCCGGCAAAAAGGAGCCACCACCATTACCGTGACGCGCAATGAAATCGCGGTAGCCTTCAACAAGAAGCACGAAGGCTGGCGTCTTGCCATTGTTCTCATTGACGAAAACGACCAGCCTGAGGGTCCTTACTACGTCGAAGCTCCCTTCGACCGAATGCCCGGCTGGGCAGAGGCTTCCGTCAATCTGGACATTGCAAAACTCCTTAAGCAAGCTTCTCCTCAATAAGATTCTTTTTCATCTCATTTACTTCGCTCATCTACCATGTCCTCCCACGCCAAAAAACTCATCGAGGTTGCCCTTCCGCTTGCTGAAATCAACGACGCAGCGGCCCGCGAAAAATCAATGCGTCATGGCCACCCCTCAACCCTCCACCTTTGGTGGGCCCGTCGGCCTCTCGCTGCTGCACGTGCCGTGCTCTTTGGGCAATTGGTAGACGACCCCTCAGCCTACCCCGACGAACTCGCCCAAGACCCACAGAAGATCAAAGCAGCCGAGAAAGCGCTTGGGAGGAAAATGCGCGGCGATACGGATTTGGCTATCAAGGAAATTTTGGTCAACCAAGAGCGCGAACGCCTCTTTGAGATCATCAAACAGCTCGTCATCTGGGAAAACACCACCAAAGAATCCGTCCTCGAACCTGCTCGGGAAGAAATCCGAGCCTCCTGGCGACGCACCTGTCAGCGAGAAGGTAAGCCGTTAGATACTCCGCTACCTCCAGTGCTTGATCCCTTTGCCGGGGGTGGAGCCATTCCTCTAGAAGCCCAGCGTCTTGGAATGGAGGCCCACGCTTCCGATCTCAATCCCGTCGCCGTTCTCATCAACAAGGCAATGATTGAGATTCCTCCTCGATTTGCTGACCAACCGCCCGTTCACCCCACTGCACGCAGCGAAAAAGGCACGAGTGGATGGAAAGGAGCTGCGGGGCTTGCCGAAGATGTTCGCCGCTACGGCGATTGGATGCGGGAAGAAGCCCTCAAGCGTATCGGCCATCTCTATCCACCCTACACCCTCACCCAGGAACTCCTCGATACTCGTCCCGATCTTGTCAGCGCAGGCTACATGGAAGGCGATGAACTCACTGTTATCGCGTGGCTTTGGGCACGTACCGTCCCCAGTCCTAACCCGGCCCTCAACGGCAAACCCGTTCCCCTCGTCTCTTCCTTCTGGCTCTCCAAGAAGAAAGGCAAGGAAGCTTACGTGGAACCCATTCTGGAAAATGGAGAGTATCGGTTTGAAGTGCGAGTTGGAAAGCCTCCAGCGGAACAAAGAGAATACACTGATAGTGGGACGAAGACCGGGCGAGGCGCTAATTTCCTTTGTCTTCTCTCGCAAGTTCCTGTCGAAGGAACCCATGTGAAAGCATCAGGTATGGCAGGTGATCTCGACTCCACACTTATGGCAGTTGTTTGCGAAGGTAAAAAGGGTCGTGTCTACCTTCCGCCAACAAAAGAAATAGAGAATATAGCCCGAGAAGCCGTTCCAAATTGGAAGCCGGAACAAAAACTCAATCATGACCCGAGAGCAATCTGGACTCCTCCTTATGGCCTTGCACACTACAGCGACCTCTTCACCGACCGCCAGCTCGTTGCGCTCAATACCTTCTGTGACTTGGTGAGCGAAGCACGGGAAAAGGTCATCGCCGATGCTCAAGCCGCCCAGCTCCCTGACGACTCCCGCTCCCTCGAACAACAAGGCACCGGACCCACCGCCTACGCGGATGCTGTTGCATATTATCTCGCCTTTCAAGTAGATCAACTTTCGAATCACTGTTCTACTATTTGCGGCTGGCACACAAACAATACCCAGTTGCGTAACACGTTCTCTCGACAGGCAATACCGATGACTTGGGACTACGCAGAAAGCAACCCTTTCTGCGGCTCTTCCGGAAGCCTTTCGAATCTACAGGAGAGAGCAATAAAGGGCATGGGTTCACTTCCCGCTTCCCCCAACGCAGTTGTTACCCAAGAGAACGCTTCTGTTCGTCCAATTGAACAGGGGACAGTCATTTCAACTGATCCACCCTATTATGACAACATTGGCTATGCCGATTTGTCAGACTTTTTTTACGTATGGCTTAGAAGATCTCTTAAAGAGATACACGATCCAATTCTAGGAACTATGCTGGTTCCCAAAGCGGAGGAACTCATTGCGGCTCCTTATCGCCAGGGAGGTAAAAATGAAGCGGAAAAATTTTTCCTAAAAGGAATGACCGCTGTTGCCAAGCGACTATCAGTGCATTCAAGCGACAGCGCTCCTGTGACTATTTACTATGCATTCAAACAATCGGAAATGTCGGCAGGTGGAGCAGTCTCTACCGGTTGGGCCACCTTCCTGGATGCCTTAATTCAAGCAGACTTTTCCATAGTGGGCACTTGGCCCATGCGGACGGAAATGACGAGTAAGATTGGTCAAAATGCTAACATGCTTGCCTCTTCCATCGTCCTGGTCTGCCGCAAGCGTGAAATCACGGCTCAAACCGCCACTCGCCGCGATTTCATCAAGGCGCTCAAGCACGAACTTCCTCTCTCGCTCAAGGACCTCCAGACAGGCAACATTTCGCCGGTGGATTTGCCACAATCGTCCATTGGCCCGGGCATTGGCATCTTCTCTCGTTACCAGCAAGTTCTTGAAGCTGATGGCTCTTCCATGTCGGTGCGCTCCGCACTCCAGCTGATCAACGCCGAAGTCTCGGAAATTCTCGAAGGACAGGTGGCTGAAATGGACGACTGGACACGCTTCGCCGTGAAGTGGTATACCGAATACGGTTTCAACTCCGGTCCCTTTGGCGATGCAAATGTGTTGGCCACGGCCTATGACGTCGCCGTCTCTGGGGTCGCCGAATCTGGCATCCTCGAGAGTGGCCAGAACCAGGTCCGTATTTTTACTCCTGCTGAGCTCCCCACTGATTGGGACCCCGATACGGATGACCGACTGACGGTCTGGGAGGTGGTTCATCATCTCATCCGCATTTTGGAGAGCGAGGGAGAATCGGCAGCATCCAAAATCCTCGGTCAGCGGAGCATTCAGTCCAACGATTTGGCTGACAATGCAAAAACGCTCGCCTATCGCCTCTTCACCATTTGCGAAGAGAAGAAGTGGGCCGAACTCGGAAAATCTTATAACGGCCTCGTCATCGCCTGGCCAGAACTTGAAAAACTGGCAAACGACCTAGAAAACCCAACCTTGACCCAAGCAGACCTGATTTAAGCCATGGCACGATCCAACAGACAACGAATTGACGAAACTCTGGAACACTTACGAGAGGGGCTCATCCCTTTTGTGGAAGCTGAGCTAAAAAGCACCTATGGGGAGGACTGGAAGGATAACGTTAACAGCGGCCTTCGGAACGAGCTCAGCTCGCGCGGCACGGGACTAGAATGGGATACCTACGCCATCCTCAAGGTGATGTTCGATCACTGGCGCTCTGTCTTTGGGCAAAGGCTCGGGAGAAATGAGCGCAGCTACGTCTCCGAACTGCAAACTGTCCGCAATGATTACGCCCACGACAAAAAATTCAGCTACGACGATGCCGAGCGTGGGATCGATACGGCTCGTCGGCTTCTCGTCGCAGCTGGAGACGCCAAGCGGGCAGATAAGTTGGCAGCCTTGCGAAAGGAAACGATACGAACCCAGCAAGATGAGGAAGCTCGCAACCAGGTGCGTTCAGCGCGTGCGCTCGAAGGCACACCAACTGCGGGGCTCAAGAGCTGGCGTGAGGTAGTGACTCCCCACTCAGATGTGGCAACGGGACGTTACACCGAAGCAGAATTCGCGGCAGACCTTGCCAAGGTGCACAATGGCCAAGCCTCCGAAGAATATCTCGATGCTGGAAAGTTTTTCTCCCGCACCTTCATGACAGACGGGCTGCGTGAGCTTCTTGAAATTGGAGTCCGCCGCTTGACTGGTAATGGCGGCGATCCTGTGGTGCAGCTTCAAACCAATTTCGGAGGTGGTAAAACCCACTCCATGCTTGCGCTGTATCATCTCTTTGGAGGGGGCAACCCGAGCGACTTCGCTGGAATCGAGGACATATTAAGAAAAGAGCAAATCACCGACCAGCTCCCCAAAGCAAATCGCGCCGTCGTGGTCGGCACCGACCTCCCACCTGGCCAAACCCGCACCAAAGACGACGGCACGATCGTTCACACGATGTGGGGGGAGATTGCGCATCAGCTGGGTGGAGCCGAGGGATATGCCCTCCTCGAGGATTCAGACAAGAAGGGAACCAATCCAGGGTCGGGCGTGCTTGAGGAGCTCTTTAGAACGTATTCGCCTTGCATCATCTTTATTGACGAGTGGGTTGCCTATCTGCGCCAGCTGCCCGGTAGGGACGACCTCCCCGGCGGAACGGAAGACAGCAACTTCTCCTTTGCTCAGGCGCTTTCTGAAGCCGTCAAGACAGTCGACGATGCCCTAGTGGTGGCCAGCTTGCCGGTCTCGGACATTGAGATCGGTGGCGATCACGGCAGCCGGGCACTGAGTAGACTCGAAAATGTCTTCAAGCGTGTTGCCAAACCATGGGAACCAGCCTCTTCCAATGAAGGATTTGAGATCGTGCGGCGACGGCTTTTTCAATCCGATATGGATCATGCAGCTCGTGATAATGTCACCAAGGCCTTCATGGAGCTCTACAAAAAAGACTCCAGTTTCCCCAACTCGGCGAGCGAAGAAGAATACCGCAAACGCCTCACGGCTTGCTACCCGATTCACCCCGAGCTTTTTGAGCGACTCGACCATGATTGGTGCCAATTGGAGCGGTTTCAGCGAACGCGCGGAGTACTACGACTCATGTCCAGCGTCATCCACGAATTGTGGACGAGCGAAAGCAACGGTCTGCTGATCATGCCCAGTATGATTCCCTTGGAAAGTGGTCGGGTTACCTCGCTGATCACTGAGTGCCTTCCAGACGGCCGGCAGTGGAGCCCAGTGATCCACAAGGACGTTGCCGGTGGAGAGTCACTCCCTCTTTCGATTGATGCCGACAATCCCAATTTTAACAAGGTCTCTGCTGCCCGCCGGGTTGCCAGGGCCGTCTTCTTTGGATCTGCGCCAACCATCAACTCCAATAACCGTGGCCTTGATGATCCGAGGATCAAGCTCGCTTGTGTTCAGCCGGGTGAAAATGTAAATGCCTTTGGCGACGCTCTTCGCCGGCTTACCGATCGAGCCACACACCTTTACCTAGATAATGGCCGTTATTGGTATTCACTCCAGCCAACGGTCACTCGAGTGGCTTCCGACCTTCGCATTCAATTTCTTCGCGAGGCCAGTGAAAATCCAAAATCTGATGTTCAGTCCGAAGTCGAGCGGCGTCTCCGCAAGGAAAATGAACGCGGGGAATTTTCCGCCATCCACATCGCTCCCGCTGACGCTGGAGATGTCAGTGATGAGACACGAACACGCCTCGTCATATTAGGTCCAAATTACGAAGTCTCCCGCGGCGCATCAGACTCCTCTGCTCATGCGTTCGCCAAGACTATCCTTGAAAGCAAGGGAAATAGTCCACGCATTCATCGCAATACCTTGGTCTTTCTTGCGCCCGACAAAAAGGCACTCGAGAAGCTTTATGAGGATACCGCCTCCTATCTGGCATGGCAGCAAATCGAAGCAGAAAAAGAAGAACGTAATCTGAACGCCCACGCCATGAAGCAGGCGCTCAATAAGCGGGATGAATTCGATCGCGCAGCTGAGATCAAACTTCGAGAGACTTGGCAATGGGTGCTCGTGCCCGATCAGCCGGTCGCGACCGATGGCAAAATCCATTGGGAGCTCTGCAACGCTACCGGCCAGGATTCACTCGGCAAAAAAGTCAGCAAAAAACTCGAGAACGATGAATTGTTGATTTCGATTTATGGACCTCGTCTTCTGTTGATGGAGTTGGACAAACACCTCTGGCAAAATAGAGATCACATCGAGATATCACAACTCGCAGAAGCATTCGCGAACTACCTCTACCTACCTCGCCTCACATCCCCGGACGTCCTTAAGCATGCGATCACTTCATCCTTCGATGGTGGCCTAATTCTTGAGTTCTTCGCTTACGCCACGGATTTCGATGAAACCTCTGGAAAATATCTCGGACTTCAAACGAACAAGCTGAACTCTGTGATCAACTTGAATGAGGGCCTGCTCGTCAAAGAAGATGTCGCGAGAAAACATCAAGCGGAAAACGAGAAAGAGCAAACCGCATCAAGCGAAGAAACAGGAAGCTCCGGGGATACCTCTTCTCAGCCAACCACTGGCGGCCAAGATGAAAAAGGTGGATTCCAACCAAATACACCATTTGCTCTACCGAAGCACTTCTTTGGCGAATTCACGATCGATGCAGCCAAACCTGGAGCAACTCTCAAGGTAAGTGACTACTTCAGGGAAGTGATTACCCACCTATCCAATGACCCAGATAACAAAGTAAAAGTGCGACTTGTAGTTGAGGCTGAATCAACAAATGGTTTCGATACGGTCGCCCAAAGGAATGTCACTGAAAACAATAGGACGATCACTGGCGAACTCGGTTCTTTTGAGTAGGTATCACCAAGACTAACCTGTTGTAATGCAAATTACGATGGTGAAAATTTAAGCGATGAGGCAGCTGTAGCTCTAGCAAAGCATGAGGGCAAGTTGACCTTAATAGTAGGCTCTCTTTCCGATAACGCTGCCGAAGCTCTTTCATTGCACGTTGGACCGCTCGACCTAGAAGACATAGAAGAAATGTCCGAAAAGGCTAGACGATTTCTAGAGAGTAACGATGAGGTCGCACTTCGGGAAGAATAATGTGTTTAAGTAAATCCGACTTCAAACTGGCGCGGGAATGCCCGACGAAGCTCTATTACAAGAAACTCCGATACCCGTCGAAAAAGTCTGAGGATCCCTATCTCCAGTATCTGGCCGAGGGGGGATACCGGGTCGAGAAACTGGCCAAGCTACTCTACCCGAGTGGAGTGGAGCTGGAATACGATCGCCATCAAACCGAGGCCTCTTATGCGCGGGTGAAGGCCGTATTGGAGGGTCAGGAAGCGGAGGTACAAATCCTCGCCACTCGTGGGTCGGTTAGCTAGGGGTAAGGAATCCATATCGCTTTTGTAGGCTTTTAAATAACTTTCGTAGATAGCCATTCGACCGCTAGAGCCTATAAAATAGACTTTTACAGCTTTTGAAGCTTTTACAGTTAACGCTTAGGGGCGAGTTGAAAGTTACAGTCTCTCTTATTAAGGACACTTTTATTTTTAGGGACACCTTAGGGGCATTGCTTGCTAACCTGAAGTTAGAAAATAAAGCCTAAAAGCTCCTAAGCCGTTGACCATCAACCAAATACCCGGGGCCGGACTCGAACCGGCACGCCATTACTGGCAAGGGATTTTAAGTCCCCAGTGTCTACCATTCCACCACCCGGGCACAGGTTGTGTCGTTGGACAAGCGCAGAAAAAAACAAGCCGTCTAAGCCAT
>Ga0206125_10003080_pt1 | contig 16599 bp, 15 predicted proteins | sample Helgoland_Spring_4_FD_148598 | JGI IMG/M metagenome (GOLD analysis project Ga0206125, IMG submission 148598) | Pelagic subsurface seawater microbial communities from Kabeltonne, Helgoland, North Sea - Helgoland_Spring_Bloom_20160331_1 | ecosystem: Environmental > Aquatic > Marine > Epipelagic ... | reverse complement strand
AACAATTATTTAAATAATAGACTATTTAGCATTAGGCATTTTTGCAGTAAAACCAAAAATTAAGTTAAAATTCAATAAAATACTATGCTTACATATAAAATTGGTTTTAAAAATGCATTTATCATAAAAATTAAAAAATTAAAAATTTCGCAAAAAAAAAGCAAGACCGTTGGTCTTGCTTTCAAATTATTCATAAAACTGGTTATTCTACAGTAACTGACTTGGCTAAATTTCTTGGCTGGTCTACGTTACAACCTCTCAATACCGCAATATGATACGACAATAACTGCAAAGGTATTGTGGTAATTAAAGGCGATAAAGCATCCGAAGTTTCTGGGATTTCGATAACATAATCTGCTAACTCCCTAACTTGTGTATCACCTTTAGTTACAACCGCTATTATTCGACCGCTTCTTGATTTTATTTCTTGAATATTACTCACGATTTTATCATAATGGCCCATTTTAGGTGCAATTACAACAACTGGCATACTTTCATCAATTAAAGCTATTGGGCCATGCTTCATTTCGGCAGCTGGATAACCCTCTGCATGAATATAAGATATCTCCTTTAATTTCAGAGCACCTTCCAAAGCTACAGGAAAATTATACCCTCGACCTAAATACAAACAGTTGGGCGCATCTTTAAATGTTGCCGCAATCTCTTTGGTTACATCGTTTGTCTCAAGGGCTTCTTTTACTTTCTCAGGAATTAGATCAAGCTCTTGTAAATACATGTGAAAATCAGAGTGTGACAAGGTTCCCTTTGCTTTTGCTAAACGAAGTGCTATCATGGTTAACACTGTAATTTGAGTTGTAAATGCTTTGGTGGAAGCCACTCCAATTTCAGGACCTGCATGTGTATATGCTCCTGCATGAGTTTCTCTTGAAATAGAAGATCCAACCACATTACAAACTCCAAAAACAAAAGCACCATTTTCTTTCGCTAGCTTAATAGCCGCCATAGTATCGGCAGTTTCTCCTGATTGAGAAATTGCTATTACAACATCCTTACTGTTTATGATTGGGTTTCTATATCTGAACTCTGAAGCATACTCAACCTCAACTGGAATTCTAGTAAACTCTTCAAAGATATACTCTGCAACTAAACCTGCGTGCCACGACGTACCACATGCTACTATAATAATTCTATCAGCGTTTAAGAATTTTTCTAAATTATCCTCTACACCCGACATTTGAACAATTCCGTCGTTAGCATGTAATCTTCCTCGGTAGGTGTCTTTTATTACACTAGGTTGTTCGTATATTTCTTTCAACATAAAATGGTCATACCCCCCTTTTTCTATCTGCTCCAAATTCATTTGAAGTTCCTGAATATAAGGATCTACTAAAGAGTCATCTTTAATATTTCTAACCTTCATAGATTTGTGCAAACGAATAATTGCCATTTCACCATCCTCTAAATATACCGCATTTGAAGTATATTCGATAAACGGCGAAGCATCCGAAGCTACAAAATACTCTCCTTCGCCAATTCCAATAGCCAATGGGCTTCCCAATCTAGCAGCTACTAATTCATCTGGATTTTTTTTATCAAAAACAGCAATAGCATAAGCACCTACCACTTGATTTAAAGCAATCTGCACTGCTTTTCCTAATTTGGTTCCTTCTTGTTTTTGAATTTCTTCAATAAGATTAACCAATACTTCAGTATCCGTATCTGAATGAAAGACATAGCCTCTCTTCATCAACTCTTCTTTTAATGGTGCGTAATTTTCAATAATACCATTATGTATGATAACTAAATCTCCTGAATTTGAGAAATGTGGATGCGAATTGACATCGTTTGGCACTCCATGGGTAGCCCATCTTGTATGACCGATACCTATAGTTCCATTCATTGCTATTCCTTGAACGACTTTCTCCTCTAGATCAGCAACTTTCCCTTTAGTTTTACAAAGCTTTATTGCATCACCATCATAAACCATTACTCCCGCACTATCGTACCCTCTATATTCAAGTCGCTTAAGTCCTTTTATAACAATAGGATACGCTTCACGATATCCAATATATCCAACTATTCCACACATATTTTAATTATTAGATTTACTGTAATAAATTTCTAACTTCAATTTTTTAGCCTCATCTGCTTCCTTATTTCCATAAAGTATAGTTCCTAATGGAGTTATAACTGTGGCTTTTGGCGCCTTAGAAAAAAGTGGTTTTGCTGTTCGTAAGCTTGATGATGTTGAATTATTAATATCTCCTGTTACCACAAGTCCTAATTTCACGTTAGTTGAATCAGCATTTTTTATTAAATTCCTTATTTGATTGGTTAGCCTTACCTTATAAGTTAGACCACGACCATCAGTTCCAGTACTTTTATTTATAATCCCGCTATAAATGAATTTCCCGTTTTGGGCCTTTGTACCAGAAGTACCATCAACTTTATAATCTAAAATGGACTGGCTGTGCGTTAGGTCATAGAGGTAAATTCTATTAGGCTCTTTGGCTCCAGCCATTGTTGTAGCATCAATGTGAAAAACTAAATTTGCCTCATTGATTAATAATTTCTTACCATCTGCAGGATACCTCAAATCGTCAAGTTCATCACTTACACCATTTGGCACATTAGTAGGATTTCCATTTGCATCATATCCTCTTACATCTGTTTTACTAAAAAGTTCAATAACTGCTAGTGAGCCTTCTCCGCCTTTTAGATATAACTTAGCATCTCCACTAGTTTGGTTAGCTGAACTAATCGCATTACTATAACCAGTAGAATTAGTGTCACTTAATAAGCTTACCGTTGTACCGGTAAGGTTAATAACAACGGCTTTATCTACGCGTTTAATAGGTTCGCCATCTTTAACGGGATCAGTAGAGTTTTCTTTGTAATTAATCGTAATTTTTCCGGCTGCGAAATTCAGCATAGCCATTTGGCTTTCTGTTCCACTACCTTTTTCTACTTTAAAATACAAGCCTCTAAAATAGTTTTTAAACAGATCATTGTTCGATAAATTCGCTGCGGATGCAGTTATTATTTTAGCAGTAAAAAAATCTTTATTTAGTTTTAAACGCATTCCAGGCGCTGTGCGTGTTACTGTTTCTTTGGAATCAACAGTTGTAGTTTCTTTATACTCAGCTGCACTAAAAAAGAAAGCGTCATTTTGGGAAGGATCAGCATCATCATTTAAACGGTTCCCTTTTTTATTAGTGTCAAAATCTGCGTTCTGGTTGGTATAATATTTTTGCGCTTGAAATGAATTGGTTGGATCTAAGGATTGCATAGCGTAACCTGATTCATAAACACTCAACTTAATTTTACCACCACCGTAAATAGAGTCCAATGTATAGGTATTATCACCGGAAGTCGCATCAGTTGATTTTAAAGTACTAAAATAGGGTATCGTTAGCGTAACACTCTCGATTACTGGATTAACACCAAATGTAGGTTTGATAGTCTCTAGTGTTACCTGTGTTGCGAAATTTGCAGTGGTTGTGCCAAACGGACCGTTATCATAAATACCCAAAGCATTTACTGCCAAGTTATTAGACTCTATAGGACCTAGTTTTTGATTGTAAGCAATAACTTGAGAAGTGTATTTACTCAAATCAAAATTTTTACCACCGATCAAATCACCACCGATCGAGTTATAATCTTTATCGCATGAATTTAGAAAAAGACCCAATGCGACTAGAAGAATTGTCTTGAAAAAATTAGTATACATACTGAAAATAGAAGTTAATTTTATAGCATTTCATTATAAAAAGTACTGTACGCCTCTGCGAAAGCATCTTTAGGGACGAAAGGTAAAAAAGGTTTTCCTGAAGACTCTATAAATTTTGTTAAACTTGAAGAAAGCCCTTCAGAGGCTATTATAACTGCATCAGAATGGTTGATTGTACTTTTCATAATACTTTCATAGTCAGGAGTGGCAATAAAAGGCACCACTTCTTCTGGAATACCATCTAACTTTATTTTATTTATCATTTCCACATCCAAAGTACCATCAAAAGATTGACTATAAACTGATGTCACTATTTTAGTGTCTGAAAACAAAGCTTCATTTTTGTAATAATGCTTCATATATATAGGTAGCATTGCAGCCATCCATCCATGAACATGTATAATGTCAGGTACCCAATTTAACTTTTTAACCGTTTCTACAACTCCCTTAGCAAAAAAGATAGCACGTTCGTCATTATCGGGATACATCACTCCATCTTCGTCAGCAAACGTTGCTTTACGTTTAAAATACTCATCATTATCAATAAAGTAAACCTGGATTCTCTCCTTTGGTATAGACGCTACTTTAATTATTAAGGGCATATCTAGATCGTTTACAACCAAATTCATACCCGAAAGCCTTATTACTTCATGTAATTGATGTCTTCTTTCATTTATGTTTCCATATCTAGGCATAAAAATTCTAATCTGCCCACCTTGATCGTTCACCATTTTTGGAACGTCGTAAGACATTAAAGAAACTTCATTTTCAGCCAAATAAGGCACCACCTCAGATGATACATATAATATCCTCTTGTCTTTCATATTGTAATTTGCTTAATTCATTGGTAATAAAAACCACGCAAAATTACAAAAATTTATGCAGTTATTAACTAATATATTATGTTTGCAGTCAATTTTAATAAAATGACCATGCCTGTTTTCTACGGAAAAGTAGCTTTGATAGACTTTTTAGCCACTATTAAACCACTCCATTCTACCATTGGTTTTGTTCCTACCATGGGAGCATTACATGATGGCCACCTATCGTTAATGCAACGATCAATGGCAGAGAACGCAACAACGGTCGTAAGTATTTTTGTGAATCCAACACAGTTTAACAACCCTGAAGACTTACTAAAATATCCCCGAACACTAGAGCAAGATGTTGAAAAAATAACCACCTTAAATCCCGCTATCATTATTTATGCGCCATCTGTTGCCGATGTCTATGAAGGAAAAATACTATCACAATCTTTTGATTTTGACGGATTAGAACATCAAATGGAAGGTAAGTTCAGACCAGGCCATTTTGATGGTGTAGGGACTATTGTTAAAAGACTGTTCGAAATCGTACAACCAACAAACGCTTACTTTGGCGAAAAAGATTTTCAGCAACTACTAATTGTTGAAAAAATGGTCGAAAAATCGCAATTAGCAGTAAAAGTAATTGGTTGTCCCATTTATCGAGAAGCTAACGGCTTAGCCATGAGTTCTCGCAACGAACGATTAACAATAGCTGAACGGGAAGAAGCAAAAATAATCTATCAAACATTATCCGAAGCAAAAAACAAATTCGAGCAGTCAACTCCACAAGAGGTTTCCTCTTGGGTTGAGGCAACATTTGAAACCAATAATACTTTTGAATTAGAATATTTTCAAATTGCTGATGCCAATACTTTACTGCCTTGCGAAAGCAAAATAGAAACTAAAAAATATCGAGCGTTTATAGCTGTCATTGTCAATAAAATTCGATTGATAGATACCATTTCATTAAATTAATTTACATTTGTAGCATGCAAATTCAAGTTTTAAAATCAAAAATTCATCGTGTAAAAGTTACGGGTGCCGATTTAAATTATATCGGTAGCATAACTATTGATGAAACACTATTAGAAGCATCTAATATAATCGAAGGAGAAAAAGTCTCTATTGTAAATATCAACAATGGTGAACGCTTTGATACTTATGCCATAAAAGGAGAGAAAAATTCTGGTGAAATAACCTTAAATGGACCTGCCGCAAGACGAGTACAAAAAGATGATATCATCATTATCATTTCGTACGCATCTATGGATTTTGAAGAAGCAAAAACATTCAAGCCCTGGATTATTTTTCCAAACGAAAACAACAATTCTTTAACCTAAAATAAGTACAACATATTAAAATTGCTCCATTATACCTTGGTGTACTGGAGCATTTTTTTGTTTACCGCTAGTTCTCTTTTCAATCTTGAGTACAACCTTCTAATCTATTTTATGAAATAAATAGTATCTTGCTGTTCTATAATAAAGATGGACAAACCCCAAAACATACCCACATCATGAAAAAAACCTTACTATTATTACTTTTTTCCTTTTCTCTGTTTGCACAGAAAAGTATTGAATCATTTGATTCTAAAAAACTGGGAGAAAAACGACAAATAACTATTGGCCTGCCAGCATCCTACGAAAGCAATCCAACCAAAAGGTATCCAATACTTCTTTTACTAGACGGAGAATATTTATTTGAACCTTTTTATGGCGCTTTAAATTACGGCGCTTACTGGGATGATTTACCAGAAACTATTATCGTAGGAATCAGTCAAAACTTACGCAACGAGAGAGAAGAAGACTGCGGATTTGATCCAACCGAAGGAGTGCTCACCAAAAGAGCATCACAATTCTTTGAATTTATAGGAGGGGAATTGCTACCTTACATAGAACAAAAATACCGTATAGCACCATTTAGAATGATTGCTGGACACGACACAACCGCTGGGTTTTTAAACTTTTATCTCCTTAAAGAAAATCCGCTTTTTAACGCTTACATTTCACTCAGTCCTGAGTTAGCTCCCGGAATGGATAGTCAAATTGCCAATAGTTTAGCCATTACTAAAAAACAACTTTTTTACTACCAATCCTCAGCAGATGGCGATATAAAACAACTGCGAGAACCAGTAGAGCAATTGGATAAAAATATAAAAGCAATATCTAACCCGTTACTTGATTATAAATTTAGTTCGTTTCCAAACGCATCACATTACTCCCTTGTTCTCTACTCGATTCCTGACGCTCTTTACCAGATATTTGGATCATACAAACCTATTTCGTCAACTGAATTCTCAGAAAAAATTGTAGTATTAAAAAGTGGTTATGTGGATTACCTAACCAATAAATATGCTATTTTATCAGACAAATTAGGTCTTAAAATTCCAGTACGAATTAATGATTTCAAAGCAATTGAAGCAGCTATTTTAAAAAACAAAGCATATGATGAACTAGACAAACTAGCCGATCTTGCCAATAAAAACTATCCTAAATCAATGCTAGCCTCCTATGAATTGGGGCTGATGTATGAAAAACAAGGTGATGCCAAAAAAGCAGCTAGTAAATACCAACGCGCCTCTCAACTAGAGGAAATAGGTGACCTCACAAAAGAAATGATGTACAACAAATACGATGACATGAAAAGTTTAACTATCAAAAAATAATGGCAAAAGTAAAAACTACCTTTTTCTGTCAAAACTGTGGAACATCCTATGCAAAATGGCAAGGGCAATGCAATGCTTGTAAAGAATGGAATACCATTGCTGAAGAAATCATTCAAAAACAAGACAAAGTAGCTTGGAAAAGCGAACCAACACCATCAAGCCGAGCACCAAAACCATTAAAAATTACCGAAATTGATTCGACAGAAGAAATTCGGATGGACACTAAAGATGGCGAACTAAACAGAGTACTTGGTGGCGGAATCGTACCTGGATCTCTGATACTGTTGGGTGGTGAACCAGGAATAGGAAAAAGTACACTTTTACTCCAAATCTCCTTAAAACTGCCATACAAAACGTTGTATGTATCGGGTGAAGAAAGCCAAAAGCAAATAAAAATGCGAGCGCAAAGGATAACGCCTTCAAGTGACAACTGTTATATTCTGACCGAAACCAAAACGCAAAACATCTTCAAACAAATTGAAGCAATTGAACCCGAAATCGTAATTATAGATTCCATTCAAACCCTTCATACAGATTACATTGAATCTACCGCTGGGAGTATTTCTCAAATTAGGGAAACCACCGCCGAGCTGATAAAATTCGCAAAGGAAACGAATATTCCAGTGATACTAATTGGACACATTACTAAAGATGGAAACATAGCGGGACCAAAAATACTAGAACATATGGTTGATACCGTTCTACAATTTGAAGGCGATCGAAACCACGTATACCGCATATTACGTTCCTTAAAAAACCGTTTTGGATCTACTGCCGAAATTGGAATATACGAGATGCTGGGTAGTGGCCTACGCGAAGTTGCCAATCCTTCTGAAATATTAATTTCACATAAAGACGAAGAGTTATCTGGTACCGCTATTGCCAGCATGCGCCCATTAATGATCGAAATTCAAGCCTTAGTAAGCACCGCAGTTTACGGGACGCCGCAGCGCAGTACTACAGGGTACAATGCAAAAAGGCTAAATATGATTCTAGCTGTGCTTGAAAAAAGAGCAGGATTTAGGCTTGGCGCTAAAGATGTCTTCCTAAATATCACAGGCGGAATATCCGTTGACGATCCTGCAATTGATTTAGCAGTTGTAGCAGCCATTTTATCCTCGAATGAGGACATACCAGTAAATAAAGATTTTTGTTTTGCGGGCGAAGTGGGACTATCAGGTGAAATTAGGCCAGTTAATAGAGTTGATCAACGCATTCAAGAAGCCGAAAAACTAGGTTTTTCTACTATTTTTGTATCTAAATACAACAAAATTACGCTCAAAAATACTGGAATAAAAATAGAATTAGTAGCTAAAATCGAAGATATAGCCAGTATGCTTTTTGGATAAACTGCTTAATCTAAACCAATCTCAAACCTGATCGCTTTAAAAAGTAATCAGGTTTTTTTGAATAAAAAATTACTTAGCCACTAGTTAAGTTTACTCAGAGAATACCCATTGAATTAAAAAAGTTCCTATTTTAGCCTTTAGTACAACCACACAAAACTTAATGAGAACCCTAAAACAAAAAATAGTCTTATTGCTCAAAATACTATCCTTACTGTTAGTTGCTGTTTTGATAGGTTTTTTTATTTTTCGAGAATCATTGTTGCAGCAAGCGCTTACCAAGGCCACAACCAAAATGAAGACCGATTACAACAGTAGATTTACAGTCAAAGAAGCATCGTTCGACGGTTTGTCTGGGATTCGTTTGTCTGATGTTACGTTAGTTCCAAATAATGCAGATACACTTTTTAACATACGTAAAATCAAGACCTCGATTAACCTTTGGCGGTTGCTTGTTGGAGACGTTCAATTGGGCACATTAGAGATAAAAAAAGGTTATGTTCAACTTACTAAAAAAGGGAATGTTAAAAACTTTGCTGCCTTTTTAAAAAGAAATAAAAACGAACCTGTCACAACTGCTAAAAAAGATTATGCCGATTTTACATACCGCCTAATTTCTAAAGTTTTAAACCTTGTTCCAACAGACATGAGTATCGAAGACCTTACCTTTAAATTAGATGATAATGGAAAAAAGGCCCGTATTGCTATTCAAAAATTAGTGCTTTTAAACAAGCAACTAGAAACGGACATAAACGTACAAACTAATACTTTTGCACAGCGATGGAGAATAAAAGGCTTCGCCGATCCCAGAAATAAAAAAGCAGACATCCGATTTTTTAATATCGACACTGGCGCCATTAAAGTTCCCTATTTTGATGAGCGTTACAACCTTATTTCGAGCTTTGACTCCATTCGTTTCAACATCGAGAACATAGATAAAAGCGGTGGTGAATTGCGCATTAATGGATATACATCGATAGTGAATTTAAAAATTAACCATAAAAAAATTGCTAGTAAAGATGTACTTCTAAAAAATGCTCGTTTTGATTATCATTTCCTTTTGGGCTCTGATTTTATTTCAGTAGACAGTAGTTCGACTGTACAATTTAATAAAGTGAAATTTCATCCTTATTTAGCCTATCAAACTCAGGAGGACACTGTTTATAAATTAAAAGTTCAAATCCCAACAACAAAAGCACAAGATTTTATCTCCTCACTCCCTGACGGGCTGTTTACTAATTTTCAGGGTATGGAGGCCAACGGTGCCTTTGCCTATAATCTCGATTTTGAATACAATAAAAACAAACCTGACGCACTTATATTTGACTCTAATCTAAAAAAAGAGAATTTAAAAATAACAAAATATGGTGAAGCGAACCTCACCAAACTTAACGGAGAGTTTATTTATCGTGCCATCATCAACAATGTCGCACAACGTCCCGTTTTAGTTGGAAATGCGAATCCTAATTACTACCCAATGGATCAAATAGCGCCCTATTTAAAAAAATGCGTGTTGACCACAGAGGATCCTTCTTTTTATTCGCATCATGGTTTTATTAATGAAGCTTTCAAGCAGTCCATCATTAAAAACATCAAAACCAAGAAGTTTTCCCGAGGCGCTAGTACCATAAGCATGCAATTAATTAAGAATGTTTTCTTAACCAGAGAAAAAACAGTTTCTCGCAAATTAGAAGAAATCCTATTAGTCTATATTTTAGAAAACAATCGGATTGCCGCAAAAGAGCGCATGCTCGAAGTGTATTTTAATATTATTGAATGGGGACCTAATGTATACGGTATAGGCGAGGCGAGTCAGTTTTACTTTCAAAAAAAACCAGCTGATTTAAGCTTTAATGAATGCCTATTTTTAGCCCGTATTATACCAAGCCCAAGAAGGTTTATGTCGCAATTTAACGATCAGGGTAACCTTAGAGAATTTGCTGCAAAACAGGTTTCGTTTTTAACTAATTTGATGATACGAAGAGGGTTACTACCTATTGAAGATACTATTTACAAATCTAAACCGCTGTACATTACTGGCCCTGCGAAATCATTAATTAGAGTAAGAGCAAAAGATACAACAGCTATAGACTCACTGCAGCTAAGCGACGAGTTTGACTTTTGAGTAAAAAGGTGTACTGGAAACAAAAAAAATGCTCAGTTACACCTTGTAACTGAGTATTAAAATTATATTGTAGCTTACTTTAAGGTGCTGGATCAGGAATAGCTGCTTGTATCTCATTTATCGCTTTTAAAACATCTTCAGACAACGTTACGTTGATTGTATCAATGTTTTCCTTTAATTGTTCCAAAGTCGTCGCTCCAATAATCGTACTGGTTAAAAAAGCCTGCTGTTCAATAAAGGCAAGTGCTAACTCAGTTAAGGTCAAACCATTTTTAACTGCAATTTCATTATATAATTTTGTTGCAGCTTGCGATTGCTTACTGCTATATCTCGAATATTGTGGAAACAAACTTAACCGCGCTTTTGGATGGCTTTCGCCCGTTAGAAATTTACCAGACAACACACCAAATCCCATTGGAGAATATGCTAGTAAACCAACATTCTCGCGAGCGCAAATCTCGGAAGATGCATTCTCAAACAAGCGATTTAAAAGTGAATATGGATTTTGAATTGTTTTTACTCTAGGTAAATTGTGGTATTTGTTTTCCTCAAGAAAACGCATAATTCCCCAAGCATTTTCGTTCGATAATCCAATATGTTTGATTTTACCTTCTTTAATGAAGCCGTCCAAAGTAGTTAATACTTCATGAATATTATCTTCCCACTCATCATCTTGCAAGGTAAAAGCACGCTGACCAAAAGTATTGGTTTTTCGCTCAGGCCAATGCAATTGATACAAGTCTAGATAATCCGTTTGCAAACGTTTTAAGCTGTTATCGAGTGCATACTGTATACTTTTAGGTGAGAAATCAATCGTATCTCGCATGTAGGCGAAATTTGGGTTAGGACCTGCGATTTTGGATGCTAGTACAACCTCATCTCTTTTTCCTGATTTCTTCAACCAAGTACCTATAATTTTCTCGGTACTACCATAAGTTTTTTCATTAGCTGGTATGGAATACATCTCGGCAGTGTCAAAAAAATTAATGCCTCGTTCCAGCGCATAATCCATTTGAGCATGGCCTTCTGCTTCGGTATTTTGTTGTCCAAAAGTCATGGTGCCAAGACAGATTTTACTAACTTTTATATCTGTATTGGGTAGCGTAGTATATTTCATTATCGTGATTTCAAATTGTTAAAGGAACAAAGCTACAAAGGTTCTATAAAACTATTTTAATAAAAAAAGGTTCAAAGCAGTACTTTGAACCTTTTTAACTTTTATTTAATGAATGTCTAATCGATATCGTTTAACATTTCAGCAATTTCATCTAATCTTGGAGTCAAGATAATTTCGATTCTACGATTCTTTGCTTTGCCTTCAGCAGTTTCATTTCCAGCTAATGGAGAAAACTGACCTCTACCTGCAGCTGTTAAATTCTTTTTATTAATAGCTTTGTTTTCGCTTAAAATAGCAACGATTGCTGTGGCTCTTTTCGTTGATAAATCCCAGTTATCAGCTATAGGTCCTGATCCCGCGTAAGGATCATTATCGGTATGTCCTTCAATTAAAACAGAAATATCTGGATTTTCTCCCAATACTTTACCTAATTCTACCACCGCCTTTTTACCTTCAGACCCTACTGACCAACTCCCTGAATTGAAAAGCAATTTGTTCTCCATAGAGACATATACTTTACCATTTTTTTGCTCTACTGTAAGTCCTTTTCCTTCAAATCCATTTAGGGCATTTGAAAGGGTTTCTTTTAACTTTCGCATGGTAGCCTCTTTAGCAGCGATCAAATTTTCTAATTCTTGTAAACGTTGTGCACTTTTACTCAAACGTTCTTGCTCAATTGCCAGTGCTTTCGCCTTAGCATCTAACTGCGATAATAAATCGCGATTTTTGTTCATGTTTGCCTGCAAGGCTTCTCCACTATTTTTTTCTAAAGCCTTGTATGACTCTTGCAATAGGTTCATTTTATCTCTCAAAACAGCCGCTTCGGCCAAAGATTTTTCACGTTCAAGCTTTACCTTTGCTAAATCAGCCTTAAGCGCATCTCTATCCAATTCCAATTGATTTTTAGCTTGTAATAAAGTTGCATTTTCGTCGGCAACAGCTCTCGTTTCTTTTTTAAGATCAGCATACTTGCTTTCTAGCTCATTATATATTTTTTTTGATACACATGAGGAGCAAACTGCAAGTACTATGATGGCTAAGGAAATTTTTCTAATCATTTTTATATTTTTATTTGAATGTATTATTCTACTTCTACAAGAACGGGACAATGGTCGGAATGTTTTGCTTCTGGCAAAATAAGTGCTCTTTTTATTTTAGTTTTTAGTGGCTCGCTTACTAAACAATAATCAATACGCCATCCTTTATTGTTTAATCTAGCCGATGGGAATCGCATGGTCCACCAAGTATAATTATCAGGTTCCTTATTTAGGAAACGAAAACTATCTACGAAGCCATTATTTAAAAATGCATCTAACCACGCTCTTTCTTCGGGCAAGAAACCTGAGGTTTTTTTATTTCTAATAGGGTCATGGATGTCTATAGCTTCATGGCAAATATTGTAATCGCCGCAAATTACTAGATTTGGAATCTCTTTCTTTAAATCAGTAATATAGTTTTGAAAATCATCCATGTACATGAACTTGTGTCCTAAACGCTCTGCGTTCGTTCCTGACGGAAGATAAAGACTCATAACAGATAGATCATCAAAATCGACTCGTAGATTACGCCCTTCAAAATCCATATGCTCTATTCCAGTTCCATAAACCACATTATTGGGTTTGATTTTAGATAAAATTGCAGTTCCACTGTACCCTTTTTTCGTGGCTGGAAACCAGTAATGATAAGGATATCCCGCCAATTCGAAATCTAGCAACGGAATTTGCTCTGGTGAAGCCTTAATTTCCTGAAGGCAAATAACATCGGGGTTTGCTTGTTGCAGCCAAGAAATAAAACCTTTCGAAATTGCTGCACGAATTCCGTTTACATTATAAGAGATAATCCTCATTTTTAATCAATTTTGAAATCCAAAAGTACTAAAAATTAAAAAGCCAATGGTATAAAAAGTTGAAAATCCAAGACTACTATAACCAAAGCATAGAGTTTTTTTCTATCTTTGTTTTTCGCTCAAAAAACACGAATAAATGGGTTTAGTTACCGCCAAAGAAGTTGCCAAAGCAATAAATGCTGAGAAATATGGGGTTTTCGGAACCTTTTCAGGTTGGTTATTAATGAAGGTACTCAAGATATCTACACTCAATAAATTTTACGACAGAAACAAACATCTTAAGGACATTGATTTCCTTAATGCTATCGTAGACGATTTACAAATAAAGTTTGAAATCCCAGAAGAAGATTTCAAGCGACTGCCAAAAGAAGGTGCTTATATCACGATATCTAACCATCCTCTTGGAGGTATTGATGGTGTTTTGTTATTAAAATTAATGTTAGAAAGAGAGCCTAATTTTAAAATTATTGCCAATTTTCTTTTACATCGAATTGCCCCTTTAAAAGAATATATTATGCCAGTCAATCCTTTTGAAAATCACAAGGATGCCAAGTCAAGCGTGGTAGGTATAAAGGAAACTTTGCGACACTTAAGCGATGGAAAACCTTTGGGTATGTTTCCAGCTGGTGAGGTTTCGAGCTATAAAGATGGTCAATTAATGGTTGATAAACCATGGGAAGAAGGCGCTATTAAAGTCATTAGAAAAGCGCAGGTTCCTGTTGTTCCCATTTATTTTCATGCTAAAAACAGTCGTTTATTTTACTTGCTATCTAAAATTAGCAGCACCTTTCGTACTGCGAAACTCCCTTCAGAGGTTTTTAGCCAAAAACACCGAGCCATTAAAGTTCGTATCGGAAAACCTATCTCAGTAGCAGAACAAAACGAACACGCTTCTTTAGAAAGTTATTCTGAATTCTTGAGAAAGAAAACCTATATGTTAGCCAATCCTTTCGAAAAAGAAAGCAAATTACTGACGCCTCCAAGTTTAAAAATCCCAAAAAGTCCAAAAGAAATAGCGACTCCGGCTAACATTGAAAAAATGACAGCCGAAGTAAATGTCTTGCGTGATACTGATTGTAGACTATTACAAAGCAAGAACTACGAGGTGTTTTTTGCAGCCGCTAAAAGTATCCCAAATGTATTGCATGAAATAGGGCGCTTACGTGAAGTTACTTTTAGAGAGGTGGGCGAAGGAACAAATGAATCCATTGATTTGGATAAGTTTGACCAATACTACCACCATTTATTCCTTTGGGATGAAGATGCTAAAAAAATTGCTGGCGCTTACCGTATGGGATTAGGTTCAGAAATTTACCCCAAATACGGGATCGAGGGTTTTTACCTCAACGAATTGTTCCGATTTGAGCCAGAGCTTCATGACATGATGCACAAATCGATCGAGATGGGACGTGCGTTTATTATTAAAGAATACCAGCAAAAACCAATGCCTTTGTTTTTGTTATGGAAAGGAATTATTCATACTACCTTGCGTTTCCCTGAACATAAGTTCCTACTTGGAGGCGTAAGTATTAGCAATCAATTTTCTGATTTTTCGAAATCGTTGATGATTGAATTTATGAAATCTAATTATTACGATCCTTACATCGCGCAATACATTCACCCAAAAAAGGCCTATAAAGTAAAATTGAAAGACGCTGACAAAGACTTTATCTTTAATGAAACGGAAGCCGATTTGAATAAATTCGATAAAATTATTGACGAATTAGAGCCTGGTGTTTTACGCTTACCTGTTTTGATTAAAAAATACATCAAGCAAAATGCTAGAGTGGTTGCTTTTAATGTCGATCCTTTGTTTAATAACGCTGTAGACGGATTAATGTACATTAGAATTGCTGATATTCCTGAAAGCACAATGAAGCCCGTCATGGAAGAATTTCAAGCTGAACTAGAAAGAAAATTAGCCGAAAAAGAAGATTAATCTATCTCCAGATGGATTGCTTTAAAATGTCATTAACTGAATTAGTGTTTACAAAGTAAATAATGCGTAACAAGTGGTATACTCCCAAAAAAATAGCCAAACCATAGGCTATTTTTTTATTATAAATTATAGTACTAAAATACTCCTTTTTAGTAATTAGCTCTATTGTGAGTACCGTTATTGTTGCGATACAAAATACTATTACAAAAGGCCCAAGTATGTGATAGTACAAACTTTTTATGATATCGCCCTCATAACAATATACCATCGATTTTGTAATTCCGCAACCAGGACAAGGAAAACCAGTAAGCATTTTGAAAGGGCAAAGCGATTGAGCTGTTTCAAGATGATTATCATGATTTAAGAACAGCAAAAATAACGGAAATAACAGTGCTAGTATTGCGGCTAAAATTCCGATAATTTTATGTTGTGATTTTGGATTAATTGTAAAGTTTATTAATGTCATTTTGAACAATCATTGCTGCGGCCATAGGGAAGAAAAAACCTAAAACGATCAACAATGTCGAATCGTCTTTTTGAGGATAACCAATGCGTTTATATACTTGAGGCAAACCCTCTCTACCCGCTAAATAGAAGAAACAAATATTTATTGGAAAGCAGCAGCCCGAAAAAATAGCTACTGGAGAAGAAATCACTTCCCGTTCTGCCACAGCGTTTAACACTTCGGCTACTTTAATATTCCAATATATGTGATACAAACCACAAGTAACAAAGCCTAAGATTAATACTAAAATAGGGTCTACTTTAAATACTGGAATTTGCTTGTTTGGTTGATTCCAATGCTCTGTTTTTGTGGTTTCCATTTTTTTTTGATTAGTTAACTAGTTATACTTTATAGAAATAATTTGTCTATTGGTTCCCAAAGTTCAATTTTGTTTCCCTCTGGATCTGTAATCCAACCAAATTTCCCATAATCATAAGTCTCCATTTCGCCTACAATTGTTACACCTTCGTCAGCTAATTTTTTTAACAGGTTTTCTAAATCATTTACACGAAAATTTTGCATGAACTGTTTTTCGCTTGGCGCAAAATAAGATGTGTCT
>Ga0206125_10003077_pt1 | contig 16607 bp, 28 predicted proteins | sample Helgoland_Spring_4_FD_148598 | JGI IMG/M metagenome (GOLD analysis project Ga0206125, IMG submission 148598) | Pelagic subsurface seawater microbial communities from Kabeltonne, Helgoland, North Sea - Helgoland_Spring_Bloom_20160331_1 | ecosystem: Environmental > Aquatic > Marine > Epipelagic ... | reverse complement strand
CTTCAGCAGATAATCGACGATTTCGGTGGAGAACAGATTGACTCTCAGAAGTTGTACGACTCATTCAATAAAGCAGAGCGCAATGCGCTTGCCGTTATGGAGGACATCAACAAGTCTATGGGTAGTAAGGCTGTCTTTACTGGTGCTGTGATACGAGGCCGAAGGGTTGATGCTCTCAACCAATACGCACACCACAACGTACTGAGCACTAGCGGTCAGATGGATAGGTCGGCAGACGTATCTATCATAGAAGCTTATAACCAATCGATGAGGGCCTCTACCAAGGCTAAGAATTTGATTGAGCGTACAGGGGTTGCCACTCCACTTAACTTCGATGTATTTAGCTCGGTATCACGCGGCTCTAGATTTACGTTGACAGACTTCTACTTGACTGAGCCTATCCGCACATCACGGAAAACCATATCAGATACGAGGAAGCTGTTGGAGGAGCGTGGCGATGTAACAAAGCAAGAGAACGAGATAGTAAATTCTATTGAAAACGCGCTCGAGCTGGCACTCGACGACCTGCTAACACGTACGTTTAGTCAAAGCACTATGATTGAGAACGTTGTTCAGTACGTAAAGAAGACAGGCTACCGATTGGTACTGGCTTCAGCTACTCGTGCTGGTGCAGAGTACCTATCTAACGTAAATTTTGCTGTTATCTATGCGCCAAAAGATTTTGCAGCTGGTATGGCTAATAAAAAAATGGTAATGGGGACGGTGGGCATAGACGTGATGAGCAACCTGAAGAGCACTCAGCTTTCTAGGATGTATCCTAACGAGGTATTGTCAGGGCGTATGATTGACACCTCGGTGCTGGGTGAAAAGGCTGGGGATAAAGGAGGAAGAGCTAAAAGCGACGTCCTTAATAAAGCCACTCAGATATACAATGGGTTATTAGCGCCTGCAAAGAAAGGAATCGAGGCTGTCGCTGACACATTGATATCCGCTCCCGATAAAGCTGTTATCCGACCGCTCTGGTTTGGGTCATTTGAGAATGCTTTTGTAGAAATCACAGGTAAGAAGCCAGACTTCGATAAGATAGCTGCAAACGATGAAGCTTATATGGCGGCTAATCAAGAGGCGCTAGACAAAGCAACCGATACAGCAGACCAAGTCACTACGCTTGCTGGTGCGGCGGACAACCCGTTCAAGAGTATGCTAAGGGGTAAGTATCCTTCCAAGGCCAAGCAGACCGCCCTGCTTCAGTTCTTCAATAACTTCAATAGCTTTATGACTCGATTCTTGATATATGAATATATATCAGCGAGGACGGCAGTGAACGCTATGCTGGGTAACGGTATGATTTCCAAGCGTCAAGGCGCGGCTCTACTTGGTGCCGTTGTTACACGTATGGTTACTTATACTCTGTTAAACACTGTATTTGCTCTACTATTGAAGCAAGCATTTGGATTAGGAGACGAAGAGGACGAGAAGGATATAGAGAAGCAGTTCGGTCAGGCACTGGCCTCTACTGCCGTCAGCCTTATAGTAGGCCGAGACTTCGGTAACGTAGTGAAGGGTCTCCTTAACTACGGAGTGGAGAATCTCAACGAAGAGTTTCTAGATGAGCTTCGTGACGGAGACTACGACCCGTACCGCGACTCTATCGCTTACACGTTTGTGCCAGCAGACAAGGAGTACAAGTCCAACACCCTAGCGGATTACATACGTAACCTGATGGGTCCGTTCGGGACGTTCTATAAGATGGCAGAGTTCGGAGTGAAGGCGCTGAGTGCCGATGAGAAGAAAGACCCTGCTGCGCGGCTACGGCAGTTAAGAGAACTCAACGAGCGATTGCCGCTCGAGGTCCTCGGTAACTTAGGATTGATTCCTTTATACCGTGATATCAGGGCGCTCTTACTAGCCGATATCTACAAGGATATGGGTAAGGAAAAGAAGGGAGGTAAAACAGGTATGACTAAAGCTGAAAAGGCTCAGATGAAAGAATACTTCCCTGAGCTTTACGAGATGCAGATGCAGATGGAAGAGGATATGAAGAACCCCGAGCTTGAGCGATTCGAAAAGGAGATGAAGCTCCTTGAAAAGCAGATTGAGGAATCCCTAAAGCAGCGCCGACAGTAAACGGAACAGGCCCCAGAGAAGGACTCCGTTAAGGACAAAGACCAACAGGAGGTTACGTGTTTCTTTTCTCATAGCAGCTTGTCGGTTATGTTATGACCTAGGTCTATATGAAGATACGATATCTTCTTTGACTTGGTCTGTCCTCTATCCCAATGCGTCTTAGCGGGTAGGTTTCTGACCTCCCAGCTAAGCGCATTGGTTTTAGAGATGTGGTTTAAATCAAACGCCCATACCCCTTGGGGTGTAGAGTTTATATAGATAGCTCGCGTCTTATTTTTAGCCGACTCCTGCATCATATACTCGTACTTAATATGCTCTATCAATAGCTCGTCATAGTGTCGAGTCCGACACTTTAATTCTATCTGCATATTGAAGTCATCGCTGAAGCAATCGTATCGAGAAAAGTTAGACTTATAATTTAAAAGGTCAGGGATTAAACTATCCCGCAACGCTTCGTATAGTGACTGTTCATCTTTGTATCTCATCCTCAATTGAATCCACCAAATCCTTGAGACGTTGATTCAACTTCACGACACATAGACACACTTGAGAATAATCCTGGTCCACAAAATTCTCGTAAATATCATCGGACAGGTCGTGGATTTCGCCCATCATAAAATTGATAAGCTTAAGTCGTTCTGCGGTATCCACGTTCCAGTTGTCCATTGTCTATCTTAAAAGTATTTTCGCTTCCTCTGGATTTATAGTCTTGATAGCTTGGTAGATTTTTCTTGAGTTCCGCTGGACCTCTTCCCTTTCTTTCTTTAGGGAGTCAGTTCCTAAGCAGGTATACATAAAGCAATCTACTTTTAATAACGCATCAATCTTTTGTCTCTCCGTCCAGGTTTTGAAACTTAGAATCTTATCTATATCATTGATATTATAAGCCATTTATGATAGTTATTAATTTAGATTTCAATTGTTTTTCTTTACCAGAAGGAAGTCTCTTCCTAATAATATGAAATATATCTGACAATCGCTCATCCTCCCTATCACGTTTATCGAGGCGAGCTTCGGTTTTCGTTAGTCGTAAAGATAAGGATTCTAAATTCTGTCTTAATCGGTAGATATGGTGACGAAGTTCCAACGTATCCATCTCGTCGATAGGGTCAACGGTATTCTCCCGTAGTTTAGATATCCTTCTATATGATTCATCTAGGTTAGGGTGTTGACTAAAAAGGACGTGTGCGTTCCTTAAGTAGTGAAGTATAGTCGCGTGGTCTTTATCTAGGGTGCGACCTATAGCTGTAAGGCTGTATCCTCTGTCGCGCATCACCTGCGTATAAACCCTGCGGGCATCTACATAGGGTCTCTTACGAGTCTTTTGTAGTATATCTAAATTGAATTCTGCATTTACGATAGCAATTAACTGCTCACTCTCCTTCTGTATGAGGGATGTATTCATTGGATAAGATTTTATCGAGGTAATTATCTGAGTCCACTTCGATGATATCAATCATCACGGCAAACTCAGGGTCCTCTTTTAGGAATTCAACTTCTAAAAACGTAGGCCGTCCATTTTTATTGTGGATAACCATACCCGTAGTTTGCGGGAATATACTTACGATAGGCAAATCATAGACCGCCTCTTCTAACTTAGACCATATGTCCATAGCCTCGGGAATGGTAAAGAGTTTTATCTGAGATAAAAAACTATCGTCAGCCACGAACATAACGTCACTGCTCTCCTCTGTATACTTCTGTTTTAAATCCATAGCCTTCTAGTTCTTTTAATCGATACTCTTGTAACCTTGACACCTTCCCTTTCGGGCGTTTAACTTCTGAGAATAACACATCAGCTCCTGGTTTTAAAGCCAGTATATCAGGTATGCCGTTCTTATTGGTCTTCATCAGCTTCAGGACGTAGTACCCCTCAGCCTCCAGCTCCTTGATTCGATTGGATTGGATTTGTTGTTCAGTCATTTCTTTGGCTTAAACGATACAGGGTAATCAGCTAAGTATGGCTCTATCTCTTTGAGTTTAGCGAACTTAATATACTCTCCTTCCTCGTCTAGCACCTTTACCATTGATATGATAATCTTTGGCTGACCATCTACAAGGTCGAAATGGTATCGTGTAATATCTAAGCTTCCTATATTTTTCATTGTATGTGTCTTTACAAACTTAATAAATCCCTTTTGAAGTGTTTTAGCGTGTAGTCTTTCTTACGAGCTACCGCTTGGTATATGTCCTTCTCGATACCTCCTTTAGAGAATACCCAGTAGACATCGTTCTTGAGCCTGTCCTTAGTGGTCATCCTATCTCTTGACTGCCAATAACTTGTGGCACTGAAGTCGATATTGTAGTACACCAAAGCCGTAGCCTGACGTAGCGAGATACCCTCTCGTCCGCTGACTATCTGTAGGGCTATGTTCTTATCGGTGGTGTTGAACTCCTCGAGTTCTGTCGTAAGCTTATCACCGAAAATCTTCTTTAAAGCGTTCAGCTCTTCTTTAAACTTATAGAAGATACCAATCTTCTTATCCTTGAATCGCTCACGTATAAACTCCGCCTTGGTATAGTCCAATACCATAGACTCTCCACTCTCGAACTTCACCGTTCCCGAGCATAGTTGGTGGACCTTTTGCATCAGCTTCACAGCTGTGTCAGCGAGTATCACCTCGTCCTTACCCTCGACCACCTTATCGCGCTTGAGCTTATTGATAATATTTTGTGTCGAGTCCGACATTATTACCTCCAGCACGTGCTCCTTGGTATCCACAACGAAGCCCGCCTCCTTCTGCGTATACATCAGAGTGTATGGCTTCACAGCGTCTAGGATAGATTGCTTACCGCCTGAGTAGTCATTGACCATATGAAGGCCCCTACGCTGCTGCTTTACGTTGACGAACTCATTGGCGAACTTATAGAACGTCTTGTAGTAGTCAAATGGATTGCCCTGTATCCCATAGACCTGATGGTACATAGCCGAGTACGACTCAGGGGTAGGGGTACCTGACATAAGGATGACATAGGGTCTGTACTTAGCGAGCAATGCACGTACCTGCTTCGTCCGTTTACTGGGTTTAGGAAACGCTCCCATCGTGTGACTCTCATCACACACCACTACATCCCACGCCACCTCGGGTAGCTTATGTAGGCTCTCGTAGTTGATGACAGTCAGGTTATAACTAGGAGAGAGCATAGCGTTATCGTCCTCTATAGAACTGATAGCTTTCTTCTTGGTGATAAACAAGACGTTCTGTGCCTTTAGCTGCTCGGCTATAGCGAGACTCGTAAGCGTCTTGCCCGTTCGCACCTCCATAGCTAGATAGCACCACCCTGCACGCTGTAGGACATCGACGGCTTTGCCGCATATCTCCTTTTGGTAGTCGCGCAGCTCCATTAGAAATCCATCTTGGTATTGGCCTCTAGCTCGTGCTTATGCCGTAGACGTAGCCACTTACCGTGGGAGTCGCGCCCGTCTTCAGGCGGTACACCCGTCTTGTATACAGCATATGATACCAACCACTTATAGAATTTCATACGCGATATCGACTGCTTAGCCCGTGGGCCATAGTCAGGGTTGTCGCTTATAAACTCTTCGTACAGAGTATTCTTATAGACCTTCCTGTCTATCGTTAGGTGTGGGTTAGGAGAGGAGTTGTCTAGTAGTCCGCACCACTCGATAAACTCGTGCGAGGTCTCAGCAGAAAGCTTTCGCTTCTTGAGGTTAACGAACGCACTCTTTACTAAGCCGTCGTTCATATACAGCTGCAAGCATCCTACCATATAGTTGTCGAACTGACACCACATATCCTCGTCCCAATCGCTGAACATAAGCTTCTTAAACTCGTCCTGCGGAGTGAAGTTCTTGCTGTAGTATTGGTGTAGCTCTAGCTCCCACTTACGACGCTCGAAGCTATTGCCGCTTCCTTTAATCGCGTAGTTGGTAGTGATAGCAATCTTAGGGCTCTTCTCAAATGGTATCTTAATAGCGTCCTTGTTCTTCTTCTCTAACGTCAAGCCCTCCGTCACTACAGAGAACAGCCGCTCGAAATCGAAGTGTTTCTTCACGTCATCGAAACAAAGTATCTGCGTATCTGCCGATACCAACTGATAGGCGAACGACCGCTCGAAAGCAAAACTCTTGCCGTCAATCACCACCAGCTTCTTCATCTGCGATAAGGCGTTCATAAAAATACCTTTGCCTGTTCCTCCCTCGGGATTGTCGCTTATCACCTCGTCGTTCAGGATTACTGCGGGGCAGTACGACAGACTTTTGTATCCGTGCATCATATACCCTATGGTGCTTTCCATTGACCTTACTCGGCCCTCTTCGTTGCCGCATACGTTTCCTATAAACGTCCTGTAATCGAAATCCCCTACCTCGCATATATTAAAGTTCCTGTCTATAACGTGGTCTTTCCATACGTAACCACCTAGGTCAATGTAGTCAATTGGCTTGACTTCTTTTAGGCCGATATGTACTGCGCAGTTACGGTAATACAGATACGAAGAGTCCTTGGTATCCTCTATAAACAACACATCGATAGAACACAAAAGGGTGAGAAACTCTTCCCTGAAGTACTTGGTGTTCTCGGCGAAGTAATTGTAAACCGCTACGTCATCAAGCTCGAGAAGGTAGTTGAGGATAAAATCCTTAATCTCTTTCTCCGAGGTGTGGTCGATGAGGTTATTCGTAACACGTACAAAGACATAGTTCTTACTTCCTTCGGGGCAGTACTTAAAGAAACCATTCTCTTCGAGGAAATCCTTAAAGAGTATATGTACAATCTTAATCGTTCCTTTCTCTCCGCGCTTCTCCCAAAAAGTCTGGCTTGCCTGCTCCTCTTCTATCGCATCGATGACAGAGTCAATTACACCGCCCTCAATTGGCAAGTCCTCTAGTTGGGAGCGGATTTCTTTTTTTGGCACACCGCGTCTTAGCTTGGCCTTCACTTGATTGAGCCTGTCCTCGTCCTCGTAGTACTTGGTGTTGTAGTTCTCGCTACGGCTATACGCAGAGTCGATTGTATTTTTAATCTCATTAGGTGTAAACGATTCGCTACCATATCGACCTAGCACATACTCTGCTAAGGAGCGTGATATACCAAAGTCATTGAACGCCGCTGCTAGGATATAGGTATTGTGATTGCGCTGTCCCTCTACCATAGGGTATTTCTTCTCCCACCATTTTACCAATCGCTCGATGACCTTGTTCTCATCGGTAATAGGTATCGTCGCAACGTCTTTGTGCTTGTGTATAGGTGTGTACTCAATCTCCTCAATCCTATCCCATAGGACAGAATCCTCGTTGATATGAATCAGCGGGTCGTGCGACTCGTAACATACCCTGCTTATGTTCTTACTCGTGGTATCGAAATGCGGGTTGTTGTAATGCTTGTGTAGCGAGTTAAAGAAGTTCTTGTGGTTGTCGATATCGGCAGGTACTTTAACTAAGACCTTGAGACCTTGACCCGAAGGCGAAATAAATACCGCGTAAGAGTACTTGCTTTCTGAAAGGGATTTCTTATCGGAAAGTAAATCCTTCTGCTTATCGTACCCATCGAAGTCCAGACATATAAGACCGCTATGCTCGGTGATGGATGCATCCTGACGCTTGGTAAAGGTTCCGCTAAAACAAACAGCGGGAAGCATCTTCTTAAGTTCGTTACGTTCTGTTTTACGTTTCTCCGCACGGACTTTCTTAATAATTTCTTTGGTCGGGATGGGCTCTCCATTGCTGTTGGCTCCGTCCCGAATACGGTCTAAGACCACGCTGACCTCTCTGTAGAAAGGCGTGTCGGTCTCTTGGATATTGCGGAAGACTGTAATTTGAGGCATTTTTTGTTTGATTTGTGTTGACCTATGTTGAGTTTATGTTGACTTTGTGTCGACTTTTGATAGCTAACTAACTGATAACCAATTGCAGTGTTGGAAATGTTAACTTTAACCCTATTACTTTCAAGAAAAAATATAATAAAGAAGAGAGTAAATATATATATATATAGGGGGGAGTAAAGTCAACATTCTACATTCGATAAAAAAGGGGCTGAAGAACATTACTTCAACCCCTTAGTTATCTCAGACGAAATTAGAAGGGGGAGTCTTCTTCTTTCTTATTTGCACCTTTGGCTTTACTTGGGTCAGGAACAAAAGTGTCCAACTCAAAGTAATACTTGTCCTCTTGTCCAAGCTTCAGGTCGAAGTTAATCCAACCCGAGTCCTTCTTATGCTCGTTGATGAAAGCGATAAGGTCATCAGCAGGGAATCCCACTCGTCCTTTCTCCCAATCTTTAGCATTCTCTTTTGGCAACTGCCAATTCTGTGGAGGGTAAATCCGTTGTCTATCTTCAGACATAGTTAATGGTATTGATGCCCCGAATAATACATTGTCCTAGTGGGGCAATAGGAGTCTGTTTGATTTTGTGTCGAACCCGACACTAAAGTGTTTCTCTGATGATATACGACTCTAACGTGTCCGTGGCTTTATCGCCAAAGAACTGCTCGTATACCGCTAACGCTCGCTCTACCTTCTCCTCGCCTCCGCGTACAAACGCATCGCTCGGTTCGTAGACTCCGACCTGTCCTGACTTCTTATCTATGGTATAGAACACGAGCGGCTTACCGAAGATGTTCTGATAGATATAGCACTGACTGTCGTAGTTGTACTTCTTAGCTGAGTATCTAAAGTCCAAGATATTACTCGTGGTCTTTAGGTCGATGATACAGTCGTTGGAAATGATGTCGGCCTTACCCTTCCACCATACCCCGTTGAACTGCTTCACTCCTGGCACCTCGAACTTATTGCCGTTGAGATACATCTGCTCGTAAAGCTCGAAGTTGGATGTCATAATCTCTACAAGCGCATCCATCTCTTCCTTCTCCTTGTTGAGCATCAGCACCTCCTTACCACTCTCCGCTACCGCTTGCTTGTACACATTGGTATTGCGAGAGTAAGAGTCCACGAACTCCCAGTCCTTTAGTTTCTCAGGCTCCAATAGAGACTGATGGAAGTACCGTCCTTTAGCGAAGGCTTGGTTGTCAGGTCTACTCACTCTAAACTCCCTAGGGTTGCTTAGAAGAGCTCCTACGTCCGAATTAGAGAGGAACTGCTTGCCGAACGTACCGTAGTAGTCGACGTCATCTCTAAGTCGCTCTATAGAGATTGCTATGTCCGACTTACTTAGCTGCATCAATCGCAGACTTTAGCGTTTTCTTTACCGACGCGCTGATTTTATACTTCGTACTTAAGTCAGCAACCAATTGCGTTATGCCCTTGGATTTATTCGCCACGACATACGTAAGCACCCTATCCCAATTGTCGTCATCTACCTCCAACGTATAGAGCTTCTGCTTGGGTTCTTCCTTCGGCTCTTGATTTTGTGTCGGAGCCGACACTGCTTCCTCGCCCGTCCATAAACTCAGGCCCAACCCGTGGTAGGCAATAGCCTTGGTCATACTTCGCATAATGGTATCGTTAATATCACGCGAGGTAATTTTATCTACTTGAATTGAGTTGTTGCGATTGTCCATCACGGGTAGGTAGTCGATATGCTCTAACCCACCTACGATAATACCAACCTTTACATAGGCGGTATTACCATCGGTAAAGTAGTTAAGCCCCGTATGCTCACTCTCGTATACCTTACGCTGTGCGTCAGGGAAATGAGACTTGAGGATATGCCAAGCGTGTGACCACGAAAGGTAGCTGAGGTGTCCTTTCTTTTCGACCTTGCCTTTAACGCTTACTTCGCTAAGGACTTTGTATTGAGAGTTCTCCATTTTTTTTCTTCTATTTTTTTAAGTCTTGATTCGTTTGCGTTCTTCTGATGATATAACGAAGCGGTATATGTAGGTCGGTCTAGTAGGTCGTGAGATATCTTGAGATTAATGGACTCCAACTTACTCTTGTAGTTGTAAATCGCTACGTCATAGACGCCTAGTCTCCAACCATTTAAACTGAACCTTGTATACTCACCCTGAGATACCTCTTCGTAGTACTCACCATTACGCATTGTGTTGAGTATCTGAATTTTACCGTCTTTATGAAAGCGGACTATTTTAATCCCATACAATAGGAAAGCCTCGTAGTCTAGTCCGTCAAGCCTTACAGAATACACATCCTTCTCGGCTGATTCATATATGTCTTGGAGGCTATAGATTTTCAACGAACTCACGTAGGTCAGGGTCTTCCTCCATTAGTAACATAGCTCGCTTACGACCGTGTATGATAGTCGAAGAGGTTTGTTTTACTCCTCCGTTTTTCTCTACCCAATCTTGGATGTATGAAGCAGAGATACCGTTGATGTCGCAGATAAGGTAGAATAACTGACGTGGTTCTTTGATAGACTTACGCTTGCTCTTGGTGAGGACAGTGTCTTGGTCGACACCAAACTCACGGCATACCGCAGCCATATACTTAGGGATTTTACTGTGATTCATCGGTTCCAAATACTTTGGCGATGACCTCGCTCGGGACAAGCGAAAACACAAGATGATTCATAAGAGTTGTACTAGGAGTTTTTGCCTCGCGCATACGGTATGTGTCGTCGGCGTGCTTCTCTAAGTTGAGCGGAGCAAACTCTGTCTGCTCCTGAAATTTGATTTTTATTTTACCCATAATGAGTGATTTGATTGTGTGATGTAAAGATATAAAATAGCTTTGAATTAAACAACTATTACCTAGGTTTTATTAACCTCTTGGCCGAGCAGTTCTTTTCTCCACTCGAGCATATTCTTGGCGAAGTCATTGAAGTTAGTAGCGGGGTTGGGATTAACCGTAGACCTTACTTTAGGCTTCTTGCTTTTCTCTTGTTGTCTCATCGTATACCTTTAAGTTAAACTTTTCTTTTATCTCTTCTTGCAAATTATAAACTTTTACGACACTCTCCGAAAGCCTTCGCTTAGAGTCCTTTAAGTCGTTCTTTGCGTACTCTACATTCTGAGACGAAGTTTTCTTTTTGCCCTGAGCAGAGCGGTACTCAGAGTACAGACGGCTTAAAGCAATGGCGTTATCGAAGGTCATACCGCCCGCAATAATATGAAGTGATTTGTATATGTCCGTCTTTTTTAGGTCGGGGTCGCTATCGCTGATGACCACCACCTCTTTATACCCCGTCTCTGTACGGCTTCGCATCACCACATTGTAAAACAAAGGCTCAGGTTGGTTGTACGTACTAAGGAACGAGATGATATCTCTTGGAGACACCATAGGGATTCTTTCTTTAGCTACCTCAAGTAAATCCTTCTTACCCTGATGGCACGCCAAGGACATCACGTCATCGATTTTGTCGTACTCAGATTGTACGTCTATCGAAAAGAAATGGTATACCTCGAATAGACTTGAGTAGCTACGCCAACTGATTCTTTTGCCATCTCTATACACCTCGTACTCTTTGTACTCAGGGTTTTTTACGAAGCGCACGTCTTGATTATTTACAAGGGGATGTAAGCGCATATCCGAGTCCGCCTTGATACTAAAGCCGTCATCCTCACGATGGAAGTGATTGCTTCGCTTAAAGCTAGAGCGTGCCGTCCGTACAAATTTTGCGTGGGCATAGATTATATCCGTGGCCTCCTTTGTGATAGACTTTTTCAATTCAGCCCTCTCAAAATAGCCGAGACCCTCGTACTCTTCTAGACTTATATCGAATAGGCTATCGAAGTTTTCTTTTATAAATCTCGTGACTTGATAGTCTGAGTCGCGCCATACATCGTCCTCGACGATAAGTTGCCAATATTTCTTTGGGTCGTTAAAGCACCAATACTTATCGATTGACTCTTGCAGTGCTTCCGCTCTCTGCACATCCGTCCATAGTTTCTTTTTCATTTTGTCTGTGTGTTTTGTGTCGGAGCCGACACTATTTTAAATTACTCATACGTAGGCACACAATACATTTGTCTGCCCGAGGTGAGAAGTAACGGGATAAAGTCGTTGTCTAATATTCTGTCGGCATCGTCAACCCAATGGGGATGGGCTTTGGGATTAAAGCGCACGCGCCAATCGAACATCGTCATTGTAACTTTCTTGGGTGTAATCTGATAATGCTCACACTCTACCCATCCGCAGACAGATTTATTTTCTCCGTCGTGGATTTTCTGTGCCGTCTTAGGATGTATCCTTAACGTACAACCGAACATAGCTATGGATACCTCTTCAGGGTCGAAATACTCCGTTATCTCCTTAGCGGTGTTCTCTGATTTAGGATAGGCGGGAGTAGCTGTTTTCTTGTCTACCTCCTTGACTTGCCACTTCATAAAGTTCTCGCCCCGAGCGAGATGGAATCGTACTTTATACATTGCTTACTTGTTTTAGTTTTCTTACTTTATTACCTAACTTCCTTGTCATAGACTGAGGGGCATACGCATTGTACATATCGGAGTTCATTGTCTCAAGTGCTTTTTCGTGAGCCGACCTATGCCACAACCAAAGGGCTGTATTGCTCACCAAAAGGCATATAGCACCGATATCTTTGATGACCTCAACGTTGTTGTCCACGAACGTGTACCCCATATTATGTAGCGCAAATGTCCAATGGATATCTTGTTTTTTACATCGCTCAAGGAACTCAAGCCTATGATTCCATAGCGTATCATTTCTAGTGGAAGGGTGCTCGTCCTTCATATGAGCGTATGTCTTTTGGTAGAAGTTCAATACGTTTTTGTACTCTTCATCGGGTATGTGTGAGGCAAGCATAAATGACTCAAGACTATCCCTTAGTTCTTCTCTTTTCAATTCATCGAACTCTTGTTGAGATACTCCCATTGATATCATCTTACCCTCTAGGTTAGATGCAAGAATTATATCCTTGGAATCTATCAGCGTTTGGGTTGTAGGAATCCATTCCATCACTCAGGGAGGCTATCGAAGTTCTTCTCCTCTAGGTTGCGATGCTCCAAGCGGAATTCCTTGTTCATCATACAAGCCGCTCGCTTAAGTTCATAGTTGAGCATCTTGCCCGCTGAATCAATAAGCTTGGCTTGTGCCGCAGCTTTGAATACATCAATCTCATCTTTGTCTAGTTGCTCCATTGTCTTGGTCAGTAGAGCGAACATACTCTTTGTGTTTACGGGTTTCATTTGTTTAGATTTAGAAAGTTTATCATATCTTGTTCTGTTTTAATTGTAGCCTTGTCCCACCTAGAAGTGTCTTCATCAAGCCACTCTGTATACATCTCATCTACCTCGTATCCATCGCTATCCATAAGTATGGGAGCGAACATTCCGCTCGTGTACCACTCGTTCACTATCGCCCATACCTGAGCTTCGGATAAGTTCATATCCTTGATTATGCTTTTCTCAGGCATTGCTTCCGTCTTTAGTGGTGTCGCGCTCGTACTTGCGCATAATGTCATCAACCATATTGTCCGCATCTAAATGCTGACCTAGGTCTATGTTTATAGTACCGCTTATGGTGAGGTTGCCTGAATCCTGCTCCACATCTACCCCGACCTCCTCCACGTTCTCTATCTCTCGCTTGACATACTCCAAGGCGTGGCAGAACCCCGTGAAGAACGCCTCGTCAACGGCTTTTGTGTCGGGTTCGACACTCTTTACGCTCAAGCCTTCGATAAATTCCACGACCGCTTTGTGTGTTGCGTCCATATCGGGTAGGCTCCCGCTGATTTCGAAAAAGTCGTCTTCGTGCGCATCTTTGAAACACTTCTCTACCACGGGCATCAGCCAATCCCACGAGGTGTGGTATTTGAACTCTTCCGCGTGTATCATACCTACAGAGCCGTCCTCGTTGTCTACCCTGAAGTGGCTCTTGTAGTCTTGGTGTCGGGGCTTGCCCATAAAGTCTGCAATCAGCCCGTTGTTGTCGAATGTGTGATTCATTAGAATTTAGTTTTAGTTGCGTCAATTAACTCGTTTAACGGCTCATACATAACATCGTCAAGGTCTGTACGCTCTAGCATATAGATGAGGATGTTGTAGAATTCTTCGTGGTTGATAATCATTTCTCTGCGGTTTATCGATACGCGGGACACGTAGGCTGTGACCTCTGCATTTGGTTAATAGGTGAACAAGAGCAGCAGTGTATGCTGATGGCAATCAGTGCCAATATGGCGATTGCTTCGAAGGTTGATTGTCGTGTCATTTCTCTGATTTATTTTTAACCCACGCTTGGTGCGCTGATTCGACTGACTTGCTGATGGCTTCAGCATATTCCCTTGTGATGACGTAGCCCTCCTTGGCATAGAGGTCTATGATTGTGTCAATTTCCTTGCTCATTTCTCTGAGTCTTTAGTGTATTCTGTTATGATTCGGTTTGCTTCACTCTCGATGTAGCTATCTGACATCCCCTCGTCGGTATTCTTAATCCAATATCCGTCAGTGCTTTTCGCATTGAGGAAGCCTTGAATGATTCGTCCGTTATATATCTCTTCAGCTACTGCTAATATCTCATCAACCGAACCGATGTTGTCGTATGGCATCTCTTGATGCGGTTGTGTAATACGTACTCTTTCCCACTCTCGTGAAGTATGTACCAACACGATGTTATATATTCCTCTACTCATTGCTCTATTGTATTTTGATTAGTATTCTCCGTCAAACTCTTCGACGGTGCCGTCCATATTCAATAAGCGATTCTTCGCTTGCTTCTTCTCCGCTTGCTTGATGCTCGTGCTGAAGTCAGTAGTAAGCAACACGTGCGAATCGTCATTGGACATACCCAACGATTCTATCTGTATGGGGTGCGGTAGGTTCAGTAGATACGTCACCGCTATCTCCCAAGGACTGTCGTACTTGTAGTCGTACGGAATGGTCACTCGCTCGCCCCTACGATTGTCTATGATGCGAATGCGCCCACCTCTTAAGTTGGTTGCGGGTCTGTACGTCACGCTGAACGCGCGGTATCTCTTGATGTTGTCGAAGTAGTTCTTCATTTGATTTGATTTTTGTGTCGGCTCCGACACTGATTTATTTTCTCTTAGCCATAGATAACGTCACCGAATAACGAACACTGAAGCCATACGTCAGCCGTGATGTAATCGTCGCGCCCCTCCAAAAGGTCAGACATATGACTCACTTGGTCAATGGACATCTTCATCATACCACCGCACATATTCTCCCACGTCAGCCCAACCACGTCTTCGCTATACGTGTCCAAGAACTTGAACTCGTGGTCTTTGTTTGCCTTTAAGTACGCAAAGACCCGTGGCTCCCAACACTCAGCCAAGTCATAGCCGTCCATAGCATTGGGTGTTTTCTTTACCCACTCGCTCACCTTAGTACCCTCACCATCGACGATTTCTAGGTATTCATTGCCATACGTGGCGTTGCAAAGCATATTCAACATATGCGACTCCGATACTTCAATTGTTACTTTCATCATACTGGGTTGTTTGTGTGTTTCTCTAAAACTTATATTCAAATATACATCAATACTTCCGTAATTCCTAATCGATTCTTTCTTTTCTTTTGTGTCGAATCCGACACTTTGCCGTTAATCTTCTGAAATATCACAATGCTCGCCGCATTGACTGCAAATTTGAATGTCTGAATTGGTTGCTGCTCCGCAGCATTCTGAAATCGTTTCCATTGGTATTTTTCTTTATTATTCGCGTTCATAACAACCCATCATCTTTCAGTCTGTGATACTCATCGCATCCGCGCTCATCACTCCCGTACTCAGTGCCAACCTCTAAGCCCTCGAACCACCTCAGTATATAGTCCAACGGAATGCCCAAGCCCTCAGCTATAGCCAATGCCGTGTCCTCATCCTCATCGTCCTCCATCCACACCACACCGCGCTCATCGTAAGCGAACGAAGCCACCACACTCTGGCTTTTAGCCCAAGCCCTCACCGCGTCACCACGGCTCAGGTCAACCTCCATTTGCTCAGTTGCCCAACCGCGCCCCGTTATGTATCTTTCGTATACTACCCACATTGTTATTGGTTTTTTGTGTCGAACCCGACACTGATTTAAATTAGATTGTGCTTTGTGAAAAGGTGCGCACCCAATCATCCCATCGATGTCCGCTGTCCTTCCAAGCCTTGCGAAGCGATGCCGCGCAGTCACCAATCGGTGTGTCCGATTCCAATTGTCCGATGTGATACGTGACGGGATATCGTGTATCCGAAGCCATTACCACTGAGACGTGCGTAGGGTCAATCATCTTCATCTCGAAGACAATGTCGCCATTGGTATAGGTTGATTCTAACATCTAAAAATATTTGTGGGCTTTGCCCGATTAAAATTAGAGGGGTGCAAGACCGCGAAGCCTTGTGACGCTCACTTGAGCCACCTCTAACACCCACGCCCCTTAGAACATAATGCTATGCGCTAACTCCGTGTCACTCATCACCTCGCACTCCTTTAAGAAACTCATCGCAGTAGCCACGCCCAAACCCTTTGAGCAAGCATCGTTGATGAACTTGTTAGCCTCCCATAACCGCTCCGACTCGCTCATCCCCTCGAACCGAGCCTTGCAGTTAGCTATAGCCCGAGCCTTCGCGTCATCCCCATTAGGTCGTGGGATAGAAGGAGCGTCCACGTTAGCCTGACGACCCCTGAAGTACGTCAACGACTCCTCCGCTCGTTCGACCGAATAACGACCATCACCAC
>Ga0206125_10003074_pt1 | contig 16616 bp, 8 predicted proteins | sample Helgoland_Spring_4_FD_148598 | JGI IMG/M metagenome (GOLD analysis project Ga0206125, IMG submission 148598) | Pelagic subsurface seawater microbial communities from Kabeltonne, Helgoland, North Sea - Helgoland_Spring_Bloom_20160331_1 | ecosystem: Environmental > Aquatic > Marine > Epipelagic ... | reverse complement strand
CTCCAGGAGGAGGTGGTGGTAACTCTAATAGTAGCAGTAGTAGCGGAGGCAAATAATGAATTTCTTAGCACAAAACCCTTTAAGAAGGGAAGAAGAAATGAATGTTCAACCTAACTATATTAGAGGTGGTCAACCTGTACAACAAGGAACTACTTTAACTGATAAAGCAATGGGTATAGTTGCACCTAAAGTAATGGAATCAGCAATGACAGCTGGAACTAATGCTTTAGCTACTGCACCTTTAACTGCAGGATTAGGTACAGCTGCAGGAGGCACTGCGGTTACTGGAGGAATGGGAACCGCTATGAGTGCGTTAGGGGGACCTTTTGGTGCATTAGCAGCTATGTATTTATTACCTAAGTTATTTAAAGATGGAACAACAAGTGTACCTGAGATGGACTATGGTCCTGATCCTTTAGCGGGATACATGAATGGAACTAACTATGTAGGTTATAATCAAGGTACTAACATGGCTTATGCTGGTGGTACTGATAGTGTCCCTGCTATGTTAACTCCAGGTGAAGCTGTTATACCAGCTGCCGCCGCACAGAACCCTAATAATAAACCAGCTATAAACGCTATGGTTGCTGAAGGCAGACAAGCTAATGCTGTTGCTAATAATTTAACAGAAGAAATGCCTCAAAAACCTATGATGGGTCCTTTGTCAGGTAAGTCTCATAGGGAAGAAATGAAATTGCTACAAGATATGTCTTTAAAAAAGAAAGCTTGGGAAGCAGAAGAAGCAAGAAAGCAAAAAGCTTTTGAACAGAAGTATGCTCATAACGATATGAAAGCCATGTTAAGTATGAGACAATCATAGGAGTATTTAAAATGGCTAACGTTAAGTTTACTAAAGAAATTGATGAACAAATAGTACTTATAGCAAAAAAATATGGACTTAAACCAAACGATTTAAGAGCTATAGTGCAAATTGAATCTAAAGGAGATCCTTACGCTAGCTCACGAGATTCTACTGCTGAAGGCCTTATGCAATTTGTAGATAATACTGGAAAAGATTACGGATTAAGAGGTGATGATAAGTTTGATATCATTAAAAACTTAGATGCAGGCGCTCGTCTTATGCGAGATAATAAAAATTCTTTTATTAAAAAGTTTAAAAGAGAACCTACTGCAGGCGAGCTTTATTTTGCTCATCAACAAGGATTTACTGGATCTAGTAGAGTATTAGATGCGGATAAGGATGCAAATATATTAACCGTACCTGGAATGACTGCCAAAAAAGTTGAGGATAATGGTGGAAAAACATCTATGACCGCAGGAGAGTTTGCTAACAAGTGGATAAATAAGGCAGACGAACTTGCAAATAATATGAATGTTGAATATATAAATGTTCCTTTAAGAACTTCTAACTCGCAGCAAGCTAGATTTTTAAATACAGAAAAACCTAAGTTAAGACCAGATAATTTAGAAGTACCAGTTGAGCCCACAGTTAATACTCTTGTTCCACAACAAACTAGTATTCCTCAAATGAGACCTGATAATTTACAACAACCAAATATACCTCAGTTAAGGCCAGACAACTTATCTATTCAAGAACAAGAAGTACCTCAACCTCAAAGTTTTGGTCAAGCATTTAGTCAAGCCAGACAACAACATGGTGGTGATGGTGGTGTATTTGAATGGAATGGTAATAAGTATACTACTGATATTGCTAAAGAGGTTCCAGCAGTAGCTGAACCAATGTTTCCCAGAGAAGAGTTCGTTCCAACAGTACCCCCTAGAGTTGCAGACGTTCCTGGTGATCGTAGTGGTGTACCTCCTTTTCAAGGTATTAAATTGGAAGAACTAGGATTTAACAGCGGTACTACTAGTGTACCTGGATATAAAGATGGGTCTAACTTTATTTCTAATTTCTTTAGTAAGTATTTTACTCCAGAAGTAGTTAAGCAACAAAATCAAATGCTACAAGAACAAGAAATTATTAATTCTGTTTTAGACAAAAATATTTTAGATCAAGAAAATAAAGAAAAAGCTATAATGGAAGCTGCACAAATTAATGCACAAAGAAATGCTCCAGCTGTACCTAAACTTCCTGATGAAAAAATAATATCTGCTCCTATAAAACTAGGTGTAAATGATTATACAAATCAAGGAATTAGCTTAAATCCACCTACAGAATATGCCGATGTAGAACAAGCTAGGCGTTTAAAACAGTCTATTATAGATAATAGTATAGCAGATGGTAGTTATGGAGACCCTCAAGCAGGTTATAGTCAACAACCAATACCAATGGTTGTTAATGCAACTCCACCAGGATATGATTCTGGACCAGTAGGAACTAGTGTTAATGCAGTACCTCCTGGATACGATGCAGGACCTGTGGTAACTAGTGTTAATGCTGTGCCACCTGGATATAATGCAGGACCTTCAGTTATACCTTTAGCGGAGCAATTTCCAACCCCAGGTAATGACTCAATGTATGTTCCTGAAAATAATACTGTTAGTTTATTTGACTCAAAAGGTATTCATATACCATCTGGATTAACTTTAGATGAAATGGATATAGATCAATTAAAAATACTAGTTAACAATGTTCAAGGTGATGTTGATTCTGTTATGATTCAAAAAGAAATAATGAAAAGAGTTAACCAAGATTATACTAATGCTCAAGATATGGCTAACCAAGAATTACAAAAAGATGGTGCTGTTAGTAATTCAACTTTAAAAACTTTAGACAATGTAAAAACAGAAATTGCTAGGCAAAAAGAAATTGAAACAAATTTAGTGTTTCAAGATGATTGGGAAAACAGAAAAAAGATAAGAGATAAAAATAGAGCAGAAGAATCATATGCTAAAGATCTTAATAAATATAAAGAACACAATCTTAATCTTGATAAAAAAGTACCTCCAGTAAAAGAAAGTATTACTGAAGCTAATAAAATGGGTATTGTAAACGAAAAATTAGTTCCAGAATCTGATAATAAACAAGTTAATAGTAGTACTTCTTCTTTAGTTAGTGAAACTGGTTTAACTTTGAAAGAAGGAATAGTTCTAAATTCTAAAGGTGAAGAAGTAGGTAATCCACCTTCTCCTCCTCCGGAAGCTAAAAATAAAATAGAAGGTTTACTTAAAGATTATTTTGGTTTAGAAGGTAAAGACATAGTTAAAGCTTTAGGTTATTATTTAATGTCTCGTGCAACAGGTGCTTCTCACGCAGGTTCTATGCGATGGGCTGGTGGTGTTGTTCTTGATAGTGCAGCTAAGAGAGAAGCTAAAGAAGATAAACTTGAAGCTAAAAATGCTAAAGATAAAGATACAATAGATTCACTTGTAAAAGCAGGTTATACTAGAGCTTCTGCTGAGTCTTATGTTAAAACTAAATTAGATGATGTGCTTGTTAAGAAAGGTTCAACAGGTATGGGTATAACTAAAGGTGATATTAAACGCATTGCTGTAGAAGGCATTGATGGTTATAGTAATCAAACTATATACCAACAAACACGTAAGCTTTCTGACGGTAATGAAGTAGAAATAGTTAGATATTTTGATCCTGTAGAAAAAACATATAAAGAAGTTAGGTTGCAAGAATTTGAAAACGCAATTATAGCTAGTGGTGGTAGTTTAAATATGACTCCATTTTCACAAAAAGATATGGCTAAATTAAGTCAAGAATTTGTAGGTACAATAACAACTCAATTATCTTCTAAATTAGATGAAAATAATAAAGGGTTAATAGGTAACTGGACATCTTCTTTAAATAGATATTTTCAAGATCAAGGCTACGATATGACTGACCCTAGGATTACTTCTTCCCTTGCTGATTTATCTTACAAAGCAGCAGATAGAGCTATAGCTTTTCAGGCAGCAAATAAAGGGAAAAAAGTTAACGACCTTTCCTCTTTTGTAAAAACTATGCAATTAGAAGCTACATCTATGACAGCTAATGATTCTGTATGGTTAGCTAAAAATGATAAACAAATACCACAAGATAAATTAGCAGAGTTAAATCAAGTAATGTTTAATGAAGCTGAAGGTAATTTATCTGAAGTCAAAGCCGCTTTTTTATCTTATATAACAGAATTTAAAACTTTAGATGAAAGTGAATTGTTAAGGCTACGACCTGAAAAGAATGAAAATAAATTTTATGTCTATTTGAGAGATCAACTAGGATTATAAGGAGCTAACATGGCGGAATCAAGACTATTACAAAGACTACGTTCACAAGGGTTATCACCTGTATATGAAGGAAAACCTGTAAAAGATACAGATATTTCTTTAATAGATGCAGATACTCCTGTGGTTGATGGAGAGTCTATACGTCTTCCTGGTGGAGTAGACGCTCCAGAGGTTTCTCACTTTAATCCAACTACATTTAAATATAATAGAGGCGAGGTTGGTGGTCAAGAGATCACTGACCGAACCGCTGAGATAATAAAAGAAGGTAATTATACTAAAAAAGCACCAGAGTATACTTCAGGTGGTAAACAATTATATGGTGCTTATGGTAGACCTATAACAAACCTAGCTAATGAACAAGGTCAGGGATTAAGTGAAAAATTATTATATACAGGAATAGTTTCACCTAATGCCTATGCAGATGATTATAGTCAAACAATTTCTTCTGTTGGTAGATTAGATAGGGTACAAAGAAAAAATCAAGGCAAACAAAATAGAGATGATTTATTAATAGAGTCTCTTAATGAAATAGAAAACAGAACAAGAAAAGCTTTTTATGGAGATGAAGTTGGAGCTAAAGGCACAGCTGCTACTGAAAAATTATTTGATCCCAGATATCACTCAGGTACTTCATTTACTAATTATAATAGAAACTTTGAAAATGAAATTAAAGGTTTTCAACTAGATGATGCTTGGGATGTTGGTTCTGATAATGCTTGGCAAGCAGTTTATACTTCTGCAGGAATAATTGGTCAAGTAACTGGTTGGGATACTTTAGAACAATTAGGTTTTGGTAATGCAGAGAGATTAGAAAGAAAAATAAAAGATGCAGGATATTTACGTAACACTAATATGTTTGATTCTAAAACAGGTGAATATACCTTAGAAGGATTTACTGGTTTTATGGATTGGGCAAGCACTAATCTTGTTCAAAGTTTACCTATAATGGGTACTACTATGGTTTCTGTTTTAGCTGCTCCCGCAACTTGGGGAACTTCTTTATCTGTACCTGTTTCTATATACACAGGTATGAATTATAATGATCAGGCTGAAGGTGAAAAAGATATTAGTAAGGCATTAAGTTATGGTGCTTTACAAGCAGCATTAGATGTTGTTGGTGTTAAGCTAGGTGGAGCTGTTGTTAAAAACTTTTTTACTTCTCCGGCAGCACGTAAATCTGTTGTAGCTAAAGTAGCTTCTGCTAACAATATTAAATTATCTACAGCAGAAAATATGTTAACTAAAGCTATGCGAGGTCAATACAGTAAAGCTATGGACTTAACTAAGGCTCAGTTATTAGCAATGGTAAAAACTAACCCTCAAATAGCAGCAGGTCTAGGCATATCAATGGGAGTTAACGGAACTATAGAAGGTGTTACTGAAGCTGGTCAAGAGATTCTTTCTGTTATGGCAACTAGTGGAGATTTAGATTGGGAAAACCCAGAATTTAGAAATAGATTATTGAATGCATTTGCCGCAGGTGGTACACTTGGTGCAGGCTTTGGTGGATTTGAGTCAGGAACATTAGCAGAAATTAACTTAAAATCAGGCTTATCAAAATCTACAACTAAAACATTAAACCAAATATCTGCTGACATAGATAATGAAACTATGGGACCTTTTAAAGAAAATAATGGACTAGGTCAGTCAGGTGCTTTAACTAGTGAGCAAGCTTTTGATTGGGTACAAAATAACAGTCCTGAAGATAAAGAAGTCGATCCTTATAACAATTCAAATTTATATGAAAGAGCTAAAGAGAAACGTAAAAATAAAGATGGCTTTATAGATTCTTCATTTAAAAAGTTTAGATCTTTATATGCAGGTAATGTTGAACAAAGCTTAAGGCCCTTTCAAGGCAATGGTCCTTATATGGATAGACTTATATCTCCTTTCTTAGGAAACCGAGCAGGACCTACTATTGAAAAAGAAAGACAATTAATTATAGGTAAAGTAGCAGACAAAGCAGAATTTTCAGAAAGAATTGCTGTAGGTGCTTTAGGTTATAGGAACGCTCAGGAATTTGCTGAGTTTCACTTAAATGAAAAAAGAAATCCTTTTATATCAAAGATAGTACAAGACGCTACTAAATCTGGAGTAACCGTTAATTCATTAATTGAGAATTCTAATTATATTGATTCTTTGGTAAAAAAAGGGTTAACTAAAGATTCTAATCTATCAACTAATTACATTAAATTTCTTGAACAAGTAGTTAGTAGCAATCGTAAAGCTAACAAGTTATTGTATGATACAGAAGCAGGAACTACTACAGGTGATAGTTTTAATATATTAGAAAGAGGTTTTAGTCCTCAAGAAATATATAATAACCAAGCTCAATTTGAATCCGATTTAATTAATCTTAAAAAGATTCCTAAGAGTGAAGCAGAAAGAATTTCTACTATTTTAACTAATACTGAAACTATAATAGAACCTGAAGATATATATGCTGAAATAGCAAATGATAGTTCTTCTCTTAAATATTCTCAAGTATTAAAAGATCTTAAAAAAGATAAACGTTTTTCTAAATATCTTGAAAACAACGTATTTAATAATATAGCACAGAATGGTTTAAAGTTAGCTGCTCGTCATACTAACAATAAATATTTTGGAACTAATGGTTATTTAATTGCAGATGGTTTATCTAAAGCAGTTAAAAATGGCGACATTACTTCAGATCAATCTATAGATGCAGCAGTGTTTTTCAGAGATTATCAAAAAATGTTATCTGGTACATATAACGTAGTTACTAATAAAACTTATAACCGTATGATGAATATAGGTACAACTTATGCTTCATTAAACTTCCTTGAGTTGGCCGCTGTTTCTTCGTTTCCAGAGTTTGCTACAGTACTATTGCACAATAATGCTAATTCAGAACCCTTAAATGTTTTAGCAAGACAAGCTAAAGAAGCAGGCAAGGAGATAGCTAATAGTGTTAGAGAATTATCTTCAAACCTAACTGGTGGACATGTGTCTATGAAAGAATATGGTAACAATAGAGCTAAGTTAAGACAAATAGGTTTTATGTCAGAACAAACTGCACCTGCTGCCAGAGTAGGAGCAGAATACTCTCCTAATCAGGCAAGAGTAATGCAAATGTTTTTTAATGCAATACAATTAAACTCCTCTACTAACTTTTTTAGAGGTGTAGCAATGTCTAATGCAGAAGATCACATTAACAGTTACATTGCTCAAGCTGCGGTACACTACCCTATAGATAGAGATTCTAAAGGTAAATTATTAGAACCTAATAAATTATATTCACAAGCAGTTAGGGAACTAGACGACCTAGGTATTCCTGGAGAAGCTATAGCTACTATGGCTTATCAAGCAAATGTTGTAAAGTTAGATCCTGGTGCTAATAATAGTTTAAAAAAGAGTTTAGATCAATATATAGATATAGGTATCTTGAATTACGTAGATCAAAGGATTATGACTCCACGTAAAGGTAATAGAGCTAAATGGCTTAGCGACCCTAGGTTTAGATTAGTTGCTACTTTTACAGGGTATATCTCAACAGCAACTACTACTTTACTCCCCAAGATATACAAGAACCTTGGTGGCAAAGATAGATTACCTGTTGAAAGAGTTAACTCAATTAAAACAATAGTGGCTATGATGGTAATGGCTTATTTAGCAATTGGATTAAAAAGTGCTATTAAAGGTATAGACGAAGATGAAGAACAAGAATTAGAACCTAAAGACTTTTTAAGGATTCTTTCTCAATCTGGCTTGACTGGATTAGCAGATAGACCTTTACAAGCATTAATGCCTTTTTCAAACCCAAGAACTAATATTGGAGATGCATTTAATAATATAAACATGAACTTAGGTAGTTTAGCTAATCAAATTATTGGACAATCTCCAATTATAGCTAATATAGATCAGGGAATTATTGGAGCAACTCGCTCTGCTATTGACCCAAAAGACAACAATGCCTTACGTAATCTCACTAGTACAGTGCCTCTTGTAGACACACTATTAAAAGAGAGGCTAACACCGTATCAGATGAAGGAGAAATAAATGGCTGGTAAAACTTATATAAGAAACCAAGGAGGAGTACCAGAAGGTGCTCTTCCTAAACAAAAGAATCCAGACGCTATTCCTATAGGTCCAGTATCAACCTATGAAGGAGATATGGATATAGAATTAGCTGAAAAATTAGCTTCTATGCCTGGTTATGAAAATGATCCTAATGTAAAAGCATATAATGCTTATAAAAGTGGAATACCTTCTAAAGAAATGCAAGAAGAAATTGTAGACTTTGAGCAATCTGCTTTTGGCCCATTGGTTGAAACAGGAGAACCTGTTACTGAAAATACTGAAGTTAATTCAATACTAGATAATGCATTCAGTGAAGACCCTATTGAAAGAGAAACATTAACTTTTGATGAAAGACAAATAGGTATAACAGGAGAACCTATTGCTAACAAAACAGTAAATGAGCAAGCTAGAATTGAAGCTATTAAACAAACAAAAACTTATAGACAAAATAATGTTGCATCTAAAATTAAACAAGCAAATGAAATAGATGAATTACTTAAACAAGAAAATATGCCTTTAGCTACAAGAGAAAGAGCTGTTGGTTTTATTGGCAGTATAAGTTCTTTTCTTTCAGGTGTTGATATTATTGACCCTAAAATAGGTCCTGTAGAAAATGGGTTAGGTAGAATAGTTAATAAAATAAATGAAAAAGAAGAAAACTCTAACAATTTATTAAATGGTCCTGCTACTGCTCTTTTAATTACACAATCTTTAGTTAATGATTCAGTTATGTTAGCTGGAAAAGCAAACAGACAGGCTTTACCTGAAGAAAATGTTTTAGATAATATTTTTGAAATGGCAGGTTTACAGGCAATAGAATCTTCAGATATGGTTGCTTTTCATGATCAAGAAGGTTTAACGGGAGTTAAAGAAGGAGACTTAGGTAGAGTATTATTACAAGGTGTAAGTAAGGCTGTTCAACAAGCTAAAGGTAACTCTGAAGGTATTTCTTTTGATAAAGCGGATGCATCTTCTTTAGAACAAGGTCTTGTAGATCAAGGGTTATTAGTAAGAGCCCCTTATGTTGTACTTAACAGTAAAGGTGAACCTACTAAAAAAAGAAAAGATTTAGCAGAAGAACATACGGCTTTGTTTATGACTAGGCAACTTTATGATGCTATTGGAGACTTTAAAGATATTCCTCAAATGAATACTCCTAAATTAGGGGCACAGGCAATTACAGATCCAGAAGGTGGTGCTATAAGTGAAGGTAAGTATTATAAGCCTAGATCTAAACGAGCACCTAAAGGTTTACCTGATCAAAGAAAAAGTAAAAGTAGTAATGTGTTTACTAGGTTTTCTTCTATGTTCAGAAAAACTTTTAGAGCACATGATACAGAAGTATTAAATGTTCAGGCTGCACAAATAACTGCCTTATCTAAATACATAAGAACACCAATTGATCAAAGATCTAACTTACCTCCCTTTATTAAAGTAATGGCTGAAGATATGGCTATACAACATAAAGTAAAATTAGACAGAGTTAATCCAAATCCAACTAATAAAAAGGAACAATTAGCATATTATAATGCTGTTCAAAAAATTAATGGTGTAAGTAAACAAATAGCTGATGCTGCTAATTTACAAAAAGATTTACCACTAGGTCACAGATTAGGTGATGCTGTATTTAGTACACTAGATAGTTTTCGTCAACATATTACTGCGTTTAATTCTTCTGAACAAAACAGTAAAGCACATAGATCTAGCTTAAGGGGTCATGATAGATATATTCAAAGAAATAGAATATTGAATTCTAAATCTGATTCAACTCCTTTAATTAGTAAATCTGATTTAGCTAACTTTAAATCTGCAATTAGACAAAAAGGTAATATAACTCAAGATCATTATGAGATAGCTTTCTTGCTGTCGGCTGGAAGAAATTTATTTAAGGAGACCCGTAATTTACCTGACAGTGAATTAATATATAGGATAACTCCAGCTGCATTAAAAAACTTTGCATCAAAATCTAAAGCTTTTAAAGATATAAACACTCTTATGTTAAATCCTAAAAACTTAGAATTATTACTTTCAGATCCCTCAAAGCTTATTATTCCACCTGAATTTTTAAGTGATATTAATACAACTGAAATTAAATCTGCTTTAGATTTAGCCACAGGTGTTGATAAAAAACATGCAGGTCAAACCCAACAGCTAATAACTGCTATTGATACTTATATTAACACAGACCCAAATAAGACTATGGCTAAGTTACATTCTTTAGATTTAGCAGATATGAGTTCAGCGGGTAGATTACAGGCCTTAGTTCATGCAGGTTCTTCAAAAGGTGCTCAACTTGTTAAGTATATGGGTTGGTTCATAACTCAATCATCTACTTCACCAGAAAGTAATCAACCTATAATAGATGGCCTTGAATATACTAAAAATAATCCTCGTATGTTCACTATGAAGAATGTTATAGATGTATTAAAATTAAAACATTTAGACAAAAGAGAGAAGGGTGAGGAAAATACTATTGAAATTCTCATTTCAAATATTTTAGAAGAAGCTTTAAACACAACTAAAGCACCAGAGTATGCTGATTCTATTGCCAAGTTATCTAATCTAGTTTTAGATTATGGCATGGGCTTACCTGGAGCTACTGAAACAATGTTAAAAAGTTTTAGTGACTTTATACAAGAATATCAAAATGATTATATTTCATCTGGTGGAAATGTAGATAACTCTCCAGTAACTAAGCTTAACGATCATTTATATTCTCAAAACTTTACTATGGAAGACGTTAAAGAAGGTTTATTTGATTCTTTTTCTACAGCTCTCGTAGAAACTTCTAATTTAGGTTATGCTCAAGCTTTACAGCAAACAGCAAAAGCAGCTGCTATGTTAAATATACCTCTTGTTTTTACAGGACATGATGGTCAGTCTATGCATGTAGGTAAAGTAGGTCGTAAACCTATATTTGGTGAATCAGTAATTATTAGAGGTAAAAAAGATTCTTTTGAAGTACCTTCTGAAGGTGAAATTCAAGATTTACCTGCTGCTGCTTCAGATCCATCTTTTATAGATGCTACAGGAACTTATTCTGAACCAGGACCATATACTGCTGCTGCTCAAGCGCTAGGTCCCTTTTTAGGTATTTCTACAGAAAGAGCGTTAGTTACTACTGCTTTTGATATTTTAGCAGAACGGTTAGGTTTACAAGAAGACATTATATTAGATATACATGATCAAATTGGTATGGCTCCTCTTGAGAGTATGATGTTTCAAGATATACTTAACTCAGATGCTTTAAGAAAGGTTTTAAAACATGATTTACCAAAGAAAACAATGTTAGACATGGAAGTTAGAATTAAATCTAGACTTAATAAGTTATTAGAGCAAGACTCTATGGTGTTAGGTCCAGATTCTGATTTTGCAGAACTTACAGAATACTTTGATATGTCTTACAATAGATTAATAGATGAAGAAAGTTCTATGCGTGAGATTAAATCGCCAGAAGGTCAAAAAGCTCGTAGGAAACGTTTGATAAGGCAGAAAAATGAACTGAAGGATGCTTATGATAAGAAATTATGGGCACCTAAAGATCCTCGTAAAGTAATGGATTTTGATTTTAAAGAACAACCTAGATCTAATCAAGTTAGTTTTTCAGTTGAACCTAAATCATTTGTTACTTGGTATGTAATGCATATATTTAAGCCTGCTAAAAGTTCATCGGATAAGAACGTTACTAGTTTAGGACAAGGTGTTACTAATTTAGTAGAAGATATGGCTAAGAGTAATCAAGATACACAGTTCTTTATGAAGTCTGGTAATTAATAAAAATTTAAAAACCCCCTTATACCTTTATGGTATTGAGGGGGTTTTTTATTTTATTTGTTTAGATCTTCATAACTTTGCATTGCAGCTTTGTATAAAGGCTCTACTTTTCTACGAGCTTCTTTTTCAGATATACCTAGACCATTTATTTGATCTTGAACGTTGCGTTCTCGTATTTGCTCTATGGCATATTTTGGACCTTTAGGTGAGTATAGCATATCATCTGGTATTATTATACCTACTTTAGCCATATCAGTTTGCCAGTCTTTATCATCTACAGGTAAACCTCGTAGTGCGTCTTTATTATAAGATTTCATTATATCATTCCTTCTTTCCAGTGGACTTCATCGTCCACGAATACTTGTCTAATTATTGCTAAAGCACCTAGTATAGTTGGTATTGCAAATATTATTAATGCTATCATTTTAGTTATTCTTTCTTTGTTAATATACCGTTGTGTGCTAAGAACAGATCATACTGTTCTGCACCTATAGTGGCATCATCTTGTTTACTAATAAAATAATTACGCATGTTTTCTCTGTTGTATGCGTAGGTATCTGGATCAATACCTTCGATCTCACAGTAGCGTTCATCAGTCATTAGTGGTTGTTTATTTTTACTAAGTAAGTACCGATCACGCAAAGCAAACCAATTGTAATGTGTTTTGTTTGTCATGTTTCACCTATGAAAAGAAGTTACGTGAACCAATGACTTCGAATATATCTAGGTCACCGAGCTTTGGTACTTCTATAGTGCAGTTGTTATGTGTTATACAATCTTTAACTGCTTCCAAGGGGTTATCGTTGCTGTACATCTCAACGAATTTTTCTTGTGTTATTTGTTTTAATAATTCAACATCAGAGGCATGGCAACTAAAGCTATCATGTACTGCTCCGAAGTTGATACCGAATTTATCTATCACTAATGCCATGTGAGTAGCATCCTGTGAATGAATGTAGTTAGGAGAGATACCTGCGCTAGCTTCTCTTCTGTTTGTTGTATCTAAGTATATCTTAGCTACATGGTTAATACGCCCTGGTTGTTTAGATGCGCCGCCAATTACTCCTCGTAAGGTAGACTTACAAGTGTCTTGTCGTGTAGCATTAACCTTGTATATTACAGGGAATCCTGACTTAGTCATCCATCTAATATCATCACCCGCATAACCTTTAACTAACACTAGTTTACATTCAGCTAACTTAGAGTTAATCTTGTTTAAAGCTAGTGTGTTTTCTACAGTAGGATTAGCTCTTTGTTCTTTGTTAGCTTGTCGAGCTTCTTTCTTTAACTTACTTATAGCAGAGTTAGATATCTTGTTGCCATCAGGGTCTTGATACTCGAAAGTACCTAGCTCCCATTGCGCTAAGTCTTGTAGGAACTTCATTGTTGTCTGGGACCCAGGACATACATGTTCAATAGCCTTAAGTATATGTGGAGCTAATTCATCACAATCAATTTGAGTTATATTATATTGTTCATCAGCACCAGCTTGTACACAATCAGAGTACATAGACTCCGCTATTGTTTGTGCACCTGCAGAGTAGGCTCTTGTCATTGTAGCTCTCTTAGAGATTAACTTACGTATCTCTGCATAAGACATAGGTCTGTTTACAAAGAATTCAGGTGCTAACTCTACTATTTTTTGAGCTACCTTAACATACAAGTCATGTGGCACTTCACTGTCTTGTAGTGCTACTAAGTTACCTGTCTTGTTATCTCTAGATAGTGCAGCTGAGTGTTGATATCCGTTACAAGTACCATCAATAGCTACAGGTATACTTGATGTAGGCATTTCACCTGCATCTTCCATGTCCGCTATATCACACCATTCTAAACAACAAGCTAAGAACACTACAGGTTTCTCACAATTATGTAGTATACCTTTATTAGCAGTGTCCTCAATAAGATCCCAGTTATTATTAAACCAGTTTATTCTATCTTCAAGTGAAAACTTATCTACACTTATAGTATCTATGCCTTCTTTGTTTAACATATTATAGTAGTCTTCTTCTACCCAACCAGGTATCTTATCTACGTCATACTTTTCATTATATGAATTAGCAGTATGTATAGCTAAAGCTCTCTTACCTTCACTATCTATTAGTCTTGATTCACTGAAGGACATTAAGCCTCTAGCCATATCGTTACCTTGATAGTTCATATAAGGTTCTTTATAGTACACTCTACCTCTGTAATCTAGATCTACTAGTGAGTAAAACTTAGGCCATTCAGCTAGTTGTTTAGCTTTACCTAGAGTAGTCTTTATCTCTGCACGTTTAGCTCTTACCTGTAAAGGTCTTAAAGTCTTTTCCCATTCTTTAGCTATAGTATTATACGCTTGCTTATTAATAGAAGAAGGTTTCTTTTGATACTTCTCATATGCAGTCTTAAGCACTGACTTAGGTATAGCATGTTCGTACATTGGAGTATCTTCTGGTAGTATATCTTCAAGCTTATCTATTAATACAGATAATACTTTAGGATTTATTTTCCATGAAGTTTGTTGTAAGTTATTTACTGCACGAACAAAGGCAGAGTTAATATAAGTATTATTGAATGCATCCTTTTGCTCTTGAGGGGCAGAGATACCCCATCGTTTTATTAAGGGATAATTCTTAGGTTGCATTATATTACTTATGTCTTCAGGTATTTCGTCTACTGTATATACGAGTAATCCTTTACTCTCGATAAGCTTAAACTCACCTATCTCTTCCCAACGAGAAGTTGGTTCAATCATATAAGGTGCTTGTGCATTGTATGCACCAAAGCCTTCTGCTCTCTTAACAGTAATAAAACCTGATTGTACATAGGCTTCTAGCACGAGATCACCTGTTCTTATTGACTGGTGAAAGCTACACTTAGCGTTAAAGTATTTAGTGAATACATGTTCACCAATACCCGTACTTACTTGTGTAACTTTAGCTAGACCTATGGGTTGTTCAGGATATTCTCTTGTAAAGTTAGAGGACATCTTATCGAAAGCTACTTGTACTATATTAGGTAAGCTTTCCTTAAAGCTAGTTATAGTACGTAATATCTGAGCACCCTTATTTGCTTTAGGGTTATTCATATTTACACTAGAAACTTTAGTTATTAGATAATCCACCACTTCATTCAGAGGGTCTTTCATGTTATCTTCCATTGGGTATTCCCTTTTAATAATGGACTTCAATTATAGATTAAGGCCGTCCAACATATCATCATACAATCCATCTTGTAATCTACCTGTATCATAATCAAACTTACAAGTACCTGCTGGACCTGTCTTACCAGTATATCTTGATTTTAATACTGAAAGTTTAATTGTGTTTCTTTCTTCTTCTTGATCTGCAGTTATATTACGAGCAAATGCTAGTATGTCATGTGATATTTGTTTGATAGAACCAGAACCACGTATATCATCTACAGTAGGTAATCTACCTTCTTCAAATGATTGACCTGTAGTAGACATCTTACGTAAGTGAGACACTAAGCCTATCCAAACGTTATGTTGTTTAGTTATTCTTAGTAGATCATTCATTACTTTATCTATAGCTTCGTTACCCGTTAGTCCATCGGAACCTTCAGATACTAGTATAGTTATGTGATCGATAAACAAGTACTTACAACCAGATAGTGCCATATATTCTAGCTGAGATATAATACCATTAGCCATAGAACCACAGTGATCTAAAACTAATACTCTATCTTTAAACTTATCAAAACCTACTCTGAGTTCATCTAACTCTATTTTATCTGCAGCAGGATTTTTATTTATTACCATACCTGCAAGCTTACGTGTGGTTTCAGCGGGACTTTCTTCCAAAGCTATAATACCTACTTTATCATTTGTCTTATCAATAATATCTAATACTATTTCTCTGAGCATAGTAGACTTACCTGCACCTGTACCTGAAACCCATAGACTTATTTCACCCAGCCTCATACCTTTAATCTTATCATTTAAACCTGAGAAACATTTCGGGTAAGGTAAAGATTCAATATCATTATACTCTATTAGTTTACCCCACAAGTCTTCACCAGTAAGAATACCTTGAGGACTATATTGTTGGGCATCCCATATACCTCTTAATAATATCATGTGACCTGATTCAGTTAAAGCTTCTGAAGCATCTTTGTGTTGTGTCTTAGCTACCTTTACTTTATCAAAGCCAATAGCATTAGCTAACTTATCTACCGCTATCTTACCTGCTTCGTCTGTATCTATAAACAATATTACTTCTTCAAATGATCTTAAGTAATCTCTGTTTTCTACCACAGCCTTTAAATTAGAAGCAGAAGGTATTGATACTACAGGATAGACTACACCTGTACTATACTTACTATATGCTTCAGCTACTGCTAGTGTATCTTCTTCACCTTCAGTGATAACAATACGCTTGCCACCACCTGAAAAGATGTTCTGACCGAATAAAGTAAGAGGTAATTTACCTTCTACTCTAAAGTCTTTAGGGAACAATCTTTTCTTACTACCAACTACTACATTGTTTTCATAGTAAGGATAGTATACTGCGCTAGTACCTCCTGATGAAGATACTTCTCGCTTAACACCAAACATCTCACATATCTTACTAGATATATTGCGTTCAGCTGATGTACCAAAGGGTAAAGACTTTATTGGTACAACAACACTTTCTTCTTTATTATTAAATGCCTTCTTATTA
>Ga0206125_10003072_pt1 | contig 16619 bp, 15 predicted proteins | sample Helgoland_Spring_4_FD_148598 | JGI IMG/M metagenome (GOLD analysis project Ga0206125, IMG submission 148598) | Pelagic subsurface seawater microbial communities from Kabeltonne, Helgoland, North Sea - Helgoland_Spring_Bloom_20160331_1 | ecosystem: Environmental > Aquatic > Marine > Epipelagic ... | reverse complement strand
TCGACGTTCAGCCGCACAACCGGTTCGGTGTTCGAGCTGCGCAGATTGAAACGCCAATCGCCCATGTCGAAACCAAAGCCGTCCATTTCGTCGATGGATACTGCTTCGGATTTAAATTCTGATCGAACCCTTGCGATGGCAGTTTTGGGATCTTCCAACGTGAAATTGATCTCACCAGAGGATGGGAACGCCGCTTTTCGGTGTGCGACAAGATCCGCAAGAGGACCGTGCCGGCTAACCAGTTCAGCAACCAGCAACCATGGGATCATGCCACTGTCGCAGTAGACGAAGTCTCGGAAATAGTGATGCGCGGACATCTCACCGCCATAGATGGCGTTTTCATCACGCATGGCTTGTTTGATGAAGGCGTGGCCCGTGCGGGTTTGGACCGCCCGCCCACCAGCCTTCGCAACCAAGTCCTGCGTGTTCCAGATAATCCGGGGATCGTGAATTATTGTGGCGCCTGGATCTTTAGCGAGGAACGCATCCGCAAGCAGACCGACGACATATTCGCCGTCGACGAAGGCTCCAGTGTGATCAAAGAAGAAGCAGCGATCAAAATCACCGTCCCACGCCACGCCGAAATCAGCGCCTGAAGCGAGGACAGCTTCTGCGGTCATTGGCCGGTTGTCTGGTAGGAGCGGGTTTGGGATGCCTTGCGGAAAGCTACCGTCGGGTTCGTGGAATAGGCGCTCGAAGGCCAATTGGGACCCAAGGTCTGCAAGCCGTGCCGCTATGGCATCGAAAGTCGGGCCAGCAGTGCCATGGCCGGCATTCACTAAGATTTTCAACGACTTTAGAGCGGAGATGTCGACAAACTGGCAAACGCGGTCCACATACGCTGCGCGTGCTTCTTCGGCGATGTCGTGGATCTGTCCGAGAGTAACGCGTTTCTTGAACGCATTTTCTTCGGCCAGTTCTTTTATGCGCGCCAGACCAGCGCCTGCACCAAGCGGTGCCGAGCCGGCGCGCACCATCTTCATGCCGTTGTAATCCATCGGGTTGTGTGAAGCGGTGACGCAGATCCCGCCATCAGCACCAAAATGCGTAGTCGCGAAATACATTTCCTCGGTGCCTGAGAGCCCAAGGTCAAGTACATCGCATCCTTGGTCAATCAGACCTTGAGCGACGGCTTGGGTCAGCGCCTCCGAGGATGCTCGGGCATCTCGTCCAAGAACGACGGTTTTTGCATTCAGTGCAACGGCAAAGGCTGCGCCGATGCGGTAGGCGATGTTTTTGTCCAGATCTATGCCCAGACGACCTCGGATATCGTAGGCTTTGAAGCAAGTGAGTGCCAAGTTAGTCCGCTCCAAATAGATCCCGAGTGAAAACTTTCGCCTGAACGTCATGTAGCTCGTCAGACAGGCGGTTTGCTACGATCACATCAGCTTCGTCTTTGAAGGCGCTAAGGTCAGTGACTACACGGGAGCCAAAAAACGTGGCCTCATCCAGTGCCGGTTCATACACGATCACCCCAATACCCTTCGCTTTTATGCGCTTCATGATCCCCTGTATTGATGATTGCCGAAAGTTGTCAGACCCCGCCTTCATCACGAGGCGATGGATGCCCACTACTTTTGGGCTTCTAGATAGGATTTGTTCTGCCAAGAAGTCCTTTCGCGTGCGGTTGGCGTCGACTATGGCCGTAATAAGGTTTTGCGGTACCGACGAATAGTTGGCGAGAAGCTGCTTGGTATCTTTCGGCAGACAGTATCCGCCGTAACCAAATGAGGGGTTGTTGTAGTGGCTTCCAATTCTGGGATCCAAGCCGACCCCATCGATAATTTGGCGAGAGTCCAAACCGTGAGCAATTGAGTAGCTGTCCAATTCGTTAAAGAAGGCCACGCGCATCGCGAGATAGGTGTTGGCAAAAAGCTTGATAGCTTCAGCCTCAGAGGGTCCGGTAAACAGTAGTGGAATGTCAGTCTTCTCGGCACCTTGTACCAGCAGTTGAGAGAATTTCTTTGCTCGTTCCGACGTGTCGCCCACAATGATCCGACTGGGATTTAAATTATCATAAAGGGCTCGTCCCTCGCGCAAAAATTCGGGGCTGAAAATAATATTGGGATTGCCGGTCAGGTTACGCAGCTTTTCGACGCATCCAACGGAAATTGTCGATTTGATGACAATCGTCGCATCTGGGGCGTGCTGAGAAGCGACGAACGCAACTTTCTCGACAGACGAAACATCGAAATAATTAGTATTGGGATCGTAGTCTGTGGGTGTGGCAATGAGGACAATGTCAGCGCTGGGTAATGCGGCCAATAAGTCTGTTGTCGCGTCAAGGTTCAGAGCGCGCGTTGAAAGAAACTCTTCTAATTCTGGGTCTACGATAGGGCTTTTTCGCGCCTTTACCATGTCAACGCGTTCAGACGACAGGTCAACGGCAGTGACGTCGTTGTGCTGTGCGAGCAATACTGCGTTCGAGAGACCGACGTAACCGATACCGACAACGACAATCTTTTTGGAACTTAGATCTGTCATCCTTTGGCTCCCTGCCCGCGGGCATAGACATCTTCGTAGCGGATGATGTCGTCCTCGCCGAGGTAACTGCCGGTTTGGACTTCGATTAAGGTTAATGGCACCTTTCCTGGGTTTTCCATACGATGAACGGCGCCCAGGGGAATGTAGACGGACTGGTTTTCCGCAACGAGCTTCACTTCGCTATCGACTGTCACCTTGGCCGTGCCCTCTACTACGATCCAGTGTTCGGCGCGATGGTGATGCGATTGCATCGACAGTGAGGCGCCGGGGTGGACGACGATGCGTTTCACCTGAAACCGCGGGCCGACGACAAGGCTTTCGTACCAACCCCAAGGGCGGTAGTCGCGCGGCAGCGTTTCTGCCTGTGGGGCGGCTTTGGCTTTCAGCGCGGCGACGGCCTGTTTGACCTCTTGTGCTCGGTCCTTGTGGGCGACGAGGACCGCATCCGGCATGGCCACTGCGATAATGTCTTTGAGGCCAATGCCGACAAGCTGCTGCGCCTTGCTCGTCGCTTGCAAAAGCGTGTCGTGGCAATCAAGCGCACTCGCGGGGCCAGCGGTGACAGTGCCGGAGGCGTCAGCCTCGGCCTCGCGCCAGACGGCTTGCCAGTCGCCAAGGTCGGACCACGCACCTGAGTATGGGACAACGGTCAGGTTCGGCGCGCGCTCCATCACCGAGTAGTCGATGGAGATATCGGGGAGTTCCGCCCATGGCTCAGGCGCAAGGCGGGTGAAGGACAGGTCCTTTTCGGCCGCCTCAAAGGCAGTGCGGGTGGCGCCCAGAACCTCGGGCGCGAGGTTGGCAAAGGCCTCGAGGATCGCGTTTGTGGAGAAGAGGAAGATCCCTGCGTTCCACAAGTGCATGCCGCCAGCCAGAAGCGCCTCGGCCTTTGCAAGATCGGGCTTTTCGACAAAGCTGCGAAGCGGCTGCGGCAGTGGGGCGAAATCGGGCGTTGGGGTCGAAAGCTCAAGCCAGCCATAGCCCGTCTCAGCCCGGTTGGGGCGGATACCGAAGGTGACAAGCTGCCCCGCAGATGCGGCAGGTGCTGCGGCCTTAACGGCATCGCGAAAACGGACGGCATCGGGGATCACATGGTCCGAAGGCGCCACCAGCATCAGCGCACCCGACGCACGGGCGTCAAGTGCAAGGGCGGCGGCGCAGATGGCGGCGGCGGTGTTCTTTGCGGAAGGCTCGATCAGGATGTCGGCGGGTACGATTTCAAGTGCGGCAAGCTGTTCGATCACGATGAAGCGGAAATCGGCGGCGGTGACAATTGTGGGCGCAGAAAACCCCGGGCCAGACAAGCGCTGCGCCGAGGCCTGATAGAGACTTTGCTCGCCGGTCAGCTTGACGAACTGCTTTGGGTATGACTTTCGCGAAAGGGGCCAAAGCCGCGTGCCGGAGCCACCACAGAGGAGAATGGGGTGAATTAGATTTGTCATAATGAACTCTTAACGCCTGAAGGACTCGGAATTGGCCAGAAACCATTGGTAGGTTTCCGCAAGCCCTTGATCCAATCCGATCTGTGCCGACCAGCCCATCTGGGTCAGCCGCGAAACATCCATCTGCTTGCGCGGCGTTCCGTCCGGTTTGCTCGGGTCCGTTATAATGCGGCCCGTGTAACCCGTAACAGTCGCGACCTTCTGCGCCAGTTCAAGGATCGAGATATCGGTGCCAGAGCCGACGTTGATGTGGCTGAGCATGGGCTGCGTGTTGGCTTCATAGTCGGTCTTGGGGAGGTCCAGTACGAAGAGCGATGCAGCTGCCATATCGTCGACATGCAGGAACTCGCGGCGCGGAGTGCCGGTGCCCCAGATCGTCACCTCTTCGGTTCTTGATTGCGCGGCTTCGTGGAAACGACGGATCAGGGCGGGCAGGACGTGGCTGTTTTCCGGGTGGAAGTTGTCACCCGGCCCGTAAAGATTCGTCGGCATGACCGCGCGATAGTCTGTCCCATGTTGGCGGTTATAGCTTTCGCAAAGCTTAATGCCAGCGATCTTGGCGATCGCATAGGGTTCGTTCGTCGGCTCCAGCACGCCGGTCAGCAGCGCATCCTCGCGCATTGGCTGTGGCACCGCGCGGGGGTAGATGCACGACGATCCAAGCTGCAAAAGCCGTGTCACACCAGCGGCATAGGCCTGATGGATAACATTCGCCTCGATCATCAGATTTTCGTAGATGAACTCGGCGGGGGAGCTGTTGTTTGCAAAGATGCCCCCCACCTTGGCGGCGGCAAGGATCACCACATCGGGGCGCTCGACCTGCATAAACGCCCGCACAGCAGCCTGATCGGTCAGGTCCAGCTCGGCATGGGAGCGCGTTACGATGTTGGTTTCGCCGCGTGCACGCAACTGCCGTAGGATTGCCCCCCCAACCATGCCACGGTGACCTGCGAGGTATATCTTGCGCATTGCCCTAGCCCTCGATCGAAATGGGCAGGTCCAGCCCATGTTCGCGCAAAAGACGTGTGCGACGCGCGTTTTGCAGGTCGTGAGCGACCATTTCGGCGCACATCTCTTGCGCGGTACCGCACAAGGACTGCCTGCTGGGCGCCTTGTTGGATGCAAAGGAGATGATGAGAATATGTTCCGCATCGTTCAGATTTGAGCGTTAGCAAATGCTGCGCGCGCAAGCAAGAGGAAAATTCAGAGATACATGAGGTTTGCGTCAAGTAGCTCGCAGTAGTCGCTCTGCGAGTTCGGCGCTCAGACGTAAGCGGAGCCTTGCCCCGGTGGGAGGCTGTGGCTGGAACTCATGCCCACTTTAAATCCGTAGATCTTGAATGTAACAAGCTCATAACTGAACGACCCCGTCAACACAAGGCCACATCATGATCTTGGTTGGTCGTCGATCCCGTGCGCGGCGGCGTGGCGATAGCTCCTCGACACACGGCCACACGTCGCTTTGGGATCAGCCACTTGGGCAAAGATTTCTGAGGCTCATCCCGAGCTATATCTATCAGCCGCGTTGACCATCCATGCCCAGGTCCGATATTGCCTCGGTGCCGTCTTGCGCTGGGTAAGTCTGAGCCACCGTATTGGCCGTGCTCGGCCCATCCTCTCTCTCGGCTTGTTCAACTGCTTCCTCCATGCTGACCGTATTCAGCACCAGGTCGAACTGCTCAAGGATCTCGGGCGCGTGCCGCGCCACATAGGACCTAACGGCCTCGTTCTCCATTAGCTTTTTCAGGTAGCCCTTGGCGACGACCAGGTTCAGCAGCTCTGACCCGTAGTTTTCCTCGGCATGTTTGTACTTTTCCTGCACTTGGCTCATCTCGCGCTCGAGCTTGACGATCTGTTCCAGCGGATCGCCTTTCGGTTGTTCCGGCTGCGGCGGCTTGTAGTCGGTGCGCTGTTCCGGCGGCGTAGCCTTCAGGAGGGCGTCCGCATGGGCGGCGGTGATGGTGTTGGCCGCGATCATCAGCTCGACCGCCTCGATCTGCCGCGCGGCCTTCATCTTGCGGAGGTGCCGCGTGACATCCGGCGTGAATTGATGGTCCTGCAACAGCTCCACCGCCTTTGGGCAGATCCCATGCAGTAGGTTGATCCGACTGTTGATGGTCGACAGGTTGACGTTGAAGGCCCGCGCGAGCCGTTCCTTGCTGACGCCTTTGTCGATGGCGCGGCGCAGCATGTAATGCTCCTGCACCGTCGAGAGGCGGTTGATCCGGTGGTTGTAGGTGTAGGTCTCAAAATCCTTGGCGATCAGGCAGGGCGCGGTGTCCTGACCCAGCTCCTTCAGGGCCAGCACCCGCAAATTGCCGTCCAGCAGCAGAAACCCCGCCGCCTCCGGATCCGGCTTGACCACCGAGAGCGGCTCGATCAGGCCAATTTCCCGGATCGAGGACACGATCTGCTTGAATTTACGCGTGGTCATCACGCCGTCTGGGACTTTTTTCGAGGGCATCAGCTCTTCAAGCGGGATCTGGAAAGTTTCGAGATCAAACCCGAGGGTCAGGTTCAACGGGGCCTTGGGATAGGGCGCGTCGCTGTCGTCAGCGTCGACTTGGGGAAAAGCCCCGGGGTAGTCTAAGCGGTTCTGATCCGGTCGGCATCTCCGGGATGCACAGCAACGTGGACTGGATTGGCGAACGGCAATAGCCGTTCGCCAACGTCATTTAGATGTCGATCGCGTTCCGCGATGCTTAGCGCATCGTCTAATTCGACGCCCAGATAACGCACTGTGCTATCAACCTTGGTGTGGCCTAACAAAAGTTGCACGGTGCGAAGGTTGCCCGTCTTGCGGTAAATCTCCGCAGCTTTGGTTCGGCGCATTGAGTGTGTCTCGTATATCCGCTAGGTTCCACGCCAATCGATGTAACCCAGTCGCGCACAAGTCGACCGTATTGACGTGTTGAGATATGCGAGCGGTCATGGAAACGGCTCGGAAACATGAACCGGCACCCGATCATTTCAGGTGATTTTACCCATGCAATGACAGTATCACGAGTGTTTTCAGTAACTTCGAACTGAACGGGTTTTTTGGTTTTATTTTGGATCACTGAAACCCGTTCGCGGACGCGGTCATCTTTGACCAAATCGGCCACTGAGAGTTTGACCAGATCGCACCCTCGCAGCTTGCTATCAATCGCGAGGTTAAACAGCGCGAGGTCGCGTAGCCGCAAACCCCGACCCACTTCCTGGCGTCGAGAGATCGTATTGTCGCTGTGCTTCAACATGCACATGACAAAGACATTGGGGTTGTCCCACCCCTTCAGAAACTTTCTGTGCCATAGTTTGGCGGCTATAGGGCCAGTATCTTCCTTTTGGTGGAAGAAATTCGTTCCCGGTAGGGTCGAGTATTTGTTGAACGACTCGTCAAACGTTGACATGGCGTTGACATGAATTGCGCATAAGCAAAAAGCCCCGCGCGATGCGAGGCCTAAGCTATTGTTTTGGCGCTGTAATATTGGTTGCGGGAGTAGGATTTGAACCACCGACCTTCAGGTTATGAGAGGGTACAATTTTTCATTATATTTTTTCGTTTTATTTCAAATGCTTAATTGTGCCTTTAATTCTATTTGGGTGGCGTGAATTGGGGTTTTTTTGGCTATTTTATGGGTAAAATCGGCTAAAAACAGCGCAAAAAACGGGTTCAGGGTTTGCCCTGAAGGTCGCAGGTATGAGGCAAAATTTTTGTCGTTTTTAAGTTACAAGGCGTCGCTATCGAGGTATTATCAGAGATTTTGACGACATTCGAATGAAAGATGCTTATATCTTGTTTGTTGCCTTCATGTTCAGCCCGGAAGCCTGCAAATGGGTCGTAGCCGTCCAAAGGTTCCTTCGCGGTGTTCATCAGGAAGTTTGAACGCAACGGTCTCGATGTCGCGCCTAGATGTTGATGGCATTCATGTGAGTCACGACCCACGTCGCGGTCAACAGGATCCCAGGTTAGAGGCCAGATCATGACTATAGTATGTTGTAACGACCAAGGCTTCCGGAGGCGGGTGGATATAGCGACTACCGCATAGGCATGGTTCTCGGCCTTCTTGCTGAAAGCGTTGGTCAGTCGCGTTGCTCATAGCTAAGGCCTTCTGAAAACTATCGATGCAAGCGATACTACAGGAGGTTCGCAGTCGCCTATTGATTTTCAGAAAAATATACCGTATTTTCTGACAGAGGGCATAAGCATGATCACTTCAAGCATCAAACAACGGATCATTGACAAAGGTCGTGGGGCCATCTTCGCACCCAGCGACTTTCTCGGTGTAGGATCCCGCGCAAGCGTAGATCAGGCCCTATCACGCCTTGCGGATCAAGGTGTGATCCGGCGGCTGACACGGGGGCTGTATGACTACCCAAAGAAGAGCCCGCGCTTCGGATTTCTGTCGCCTTCCGCAGATGACATAGCAAAGGCTGTCGCACGAAAGGACGGTCAGATCTTGCAACCATCTCCTTCGATGGCTGCTAATCAGTTGGGCCTTTCCACTCAGGTACCCTCCAAGCCGACCTATATGACCGACGGTCCGACCCGCACCAAAAAAGTTGGACGGCAAGTCATCCAATTCCGGAACGCGTCCTCCAAGACGCTCGTCGGCGCAGGCCAGAAAACCGGGGTTGTCTTCCAGGCATTGCGTTATGTCGGCAAGGACCGTGTGAACACTCAAGTCGTCGACCAGCTTGCACGCGCACTGGACTATAATGATCTGAAGCTTTTGGCAAAGCAAAGCAGGCACGTTCCTGCATGGATGCACCCCATTATTCAACAGATTGTGTCAAACGCTTAAGCATGGAAAATTTCGCCAACGATGCGCCTAAGCTCAGAGATGAAGCCTTTCAAGAAACTGCAGCGCAGCTTGGAATGTCAAAGGCAATCATCGAAAAAGATTTCTGGGTTTGCTGGTCCCTCAAGCAACTCTTTGCACTGCCAACTTTCGGCAAGCAGTTGATCTTCAAGGGAGGAACCTCCCTGTCCAAAGCCTATGACGTGATCCACCGCTTCTCTGAGGACGTGGACCTCTCAATAGACCGCGAACAACTCGGGTTTGTAGGGGGCCGTGACCCAGAAGGCCCAGACCTGAAGGGCAAGAAACAAAAAAGGGTGCTACAGGAACTGGAGGCAGCAGCGAAAGAAGCCGTCGGTGGCCCACTGCTGGCCGAGATTCAAACAGCGTTTGGCTACAGTCTAGAACAAAGCTTCACCCTATCGGTTGATCTAACCGACCCGCAGACCATTCTCTTCACCTACCCTACATTGGCAGAAAACGCTGCGGGCTATGTCAAACCGGTTGTACGCTTTGAGTTCGGTGCCCGTGGCGTCCAATTGCCTGCCGAGCAGATCGAAATTGCACCATACCTCCATCAGGCTTTCCCGGATCTTCTGACAGACGGTCTGGTCGAGGTGAAAGTGTTAGGGGTCGAGCGCACGTTCTGGGAGAAAGCCACCATTTTGCATATGCTGTTCCACCAAGATGCAACCAAACCCCTCGCAGATCGCATGTCCCGCCATTACTACGATATGGCTCAACTGATTGGGCATGAGGCCAAAAAGCGAGCCCTCGGAAAGCTTGATTTGCTGACCCAAGTCGCGCATCACAAATCGGTATTTTTCAAATCTGCCTGGGCAAACTACAATGAGGCCAAGCCCGGCTCCTTGCGCTTGGTACCGAACGCCAACCTCGCCGCCGCGCTTCGAAAAGACTATGCTGGCATGCGGGAAATGATCATCGGTGACGCACCAAAGTTCGATGAAATCCTCGCCACGATCGAAGCGTTTGAGACTGAGATCAACAGATGACTCTCCCGCTCACAGTGAACTTTTCACATTTCAGTTCTAGCCAACGTTCCTGGATAGAGTTGGCGTGCTGTGCGGAGATTATCTAATCTATTCTCCGCATTATGCGAGCTTTGCGGTCGCACTGTGCGAGGGGCCGATCACGGGCATTGGCCGCATCTGGGCCGACGGGAAGCTGCTGGACGCCGCCGGGATCACATGGCGCTGGTATCCGGGCGACGAGAGCCAAACGGCCGATCCGTTCATCGCCGCGAAGATGGGCGTGGACAACACGCCAGCATCTCGCGGCACCGCATATGTCGTTTTCGAAGATCTGCCGCTCGGCAACTACGGCACGCGATGATCCCGCATCGGTGGGCCGCGTCTAACATCACCTTCGCACCGACGTCATCCGCAATCGCGCGAATGTCGGCCACGGGGTGCTCAAACAGGTTCAGGCTGCCGCCAATCGTGATCAGCTTGGGCCGTTCCGCCAACGCCAGCGCGATCATTAAGCGATCGGGAGACCCTCGCCGGGTTACGCGTTTACGAGATTGATGCGCGCGTTGGCAGCGACAAGCGTGCATTCTTGCCCATCGCAGGTCAGCTCCAGTTCAAATTTCGCATTGCTCCGCACATTTTCGGACAGCTGGATCACGGTTTGCCCGAGCCGGAAGCAACCTCGATCTGCGATCCGATTTGTTTGAAAGGCTGTTGCGAACTCCCGTCGCGCGGCTTGCTCGTTGGCGACAGCGATCCGGATGGATCTGATCCCTAGCGCACCATTCGGATGGCGGGAGGAAGGATCGGCCGGAACCCTGATCCGGATGTCGGTGAGATCTTCGATGGCGAACGGCAGGACAGTGCTCGTTGGGCTTCCCAAAAGCCATTTTGCGGTCTGTCCATCGGGACACGTACGGTGGAAGGCGCCGCTTTGCAGGCACGTTATGCCGAGTTGACGCCAACGCTCGACGGCCTCGTTCAGGTCTTCAACCCGAATACACCAATCCATAGGCCCCTGAAGGCTGCCGAACCACGCGATCAGTCTGCGGTATACATCAGGTTTCTTTGCGAGGATCCGGCGCAACAAACCGGTCTTTCCCGCGAGCCTGAGAAGGCCGCGCAAGACACCTGACTGCAGGGCGATCAATTCTATGTAGGTCCCATCCTGAAAGAGAACCATCGCCATCGCGGTTCGGCCATGTGCGCCCCCGGGCGTCACGTGGAACCCGAGATCCGAGAACTCCGCGATGGCACGATCCAGATCGGCGACAGTGATGACGGCATGGTCGAACGTGGTGGAAATCATACTGCATTTTCCCAGTGCTGCAGGCCTGCGAGAGTTTGGGTGATGATCCCTCTGCCTTCGTAAGCGACCGAGCGTCGCCATTTCGGATCCGTCGGGTAGAAAAGACCCATCAGCTCCCTTTCCAACTTCGTCTTGGTCGCGTGGCAGGCGTCGGCCGGGGCGTTTTGCAGCCATCGGTCGATCAGCAACCCTTTGAGCATCGTCTTGTTGGAATATGTGCCGAACTCGATGACCGCCGCCGTGGTCTCGGCACCGGACTGTAACGCGATGTCCTGGACAGCGCGCACAAGCAGTCCTTGATAGGACGGGCGTGCGCCAACCTCGAAATGCGCGTTGCTTTGATTCACCGCCGCGCCCCACCAAGCGGCGGCGCGGGCGAATTCCGGCGATGCGGGGTCGTCGAAGCAAAGAAACGAGGGCGTGCCGTAGCCGCCGATCCCGGTGTGCCAGTCGACAATCGCTACGCGACGCGCATGCGCAAGGTTGCTCTCCCACACGGCGCGCAGTCGACCGTGCGCCCATTCCGGTGCGGCTCCGCCGAACCCGACACCGTCAGGTCGAAAGTATTGACCAGCTGTAATCTCGTTGGAGATTTTTGAAAGCCCATGCCTCCAGCCAAGGTATAACAGATACAGCAACGTCCTGCGTGATTGTGGACCGCGCAGACCCCTAGCGCACAATACATCCTGCACTTGCTTGGACAGGACAGATCGCTGCGGGACGTTCGCAAAATCAATAAAGTTGCGGTTTAAATCCACGTTGTTTTCTGTTGTGCGTCGGATGCTGGCGCAGCCGTAGGGGTTGGCGCCGTGGATCAAGAAAATGGCAGTATCGGGGTTGCGGACCGCGCTGAATTCCGCCATCCACATGAATTGCATGGCGCTGCCGGCGAGCAACTCTGGTCCGTGGGTGCCGCTAATCATCACCAGCACCTTTGCTGCATCGCGCGGTCCAAACCAGGCGATGTCTATACCATATGCGGCGTGGTCGTCAGCCAATGCACGCGGGTGACGGACGAAATCAATTTCGCCTCCAGAAAGCACGGCCTGTTTTTTAAACGCCAAGCGTGAGCTTCGATACGACTCTTGGAAAATACACCGATCGGGTGCAATCGATTTTTTCATGTGTCAAGTATATTAGAGATTGCCTGTAGCCGACATTCCCCAAGTGGCCTGCCTTCGGGCGTTACAGTCGCCTAACTGCGCCACCTGATCAAGCGTTTTTTCTGCCCCGAACGGCGTCTGTCGTCGCGCAAACGCCCGAAGTTGGGTGAATGGGCCCGTAAACCCGCACATCCCGGCGCGGCGGCGGTGTTTTTCAGCGCGGCGGGCAGACCTGTCCTGCCGCTTTCGTTCGGTTTGGGCTTTGATCTCGGTCATGCGCATAGCGGTGGCGCTCGAAGGCGGCGGATCGCGGCGAGGATGGCGCGGACCATCGGGCCGGTGACGGCCGCCTCGGCCAGCTGGAAGGTGATGGCGCGGCCGTGGCGGACGACACGCGCCCCGATCTTGATCAGTTTCAGTTGCAGGCTGGTGAGGGACCAATCGGCCATGGCCTCGGGCAACTCGATGCAGCGCAGGACGATGGCCAAATTGTAGGCCCGCGCGTGCAACTGCAGCCGCACCGCGTTGTCGCGGAACTTCCGGCAGGACAGCCAAGAGCTGTTGCTCCGCAACAGGTGGTGTCCGCCGCCTCCGATATTTGGGAGCCTCAGGGGCAAAAACCACGGATTTGATGTACGAGGACAGCGGCATTGCCCCAGCCTGAGATTCAAGCCGAGAACGTTCTTCTGGCGTAAGGCGTAATGAAAACGGTGCGAGGCGGCTCATGGACGTGGCCCTCGCAGGTGTTTTTTGTGCGGCTTGAGAACATCATTCCAGTTCTCCAATTCCTCAAAAAGGGTGTTCGAACAAACTTGCTCTCTGTCCGCCACTTGCCCCCGCGAAAGCGTTCTCCCGATCCGGCCGGGGCCGGATTTTTCCGTTGTATTCGAGGGTTATGCGGGAGGGGCTGAGCACTGGCCCCGGAGCCAGAAGCCTCGGAAGCGGTCTCTCCGGGCCGATATTCTCCGGACCTCATGACTGAGCCGATTTGGTGAATTTCTTATAAGTCCATGTAAGAGAGAAAGAAAATCCAGCGTCGGGAATTGCTTGGATTGGAGTCGCGTTAGCGTCTGTTGCGACCGGTTTCGGAATTTCTCAGGCCATGGCCCGTTCGAGCCTTTGCTTCCGACGCTCCCAATCGGGCATCACCTTGTCGAGAAGTTCAAAGAACGCCGCTCCGTGATGAGGCTCGGCCACATGGCAGAGTTCATGGGTGATCACGTAGTCATTGGCGTCGACAGGGGCCTGAACTAGACGACGATTGAGTAGCAAACGTCCGGCCGGTGACATGGACCCCCATCGCTGCCGGGTCTGGCGTACGATGAGACCCATCGGCCTGAATGCCTCGGGATGGCTAACAAGACTGCCCGAATTGTTTGGGCAGTGCTTACTCGCAACGAACCTTACAGCCCACGCGCTCTGACCTAAGAAGAAAGGAACAGCGAGTTAGCAAGACCCGCGAGATGATGGTGCATAAGTCTGCCGCGAAAACCAAGATACTCCGCCGAATGGCCCGGGCGTTACAGCCCGCAAAGCTGATAGGAACTTGGTTTGCGGAACCCATCAGGGCCAGCGGTCAAAACCGCGCAAACAGGCCGGACACATGACTGCTTCTGACAAATGCACAAATCTGATCAAATATGTCTTGCTATGCAGGAGCCATCCACACAGAATCATTCGCTGCAGCTGCTCCAAGTCTGCGGTGTTCGAGATCGACAAAGCGCCACAACGCGGTCGTTGGAATTCTTGCGCGAGTGATCAGCTTTGCGCGCTTCGCGAAGCAACAAAAAGCTGTCGATAATGGCGGCAGGCAGCGATGCCGCCTTCGCCGCCGCCGGGCCGGTGCTGGAGGCCACGGCTGAAACCGTCTTCACCTTGGGCGATGCGGCAGGGGCGGGTTCAGGCATGAAAGCGGTGAACCAGCTTTTAGCCGGGGTCCATATTGCCACCATGGCAGAGGCGCTGACCTTTGGCATGACCCAAGGCGTGACCCCTGAAAAATTCGTCGAGGTCATCTCCAAATGCGCAGGCACCAGCTGGATGCTGGAAAATCGCGCGCCGCATATTGTGGAAGGCGATTACACCGCGCTGAGTTCCGTCAACATCTGGCCCAAGGACCTTGGGATCGTTCTGGATATCGCGAAATCCGCGCAGTTCAGCGCACCCATCACGGCTGTGGCGCTGCAGCAGTTCATCGCCGCTGCGGGCATGGGACTGGGCGGCGAAGATGACGCAGCGGTCGCCAAGGTTTACGCGCGCAACGCAGGGCTGAGCTTGCCGGGTGAAGACGTATGACCACGCTTCTGGGCTGTATCGCGGACGATTTCACCGGGGCCACCGATCTGGCGGGGTTGCTGGCGCGCAGCGGCGCGCGCGTCTCCTTGCGCATTGGCGTCCCCTCCGAGCCGCCCAAGGACACCGCTGCGTTTGAGGTCATCGCGTTGAAATCCCGAACCGCCCCAAAAGCGGAGGCGATTGCCGAAACCCGCTCGGCTTATCACTGGCTCAAACAGTCGGGCGCGCAACGGTTCTTCTGGAAGTACTGCTCCACCTTCGACAGCACGGCAGAGGGCAATATCGGCCCCGTTGCCGAGGCCTTGATGGCCGATATCGGCACTGATCAGACGATCTATTGCCCCGCCTTCCCCGAAAATGGACGCTCCATTTTCATGGGCAACCTCTTTGTGGGCGAGCAACCCCTCGCTGAAAGCCCGATGAAGGATCACCCGCTGACCCCGATGCGGGACAGCAACCTGATGCGCCTTTTGACCCCGCAAGTCACGCGGGGCGTGGGGCTGGTCAACCGACTGACGGTGGCCGAGGGGCCTAAGGCCGTGGGCACGGCGTTGGACAAACTTCGCGACTCGGGCACTGCCCATGTGGTTGTCGATGCGGTCGCCAATGCTGATTTGGACGTGATCGCGAAGGCCAGTCGCCATCTGCCGCTTCTGACCGGCGGGTCCGCCATCGCCATGCCGCTGCCTGCGCTCTACGCCGCCGATGGTCTGCTGGAACTGGACGACGACCAAGCCGCCTACGATCTTCCCGAGGCGCGCACGGTCGTGCTTTCCGGCAGTTGCTCCGCCATGACCAACGCGCAGGTCGCCCATTACCGCGCTTCTGGCAAACCGTCCTATCAGCTCGACCCGATGACACTGGCCGATCACGGTATGGATGCGGTGCTGGCATGGCTCGCCCAGCTGGACCTCAGCCAAGCCCCGCTCATCTATGCAACCGCCGATCCGGCGAGCGTGAAGGCCGCGCAGGACAAACTGGGCCGCGATGCCGCTGGCGCCCTGATCGAAGATGTCCTGTCCGCCTGTGCCGTGGCCGCCCGGGACGCGGGCGCGCGCCGGTTCCTCGTGGCGGGGGGCGAAACCTCGGGTGCGGTCACCAAGGCGCTCGGCGTTCAGACGCTTGGCGTCGGGACAGAGATCGCACCCGGCGTCCCATGGACCTATTGCTCAAGCGCAGGCCACGACGTGGCCCTGACGCTGAAGTCTGGCAATTTCGGATCGGAAGATTTCTTCTCCTTCGCCCAAAAGGTCCTGGGCCGCGCATGAGCACCGAAACGCGCCTTCGCGAACAGATCTGCCTGCTGGCCAAGTCGATGTTCGATCGCGGCCTGACCGGCGGCAGCACCGGCAACATTTCTGCCCAGACCGAGGACGGGGGCCTGTTGGTGTCGCCCACGGGCACGAGTTTCGGACGGCTGGATCCGGGCCGGTTGTCCCGGTTCGATGCAGACGGCATCCTGATCGATGGCGATCCCCCGACCAAGGAAATGCCCCTGCACAGCGCGTTTTACGATACGCGCAGCACGGCAGGCGCGGTGGTGCACCTGCACAGCTGCCACTCCGTCGCGCTGTCGCTGATGGACGATGTGGACGAAGACAACTTCCTGCCGCCGCTCACGCCATATGGCATCATGAAGCTGGGGCGGGTCAAGCTGCTGCCGTTCTTCATGCCCGGTGATCCGGCCATGGGCGCGGCTGTGCGCGGGCTGGCTGGCAAACGCGCGGCGGTTATGCTGGCCAATCACGGCCCCGTCGTTGCGGGCAAGGACATCGAGGCCGCCTGCAACGCCATTGAAGAGCTTGAGGACACCGCCCGGCTGGCCATTATGACCCGGGGCATGAACCCGCGAGGCCTGACAGCTGAACAGGTCACAAACCTTGTCAAAACCTTCGATGTGGAGTGGGACGCATGACGCAATTTTCGGCTAATCTGGGGTTCTTGTGGTCCGACCTGCCGCTTCCCGATGCGATCCGTGCAGCGGCCAAGGCGGGGTTCGCGGCGGTCGAATGCCACTGGCCCTGTTCCTTCGATGCGGCAGAGGTAAAAGCCGCCCTGCAGGACACTGGCCTGCCCATGTTGGGCCTAAATACCGCACGCGGGGATGTGGCAGGCGGCGAAAACGGGCTCAGCGCCTTGCCGGGACGCGAGGCCGATGCCCGCGCCGCCATTGATGAGGCCGCGGCCTATGCCGAAGCGGTCGCCGCGGGTGTGTT
>Ga0206125_10003071_pt1 | contig 16620 bp, 13 predicted proteins | sample Helgoland_Spring_4_FD_148598 | JGI IMG/M metagenome (GOLD analysis project Ga0206125, IMG submission 148598) | Pelagic subsurface seawater microbial communities from Kabeltonne, Helgoland, North Sea - Helgoland_Spring_Bloom_20160331_1 | ecosystem: Environmental > Aquatic > Marine > Epipelagic ... | reverse complement strand
CATAGGTGCAGGGAAACACACGTTCCCTTCTCGAACACGCTCGTTAAGCCTGTAACCGCCGATGGTAGTGCCCCCACGCTGGGGTGCGAGAGTAGGTTATCGCCAGTATTATGGCCCGTCCCTTTGAAAAAAGAGACGGGCCTTTTTGTGCTCTCAGTACAAGCCCAGCTATCATCGGTTCGACACACATACCGAAATGATAGCTAACAGAACTCCCTTTCGGATGTTTTGTACGCTTGTGGCGGCCGCACTTGCACAGACCTGTATTTTTGAGGATACCAGCAAGGCTCACAGATACTTCAATAGCTAGTGACTAAGCGCTAGACCCTCCATGCCATAATCAAACCGAGAAATGACAGTTATTCGTCGTTGCCAAAGAATTCGCTGCGGGTGGCCTGGCCTAGTTCAGAAATGTTTTCGCGGCGAAACACGGTAACAACAGTTAATACAAGTATCTTTAGATCGAGCCAAAAGGTGCGATGCTTAACATACCAGAGGTCGAGTTCAAACTGTCGTTTCCAAGTGAGACCATTGCGGCCGTTTATCTGCGCCCAGCCGGTGATGCCTGGGCGCACATTGTGGCGTTGAGCTTGTGCCGCGGAGTAGCGCTCGAGGTAAGTTATTGGTAGGGGGCGCGGCCCGACTAGGCTCATTTCTCCGCGCAAGACATTCCACAGCTCGGGAAGTTCGTCGAGGCTAGTCGAGCGAAGAAATCTACCCCAAGGAATCATGCGCTCAGCATCACTGCCTGCGCCAGTGCGCATGGTACGGAACTTGAGGATCGAGAGTGATTGGCCGTTTTTGCCTGCTCGTTGTTGCCGAAAAAAAATCGGTCGGCCTAAGACCGCAAGCTGTATCGCGCACAATATTACCAGCGGTAGGCTGAGGGCGGACACGAGTATGATTGTCGCGAAAATGTCGAAAAAACGCTTCATAAATAGTATTTGTGAGTAAAGTTGTAAGTTCACAAGAGTGACTCCGATTTTACTGTCTCTTGCAATCCAGTCAAACCTAGCTTTGACAGGATTAATGCTGGATGCAAATTTCTAACCACTGTTAACTTAATCGAATTTTTTAATTATGATCTTAGACGCGAATAAACGCACTTTTTCTCCATTCAGCTTAACACGTCTGTTGACGACATGCTTCGGCACTGGCACGGGGGAGAAAGTTTGCATTCTTATCGATTTGCCGAACCCTGCTAATATTGAGGACTTTAGTTTCCTCGAAGACGAAACGCTATCAATTCAGAACTATGGCTATGAGACCTTCTATCAGGGGTTTAAAGCTGGTGGGTTGGAGGCGATGAACTGGACCGGAGGTGAGCTGTATGCTTATCATGAGACGGGCGGCAGTAACCTCGACATGGAAGATATTTGTTATGATGTAGAGGGTAATTTGCTGAGCTTAGATCGGGATATTTATACCAAGTATGACATCATACTGACAGTTTCGACTTTCTCTGCCACTGCACCGCTGACTGCGAAATGTAAGGAGTTTGGTTTCCGTGGCGCGACCCTCCATGGGCTGAACCAGATCATTTTAGATACCGGGCTTGCGGTGGATTATGATATCGTGAGTGAAGAAGCCGAGCGTATCCGGTGCGGTCTGACGCAAGCCGATCGTTTCGAGATCGACTTTGAGGTGGAAAGCGAAATTTACACATTGGTGTTGCATACCAATGGTCAGGAGGCGCAGAAGAGCCATGGCTTGTGTCCTGCTGGCAAGCCGGATGTGGCGAATCTACCTGCTGGGGAAGTTTATTTTGTGCCTGAAAGTGCCGATGGTGTGTTTCCATTTAAATACGACGAAAGCACGATTGGGCTGCTGCATGTTAAAGATGGTATGATCTATAAGTCTCAGTTTGTATATGGTGATTATGCTGAGATCGAAGACCACAATCGCCGACTCAAAGAGGATCCGATGATCGGTGCCATTGGCGAGTTGGGTTTCGGCACCCAAGTATTACCCTTCTCGGGGCGTGACATTCAGGACGAAAAGATACTCGGTACGATCCATGTCGCGACTGGGCGAGACGATCATTTGGGTGGCAAAATTACCCCTGATTTATTTAAGGAGCATAAAAACGCCTCGCATGATGATGTACTGTACGCGCCGCACAAGACTCCAGAGATTCGCTTGCCTGAAGCTCGGATGATCAAGGGCGGCGAGACGACTGTATTGATTCGTCACTATCAGGCTTCGGAGTATGTCGTGGGCTTAATTGATGCGAGTGCCGGATAAGGCTTCTTCGTGTTTGGGTCGAGCGCGTGTGATCGGCGCACTGTACGTATTAAACTGTTACTCCTAAAAGAATCATTGATTCTACCCTTGCTGCCGTGGATCGACTTGTGTGAATGTGATATTCTTTGTAGGAGATAGTTTTTGCAGCCAAGTTGAAGCTAGCCTATATTATTTAAATTAGATCGCTGTCATACGTGAAGACTTCATTTGCATTTAATCGAACCTTCTCCGCGACTATTCAATCGGGGGCAGTGGTACTTATTAGTCTAGTCAGTTTATCTGGCTGTAAATTCGTTGGGACCGACTATGAAGCGCCTCAGGTTGCTGCACCGGACGCATGGAATCAACGTATTGTCGGCTCGCCAGTTGGCGTGTTGGCCGTGGATTGCTGGTGGCAGCAGTTTGAAGATGAATCGATGAATCAGCTGATCGATGCTGCGATTGGGAGTAATAAGAGCTTGGCAATTGCCTATGAGCGTGTGCTGCAGGCTCGATCGGCTCGTCAGATTTCTAATAGCGCTTTATTTCCGACAATTGATGGGACTGGCGGTATTAGCCGTGAGCGCACGAGTGAAAATGTCGGCCTGTCTAAGGCTGCAGGCGGAGGTGATTCGGAGACCTTCTATTCCGTGGGCGCTGATCTTTCTTGGGAGCTTGATGTGTTAGGGGGCGTGCGCCGCTCGATCGAATCAGCGGATGCTGGCTTGCAAGCCGTTGAGGAGAGTTACCGTGATTTCATGGTTCTGCTGATCGCTGAAGTGGCGAGGAACTATTTGGATGTGCGCACCGTCGAAGAGCGTATTGTTTTGGCGAAGCAGAATATCGGAAATCAGAAGGGGTCGCTGAAGTTGGCGAATGATCGATTTGCTGCAGGCCTGGCACCGAAGCAAGACATCACGCAAGCGCAGACCAATTTGTCCGACACTCAAGCGTTTCTTCCGCAACTACGGCAGCAACGCACCACGACAGTGAACCGGCTAGCAATTTTATTAGGCGGCTATTCCTCAGCAGTAGAAACACTGTTAGGTAAGCATGAAATAATCCCGATGCCGCCGCAAGGCACTGAAATTGAGACACCTGCCGAAGTGCTTCGCGCGCGTCCTGATATACGTGCTGCAGAGCGTCAATTAGCCGCTCAGCATGCACGTGTCGGCGTGGCTGAGGCGGATCTTTATCCACGTTTCGCGTTGAATGGTAACTTTGCGCTGTTGTCGAACGAGAGTGGTGATGTATACGAGTCGGGGGCGCGTGCCTATGGTTTTGGCCCTGCGTTTCGTTGGAATTTGTTCAGTGCGGGACTTGTACGTAGTCAAATTGATATCGAGGAGTCACGGACCCGTGAAGCCCTACTTGAATATGAGAATGCAGTTTTAGAGGCAGTCGAAGAGGTTGAGACATCAATGAGTGGCATCGCTAATGAGCGCGACCGGTTACAATCTCTAAAGCTGGGCTCGGCATCTGCAAAAGAGACGGTCTCTTTAGTAAAGGGCAACTACTCGAAGGGATTGGTTGATTTTCAGAATGTGCTGGATGCAGAGCGCACCGCGACTCGAATCGAAGACAGCTATGCAGTGAGTCAAGGATTACTCGCTCAAGCCTATATTGCCCTATACAGCGCATTGGGTGGAGGATATCCTGATGACGAAGTTGAACTGAATCGCTCTAAATAAAGAACAAATTATTTAATAATTTATAAATATCATGAAAGAGAATGGTAACCAATCATCTCCGCAGGGAGTCTTCTCCGTTAGGGCCGTTACTTTAAGCCTAGGAATCCTAGGCAGTTTATTTTTGGCTGGTTGTGGCTCTAAAGAAACTCCGCCACCTTCACCGCCGAGTGTTACGGTGGCGGCGCCGGAATTGAGAGAGGTGACTGTTTACAAGACATTCCCGTCGACATTGCAGGGTGTCTCTGAGGTGGAGATTCGTGCCCGGGCTACTGGTTATCTTGAAAAGACCAATTTCAATGAAGGCTCGTTTGTTAACAAGGGCGATTTATTATTCATCATCGAGCAAGCGCCATATAAGTTGGCAGTTGAATCAGCGCAGGCGGACCTCGAACGTGCTGAAGCTGGGCGTGAGCTTGCCGAGACTCGAAAGCAGCGATTCGAGCTCGCATTGCAGACGAATTCAGTTTCGGAGGTTGAAGTTGATATTGCTGCCGCTGAACTGGCGCAGGCAATCGCATCCGTGAAGCAAGCAAAGGCGCATCTAAATAATGCGAAGTTGGACTTAAGCTATACGACGGTGCATGCGCCGATCAGTGGACGTATCTCGTTGGCGAATGTAAGTGATGAGAATTTAGTTGGGTACTCAGAGCCTACTATTATCACTTCGATTGTAGATGATTCGACGATTGAAGCATATTTTGAGATTCCAGAGCGAGAAGCCATTAAATTCCTTCGTCAGCGCTCCGACCAAAAAATCAGTGAGCATGTCAGTGGGCTCAAAGTTAAGCTAGAATTGGCAGATCGCTCTATATATGGTACCATTGGTCATATCGACTTTATGGATAACAAAGTGGATTCGATGACACGCACGATTCGAGCACGAGCTATTTTCGATAATGCTAAATATGAATTGACGTCTGGTTTGTTTGCCAACGTGCAGGTGCCAGTCGCTCCAGATCAGCGCAATCCGACTGAGACTAAGGCGATTGTTGTGCCCGCAGAGGTAGTACTGCGTGATATTGGTGGACGCTATGTCTGGGTGGTGGACGAGCAGAATATTGTGCATCGCCGCTCGGTTGATGTTGGCGAGACGATCATCAAACCTGCAACAAGCTCAGGTAAAGCAGCCGTTCGTCAGACAATCATTCTGGATGGCTTGAATGCTTCAGAGAAAATCATCGTCTCTGGGTTACAGCGGGCCAGAGATGGTGCGCCAGTGACTCCGAACGCTCAGTAACTTCTAGAGAATTCGCAGCTATGCTTAGTTTATTTTTCATTCGTCGGCCGATTTTTGCAGCAGTTATTTCGATCGTCATCGTAGTGCTTGGCGCGGTGGCTTTGGTAAAACTGCCGATTGCCCGCTATCCGGATCTTGCTCCACCAACGATTTCGGTGAGTGCGTTTTATCCAGGTGCTGATGCGGCTACGGTGGCGGATACTGTTGCGGCGACGATTGAAAAAGAGGTCAATGGTGTCGAAGGCATGATCTATATGAGTTCGGTGAGTGCCAATGATGGTAGTATGAACCTCACTGTGACTTTTGAGTCCGGTGTGGATTTGGATACCGCGAATGTGCTGGTGCAAAACCGTGTGGCATTGGCTGAGCCTCGCCTGCCGCAAGAGGTGAAGCGCACGGGTGTGTCGGTGAAGAAAAAGTCGTCGGACATTGTGATGTTCGTTACCCTGACCTCTCCAGACAGCACGTATGATGCCGCCTATTTATCTAACTTTGCCAATTTGCGCATTCGTGATGAGTTACTGCGTGTTGCGGGTGTTGGTGATGCGTTGGTGTGGGGGGTCGGTGAATTTAGTATGCGTATTTGGCTCGATCCAGATCAGTTGCGTGTGCGAAATCTTGCTGCGAGTGAAGTGGTTGATGCGATTCGTGAACAAAATGTTCAAGTTGCGGCCGGTCGAGTCGGTGCTGCACCTACACCTGAGGGCACTGCATTTGAGTATGTTCTGAGTGCGCATGGTCGGCTTGTAGAGGTTGAGGAATTTGAGGATATTATCGTCGCCACTGGTGCAGATGGGCGGGTGGTCCGAGTCGGCGATGTGGCACGAGTGGAGTTAGGCTCGGACGTGTATAACTTTAATTCGAAGCTGAATGGCAAGTCTGCGACAGCGATTGCGATTTATCAAATCCCTGGATCGAATTTGATGGATGTTGCTGATGGTGTGTCGGCGGCACTGACCCGACTCTCGAGTGCGTTTCCGAATGATGTGGAGTATAAAGTGGTGTATGACTCGACCTGGGTGGTGGACGCATCAATTAAAGAAGTCATCATTACATTGTTCGCGACTGTGACCTTGGTGGTGTTGACGGTATATCTCTTTCTGCAGAACTTCCGTGCGACCTTGATCCCGACGATCACCATACCAGTCGCCTTAATCGGCACATTCTCGATACTGTTGGCACTTGGATTTTCGCTCAATATATTGACGCTCTTCGGGATCGTTCTGGTGATTGGGATCGTGGTCGATGACGCGATCCTCGTGGTGGAAAATACCTTTGTTCATTTAGAAAAAGGTCTCAGTGGTAAGCGAGCGGCGGAGGAATGTATGAAGGAAGTGACTGGGCCCATCCTTGCGACGACACTCGTCCTGTTGGCGGTGTTCATTCCCACTGCAATGATGAGTGGAATCACCGGCACGATGTTTAAGCAGTTTGCGATTACCATTTCGATCGCGACGGTTTTTTCTTCTATCAATGCGCTAACTCTCGCTCCTGCTCTATGCGGGGTATTGCTCAAACCTGGTCAAGCAGAAGCCAAGGGCGTGTTTAAATTGTTTAATAATTCGATCAGTGGGTCGAATAAGTTCTATCAGGGCTTGGTTCGTGTCGCCCTGAAGAGCTCTGCGATTGGCCTTTGTGTTTTCGGTGCGATCATCTATATTTCAATGAAAGGCATGGGCAGTTTGCCTACCGGTTTCGTGCCTCAAGAGGACGAAGGCTATTGTATGGTCGGCGTTCAATTGCCAGATGGTGCGACCCTGGCTCGGACTGACGTAATCATGGATGAGGTGCAGAAGATCGTGAGTGCCACACCCGGGGTGGTCGATTGTCTAGCGATTTCAGGTTACTCTTTAATTGACGGTGCGGCTGGAGTGAATGCTGGATTCTGTGTAGTGGTGTTTGAGCATTGGGATGATCGTAAGACGCCCGAATTACATCAGAGTGGCATACTTGCGGCAATGCAGCGTCAGTTTGCAGGGATTCAAGATGCGACCGTCTTTGGCTTCCCGATGCCATCATTGCCAGGCGTCGGCACCACGGGCGGATTCACCTACATGTTGCAGGATCTGGAAGGCGGCGGTTTGGTGCAATTGGCTGAGGTAGCTAACGGCTTAATCAGTGAAGCGAACCAAGATCCTGCCATTGCAGGTGCTCGTACGACCTTTCGAGCCAGTGTGCCGCAAATCTTTGTGGATATTGATCGCGAGCAAATCAAACGCACTGGCACCTCGATGACGTCTGTCTTTGATACGTTGCAAATATATTTAGGGTCCTTGTATGTGAATGATTTCACCCTGTTTGGCCGAGTATTTAAAGTCGTGGCTCAAGCGGATGCGGAGTATCGCGGCGAGCCTAGTGATATTAACAAGCTGGCGGTTAAGGGAGCCGATGGGCGAATGATTCCTTTAGGTGCAGTCGCTTCGCTAGAGGAAAAATTAGGCCCGCAAAATATCATCCGTTTTAATATGATGCCGTCGGTCAAAGTGCTGGGTAACCCATCTGCTGGGCATAGCTCAGGAGAGGCGATGGATGCGTTGGAAGCTCTTTCAGCGACGAGCCTCCCCTTATCGATGAGCTTTGCATGGTCGGAGTTGTCGTATCAGGAAAAGCAGGCGGCAACGGGTCTCGCTGTCATTTTCGTATTCGCAGTCTTGATGGTTTACTTGCTACTGGCTGCTCAGTATGAGAGCTGGACGTTGCCGATCTCTGTTTGCTTGTCGGTGCCAATTGCTCTGCTCGGTGCGGTGATTGCGGTTAAAATGCGTGGCATGGAGAACAATGTGTATACGCAGATCGGACTGATCCTGTTGGTCGCGCTATCGACTAAAACTGCGATTCTGTTGACCGAATTCGCGAGTGCTCAGCGTAAAGGCGGAATGAGTATTTTTGACTCGGCAGTGGAGTCAGTGAAACTTCGGTTTCGTGCGGTGTTAATGACTGCACTTTCGTTTATTCTTGGCGTGATTCCATTGTTGATCGCTTCGGGCGCGGGTTCGTCGTCACGGCAAATCCTCGGTACGACAGTGTTTGGTGGGATGGTGGCTGCGACTTTGCTCAGCTTGATTGTGGTGCCGATGATGTATTTCGTCATTCAAACGATCGCAGAGAAAATCACGAGCAGTCAGAAACTGGATGATTCTGTTGAAGATACAGCTAGCGCGGAATAGACTTCAGAGCATGTCCACAAATCCTTACGAATCCGACGAGCTGCTGCAGCAGTATTTAATCTTTCATTATGCCAGAGCAGAGGAGCAGTTTCCTTATGCGTTCGGTGCTGTAGATGCGTTGGATTTTCCGCTGCGCTGTGTGAGCGAAGGGGTCGATGCTTCAGTATTACCTGATGCGCCGCGGGCATTGGATCTCGGTTGCTCGGTTGGGCGCTCTACTTTTGAACTGGCCCGAAAGTGCCGAGAAGTGATTGGCATCGATTATTCGCAGGCATTTATTGATGCGGCCAATCGAATGAAGACGCAAGGCCTGCATCCTGCTTGGCGGCTGGATGAAGGTTCAGCTACGACGCTACTGGATCTAAAGGTGGATGCTGCGATCGATCCGAATCTGGTGCACTTTGAGCAAGGTGACGCACAGTTCATCCGCGAGGATATCGGGCAATTCGATGTGGTGATTGCGTGCAACTTGATCTGTCGTTTACCAGAGCCGATGTGCTTGCTTGAGCGGCTGTCCGCGCTCGTTCGGCCTGGCGGGCAGTTGTTTATCACGACGCCCTTCACATGGCTTGAAGAATATACGCACCCGGCGAATTGGTTGGGTGATGGCAGTGAAAATTCGTTTGCCGGCTTGCGTGCCGCATTGGAGCCTGATTTTGAGCTGCAGAAACAATGGGATATGCCGTTTCTGATCCGCGAGCATGCCCGCAAATTCCAATACAGTATCGCACAGGCGAGTCGTTGGCTGCGTTGTTAAGTTTTATAAAATCGTTGGCGAAGCCATTTTTCCAGCTCCAGAACGATAAATCCTGGCAACAGGCAGGGGAGTATATAGAACCACCATTCAAGTGGGAAATTTGCCATGCGGAATGCGCTGGCGACTTGTGGAATACAGATCGGTCCTAAGCGTAAGGCCAAGCTGGCGACGATGCCAGCAAGAAGCCATTTGTTGGAGAATGGATTGAATGTGAAGGCCGACTTGTGGACCGACCGGGCGCTCAAGACGAAGCCATCATGCACCATTAACACGGCCCAGAACGCAGCCGTCTGCGCTTGTGTGAGCAAGTGTTCATTCAGAACCGTGCCATCGGCAGCGACGGCGGCCGCGCCAAAGTGATGGTAGATCCAGAAGCCGGGCAGAGCGATGGCGAGGCCGATGAGTATGACGCGCTCCAAGAGAAGCCAGCTGGCCAGTTTTTTTCTCGGTGGTCGCGGTGGATCGTCTAAGAGCCCGCGTTCCTTTGCTTCCATCATTAGAGGCATGGTGAGGAAGACCGAGTCGAACAGATTGATCCATAAAATCATGACAGGCTCCAGCGTGAGTCGTGCTGAGAAGATAGGAATGAAAGATGCCATAATCACGGCTCCGATAACCAGTAGGGCTTGGCCGCCATTGGTCGGCAGGGTGTAAAGGATGGCTTTTTCCAGATTGTTCCATGCATGGCGACCTTCTTCGACTGCTCCTACAATACTGGCGAAATTGTCATCAGTAAGTACCATGCTGGCGGCTTCTTTACTGACTTCGGTACCAGTACAGCCCATCGCGATGCCGATGTCGGCGGCTTTGAGAGCCGGAGCGTCGTTAACTCCATCTCCGGTCATGGCGACGATTTCACCGCATTGTTGCAGTTGCTGGGCGATGCGCAGTTTGTGCTCCGGTGCGACGCGGGCAAACACCGAGACATTGACAACAGTTTCACGCAGATGCTGATCACTCATGCGTGCCAGTTCTTCGCCGCTGATCGCGGTCTGTTCCTTTGCGTCAAGAATACCTAGCTGCCGAGCGACTGCTGTTGCTGTGATCGCATGATCGCCAGTGATCATGATGGGGCGAATGCCGGCGCATTTGCATGTTTGGATCGCCTCGATGGCTTCTTGTCGAGGCGGATCGATCATGCCTTGGATTCCCAAAAATGTGAGTGTGTGAAGGTCTTTTGCGGTAATGCGTGTCTGTGTTTTGGGCACTGACTTTTGGGCCATCGCGAGAAGCCGGAGTGCTTTCTCCGCTAGTTTGTCGGCGTTGTCTTGTATGTGATCGGCTTGAAGTGGATCCAGCCCGTCTTCGGTCAATTGATGTGTGCAGAGTGATAATACCTGTTCGGGTGAGCCCTTGACGAAGATATGATTCTCATGTTCGCCGCGGTGCAGCGTTGCCATATACATGTTTTCGGAGTCGAACGGAATTTCATCTATACGCTGATGATGGTCTGCGACGTGTGCTTTGGCCGCGGATACCAGTAAGGCGCCTTCGGTGGGGTCGCCAACAATGTGGTGATGGCCTGCTTCATTGACCAGTCGTGCGTTGTTGCAAAGTAGCCCGGCTTTGAGTGCTTCTCGCAGAGGGATGGGGAGTTTTGTCGTGTCGATCGGGTTGCCCTCGCTGAGTAGAAAGCCTTCGGGATCATAGCCGACGCCACGCACCTCATGTAGTTTGTCGGCGCAGAGTACTGCCTGCACAGTCATTTCGTTCTTTGTCAGTGTACCAGTTTTATCCGAGCATATCACAGTGGTACACCCCAGTGTTTCGGCGGCGGGCAGTTGTCGAATGAGGGCATTGCGCCTAGCCATGTGTGTCGCGGAGAGGGCCAATATGCCGGTGACTATCATTGGCAGCATTTCTGGGATAGCGGCGACAATTAGTGAGATGGAACCGAGAAAATTATATCCGAGTCCATAGCCTGCGATCAGGCCAAGTCCGAAGTTCAGCGAGCCGATGAATAGAATCGCGATGATTAATGTCCGAGTGAAGTCTGCGATTTTTTTTTGCAATGGCGTGGCGGGAGCTTTTGTTTGCTTCATTAGCACTGCGATTTTGCCGATTTCGGTCTGTTCAGCGGTTTCGACGACGACTCCCAGCGCCGCGCCGCGGGTCACGAAGGTGCTGCTGAATACCATGCCAGATTGGTCGCCGGGGGGCAGGTTCGGGCGCTCGATGGCAGTCGTTTCTTTCTTCACTGCTACGGATTCGCCGGTTAAGGCGCTTTCATCCACATGTGCGTCGTGAGCATTGATGAGGCGGAGGTCGGCGGGCACACGGTCACCGCCGCTCAGGCTGACAATTTCGCCCGGCACCAGCTCGCGGGCTGGGATGATGGTTGCTTCGCCATGGCGAATAATTGTACATTTCTGGACGAGTGTCCGCTTGAGCGCTTCGAGCGAGGCCTCGGCTTTACTTTCTTGGAAAAATCCGATGAGGACATTGAGTATGATCACACCGGCAATGACTGCCACATCCATCCACATCCCGAGGATTGCGGTCAGTGCGGTGGCAACGAGTAATATATAAACGAGGGCATTGTGAAGCTGGCGCAGTAGGCGTTTCCATGCGCTAGGCTTTTTTATTTGCAGTTCGTTATAGCCGTATTGTTCCAAGCGCCGACGTGCGATTGCCGGCGGCAGTCCTTGCGGAGAGCTGGTCAAATGTTCGAGCACATCGGCACCCGACATTTGATACCATGGATGGTTGCATTGTTGGGACATAGCGCGTCACTGATTATCGAGCAAAAGCGCTGTAGCGGCTGGTTTGTCCTAATCGCCGTATACAGGCAATTTCAGCGCCTTTTTACCATATTTCAGTGTCTACTGTTTAATGGAATCACGGATGGCGAAATGTCCAGACCCGCAGGATGGTTCTGTCACGTCACTTTTATTGTGGACGTGCTGCTTGTCCAGTTAAGCGCGCCGGTGCGGGCGACGTTACAGTCGAAAACTCAGGTGCTGTCGCGAGCACTTTATGCTGCGTTGACTTGTCGCAGAAGCTTGGCATCGGCAACGATGGGGCCGAAGGGGAGCATGCTGGCTATTAGTAGCAGCACTGTCGTTTTAAGTGGCCACTTGTAGTCGAGCTGTCCGAGCCCAGCTAGTCCGACATATAGAATCCAAAGCACGCCGTGCGCCATCCCGACAATTCGCACCATTTCTGGCTGGCCGAACGCATACTTGAGCGGCATGGCAATCCCGAGTAGTAGCAGGAATGAAATGGCCTCCAAGATGCCGACGCTGCGTAGGCGGTTGAGGGTAGTATCGAATTTGAACATGCGAGTAGGGCGATGTGTGCCTAGCTGCCGGGCTTAATCGCCACGGTTCCTTGCAGCTCGGGAGGCAGCTGGTCGGCTTGGTAGGTTGGGAAGCTAAGCTCGGCGAGGCTGTGGTGTGGCACATCGAAAGTGGTCTTGCCAGCACTGCGGTCGACGATCACGCCAACTGCGACCGGATCTGCGCCGTGGGCGCGGCATTGCTGCAGAGCTTCGGCGACGCGACCGCCGCGAGTGATGACGTCTTCGACGATCAGGACTTTCTCGCCTGGGGCGAATTTGAAGTTGCGGCGCAGTTCGAGCTTATCATCGATTTTTTCGAGGAACAAGAAGCGTAGGCCGAGTTGCCGAGCCACCTCTTGGCCAATCACGAGGCCGCCCATGGCCGGGCCCACGACCGTAGTGGCGCCATAGCCTTTGAGGTCCTCGATCAGGAGTTCAGCCATACGGGTGACTTTGTCCATATATTGACAGACCTGTGCGCATTGAAAGAAATGGGCGCTGTGCAAGCCTGAGCGTAAGAGGAAGTGGCCGCTGAGGAGCGCACCGCCATCGCGGAAAATCTGGAGAACTTCTTCTTGTTTGGATTGCATGCTGGCAGCTTGAAGCGTGAATCGCCAAGTGTGAAGAGCGAAACGTCGCTGCGAACAGAAATTATTTCTCTCCGCTTGTGGCTTGTGGTTCCTGCGTTCTGACTACTAACTTCTGATTTCAGCAAATGCTTAATTTACTACATCGTCATGTCCTCAAGGAGGTGCTGGCCTCAACGGCCTTAGCCATGGGGCTCTTCGTGTTCGTATTGCTGCTGGGGAACGCGATGCGTGATATTGCCGAACTGGTGGCTGCTGGGAAGCTGGACTTGATGGTTTTCCTTAAGTTGATGGGCCTGTTGATCCCCTACGTGGCGGCGTATGCCCTGCCATTGGGGGTGTTGACTGGCACGTTGATGGCGCTGGGGCGGTTGTCCTCGCAGCAGGAGATTACGGCAATGAAGTCTGCGGGTATTAGCCTGTATCAGATCGCATCGCCGGTGTTGGTGATCTCGTTTATTGGCATGATTGCAGGGGTAGTGGTGAACTTGCACTATGCGCCACAGTCGCGCTTAGCTTATAAGCATTTGATGGTTAGGGCTATCAGTGAGAATCCGATCGGGTTCATTGAGGAGCGACGTTTCATTCGTGAATTCCCTGGCTATGTCATTTACATGGGCGATCGCGATGGACCGGTGATGAAGGATTTCTGGATCTGGGAACTGGATGATGAGAAACGTGTGAAGTTGTTTTTGCGCGCGAAGGAAGGTGAAATCAATTTTGATAAGACTGATAATGCGCTAGTGCTAACTTTGAGAGACGGCACTGCAGAGCAACGCGATGATTCAGGTTCAGAGGGACTGGCGGATGAGCCGATGCGCTCGCTCTTTTTTGGCGAGTTGCCGATCGAATTACCGATGGGCAAGATTTTTGGTGAGAAAAGTCAGCGTCAGGCGCGGATTAAAGAAATGACTTTTTCGCAATTGATGGTGAAGAGAGATTTGGCGTTGGCCGAAGAGACCGAGGCTGAAAAAGGAATCTCGAAAAATCGGATGAAGGTGCAGATGCACATGCAAAAAAGTTTCGCGATGGCGTTCTCGGTGTTTTCATTGGCTATTTTCGGTGTGCCACTTGCGCTTCAGGTCGGGCGAAAAGAGAGTTATGCGAACCTGGCAATTGCACTGATCATTGCGATGACGTATTATTTCCTAATTATCGCAGTGAGTTGGCTGGAGGGCGCCCGTGCCATGCGTCCAGATCTATTGATCTGGCTGCCCAATCTCATTTTTCAAGCAGTTGGCTTCTACTTGATCCAACGTGCCAATCGGCACTAAACACAGTGAAAGTGTATGTAATAGTGGGGAGTGTCCTCTCAAGATGAAGATCGTTGCCTTACAGGATTTTCCCGCAGTGGATGAGTTGATCGAGCGCTTCGGAGCACGGCATTTGCCCTTTGTGTTGGATAGTTCGCTGTCGAATGACGGCTTGGGTGAGTGGAGCTTTTTTGGCGCAAATCCATTTCTGGTGTTTGAGGGAAAAGATGGAAGCTATGTTGAACGTCGACGGAGGTCTGCCGGAGATGGCGAAGCAACGTTGAACGTTGAACATTCCATTCTGGATCGTGATCGGTCTGATGGAGATGGCGAAGTAACCACGAGTGGCGATGGTCTGGTGTTGTTGCGCGAATTGATGGCGAAATATTCGAGCGCGAATATGAGTGGCATTCCCTTTGTTGGCGGGGCGGTTGGCTTTATTGCCTACGATTACGGCCGACAGGTCGAATTGTTGCCCGACCTGACTGACGACGACCGAGGGATGCCAGATATTCATTTCGGCTTGTACGATGGCATTGCCGCGCTGAATCATCAGACGGGCGAGTTGAGCTTGATCGCGTTAGGCCTACGTGCGGATGAGGATGTGGTGCTCGCTGAGTTGCAAGCAATTGTGTCTGCCCCGCCGCAACCGGTAATTGCTGCCGTGCCGCAACGTGAGGAATGGGAGTGGAATATAGAGCGCGCTGATTATTTACAGGCGGTACAGCGCGTGCGCAGCTATATTGCTAGTGGCGATGTCTATCAGGTGAATCTTTCGCAACGTGCAAAATGTCGCTACGAGGGTTGCCCAGTTCAGCTTTATCAAGCCCTGCGGGCCGGAAACCCTGCGCCGTATAGTGCGTTGATTCGCACGGATGCGTTTACTGTATTGTCGACTTCGCCAGAGCAGCTTTTACGCAAGCAGGGACAGCAGATCGAGACGCGGCCGATCAAAGGCACGCGTCCACGTGGTGCGACGCCTAAAGAGGATGCGTTAAATGCGGAGGCGCTGCGCACATCCGAGAAGGATCGTGCAGAGCTACTGATGATCGTCGATTTGGAGCGCAACGATTTGGGGCGAGTGGCCGAGTTTGGTAGCGTGTGTGTTGAGCAATTATATCATTTAGAGCATTATGCGCGGGTCATTCATCAGACTGCTCAAGTCAAAGCAGTGCTGGCTGAAGGCAACGATGTCTTTGACTGTATGCATGCTTTATTTCCAGGTGGCTCGATCACGGGTGCACCAAAAGTGCGGGCGATGGAGGTGATTGAGGAGCTCGAGTCTACGCGCCGCGGTATTTATACTGGGTCTGTCGGCTACATTGGTTTTGATGGCAATGCAGAACTCAATATCGCCATCCGCAGCTTGCAGCTAAAGGATGGCTATTTGGATTATCAAGTTGGAGGCGGGATTGTCTGGGATTCAGACCCTGAAAGTGAATACCAAGAAACGCTCGATAAAGGCCGCGCGATTCGTGAGACTGTGGATGCTTTATGTCAGAAATTATAATACTTCAATCGGGAGATGCCGCTGCGTTAAATCCGAATCAGTCAGGCTTTGCACATGGCTTTGGCATTTTTGAAACAATTAAGCTGTCGCAGGGACGACTGTGTTTTTGGGAGGCGCATTGGCAACGGTTTTACGATTCTGCTGTCGACCTAGGGTTGCCGCTGGATCACACACCAGAGGGGGCGTTGGCTGCGATCCGCGAATTAGCCCAAGCCGATGGACTCCGTGATGGCACGGTGAAACTCTCGCTCCTCAAAGAGGGGGCCGGCGCTCGATGCTACGTCTATGCGCGGCCAGCGATGAGCGCGACTACGACTGTGCGACTGCAACTTACAATGCAATATCCGCTCAATGAACATTCGCGCTTGGCTGGGCATAAGACGCACAACTACATGGAAAACATGTTGCTACTGGAGTCTGCTCGGGCGGAGGGATTTGCAGATGTGCTACGAGTGAACACTGCAGGTGTGTTGGCTGAGACTACGGTTGCCAATTTATTTTTTATTAAGCAAGGGCGCTTGTGCACCCCAGCGCTATCGACGGGTATTTTACCTGGCGTGATTCGCGCGGAGGTGATTCAAGTGGCGGATTCGCTTGGGGTCCCAGTCGAAGAGGGTAGCTATACTCCTGCAGTGCTGCAAGAAGCGGAGGCGGTGTTCTCGACAAACTCATCAGTTGGTATTCGATTAATGAATACGATTAGCGGCGAGGGAATTGATCTAATACTGCCGAGTGAACCGCGGCCTCTGTTGGATGCATTGACTTTGGGATTGTCGGATCTAGAAATGAAAAAATCGGTTCTATTGTTCGATGATTAAGCCTACTTCTTATTTCACGCAACGCCGCAGCTTAGTGCTGAGTCAGCAGACTCACATGGTCGGCATTTTGAATCTCACCCCAGACTCGTTTTCAGAT
>Ga0206125_10003068_pt1 | contig 16626 bp, 11 predicted proteins | sample Helgoland_Spring_4_FD_148598 | JGI IMG/M metagenome (GOLD analysis project Ga0206125, IMG submission 148598) | Pelagic subsurface seawater microbial communities from Kabeltonne, Helgoland, North Sea - Helgoland_Spring_Bloom_20160331_1 | ecosystem: Environmental > Aquatic > Marine > Epipelagic ... | reverse complement strand
CATATGCCTCAGGCTGATAGTAATCATAATAGGAAACAAAATACTCAACAGAGTTTTCAGGAAAGAAATCTTTGAACTCTCCATACAACTGAGCAGCTAATGTTTTATTGTGAGCCATAATGATTGCAGGCCTCTGAGTTTCTTCAATAACCTTGGCCATGGTATAAGTTTTACCTGATCCAGTTACTCCCAAAAGGGTTTGATGTAATAGCCCATCACCCAATCCTTCAGCCAAGCTTTTAATGGCTTCAGGCTGAGATCCAGCTGGCTCGAAATTAGATACTACCTTTAGTGATTTAGTCATTTACTTATCTATTAAAAATTACTTATAATGCACGTCCGCGTTCCCGAATAGCTCAGCGGTAGAGCAGTTGACTGTTAATCAATTGGTCGTTGGTTCGATCCCAACTTCGGGAGCCATTTCATTGTAATTAAAGATTATTATTTTTAATACAGTCTCTTGTATTTTAATTACCCTAAGTTTATATATTTATATCTAAGAAGCTGCTACTTTTAATTTTAAGCTTTAAGTTATCATTCATTGTTATAACGATCATCTTTAGCTGTGCAATTATTCCTTACTTCATTGACAACATTTATGACCTCTGTATTTTTACATGAATATGAAGTTCATGTGTTTTTAGATAATTGCTATCAGATAGATTATTGTTAGATTTTTCCCATAAAATTTATTTTTCTTAAAAATTATATTGTTTTAAAAAACATTACAAATTATATTTAAGAGGATGCAATAAAAGTTAAGTGCATTAAATTTATATGGAAAATTGGTTTTTAAAAACAAGTGACTACAAAAATTTATCAGCTGATATAACAAAAAGAATTTCTAATAAAAATCATGCTGATAAGCCAGACATATTTAATATCTCAGAACGCTTAGAAAGACTCTTAACTAATGATTCATTTCCAAATCTTTTTTATATAGAGTCGCTTTGGATATGCAGCCAAGCACGAAAATATGAAGAAAATGATCAAATTCAATCAATAGTTTTAGCTTTTTTAGAAGAGCTTGAGAAAAGAATAGCTCAATTTAATGAGGTTAACTTTGATGATGCAACTATTTTAGATAAAAAAGCTATTTTAAATAGCTTTAGAATACAAAATAATTCAATAGTCTCTATTATAGTTAATCATCTAAAGGGCTGTCTTGAAAATGCAAAACCATGCATAAAGCACTGTTTAACTAAATCAGAAGTTATAAATGTAAGAAAGGTTCTTTCAAAGACTTTGCTATCAGAAAATGATGATCTAGAAAAACTCTTAGATGGAAAACAGCTAGAAACAATTGCAAACTTTAATAAATATGCTTTGTTTAATAAATATGAACAAAGTATTTATAAAATATATGACATTTCTGAATCAGAAGATGAAAAAAGGGAAATTGCCCTAGCATGTCTCAAATATATTCTTACTAAAAATGATATTATTTCTGATTCTTATGGCTTACTTGGGCTTGTTGATGATCTTTTTGCTATAGATCATACTTTAGCTCAATTAAATCAGAAGAACGCAATTCAGACTCTGGTAGATATTCATGATAGCAATTTCCCTTCATTTAAATTACCTGAACTAGTTTCGAAACAAGGAGTTATTTCAACTATCAACCTTGAGCAGATTGTTAAAGCTAGCTACACAAGAAAAGATGATAAAAAAATTAAAAGGTTGATGATAGTTCCAGATATTGGTCCCTTATCAACTTTAGCAGCTTTGGGGCACTCAATTTGTGACAGGTTGGCTGTTAAGGAAAAATCTCAAAATTTAAATAATTTCATAAAAGGAGACTATTTATTATTAGGAAAATATGAAACAACTCTTCAGAAAAAAAATGTAATTGTAAAATTTGATGAACAAAGTAAAGATTATCCTCAATTATATTATGTTTATGATCGCGATGGTCAACGACAGACAATACAAAAAAGACATCTAAAGAATGCTTTTAAAGTAGAACAAAACAGAAAGCTTTCAAGAGGTAAGATAATTTCTAAGTATAAGAATCAGAGCAATCCTGCAATTGAGGGTTGGTCAAAAATTTATTTCCAAGAAAATATATCAACATTTAAATCTAAGGGGCCCATCTATTTTTTTACTACTAAATATATTGCTGATAAATTTATTAAAGAAAAAATTTATGGCAATTCGATAGAAAATATATTGGGTGTAAGATCTTTTGATAATAAATATAAATTTAATGACAATTTTTCAAGTAAACAACTTTTCCCTGAACCGCAACTGTATATAGTTGCTGATGATGATGTTGCAATAGAGCTTTTAAATAAAAGAATAAATGGATTAGAGGATAGAGATCCTTCTTTGATAATCATTGATAATGAAAAATTTTATAAAAATTCAATCTTTATGGAAGAACTTGATGATATTGATGTTGATAAAACTATCTTTATTGAGGTTTATAAAGATTGGCATATTAAGAATTTATTGGAAAGTGATTTTACCTGCATAACTGCAAAACCTGATAAAGATATCTCTACTCACTCTGACAGTTTTCTTCCTTTGCATTCCCCAACAGCAATCTACCTAGAGAGACAAAGTTCTTTTGAAGTTCAGTATGAGGTAAGCCAAATAAAAATACTAAGTGATTTTATACATCTTCTTGAAAACACTAAAAGTTATATGCTAGAAGATAATTTATATCTTTTTTATAAGTTAATTCATCTTAAAGACTCTATAAGGTCACAGACTGTTAACAGAAGCGAAGAGAATATTTCAGAACTTGAAGAGAATATTCAAAAGATAATTAATGATATAGCCTACCTGACTGAATTCAATAAATTTTACATACCTCTATTACATTTCCTAGAAAAACAAAGAAAGGAGCTGGTAAATATTAATAAAGTTAGTGAATTGAAACATTGTCTTGATGAGAATATATCTAAATGCAATGTAATTGTTGTAGCAGGATCTCAACTTGGAGAAGTAAAGAATCTTTTATCAACTTCGTATGAAGATAGAGATGTAACAGTAGTAAACCCTTTACAACTAGAAAATATTAGCGCTTCAAAAGTTGATAATGTCATCGTTCCTTCATATATTTCTAAATCTACAATGAGGAGACTAAGAAATTATAAATATGGTAAAAAGCATATTTATTTTGGTACAAAAGAAGAAAAAGAGTTATTTGAAAAGTATTTAAATAAAGACAGAAAGATTTTTGATACTAATTTTAGAAATTCATCAGAGTTCATTTATTTGAAAAAAGAAATGAAAGAAAAAGATTCAGCGTTAGATACAACGGCAACTGATTTATTTAAAAATCTTTTTAATAATGCTAATTTTGATGCTTTAAAAAGTTCAGTAAGCTCTGAGTTTGTTAAAGCAAAGATGCTTGGTTTAGATCATAATAATATTTTATTGATTCCCGAGAATGGAAAAGAATATGTTGTTGAAAGTAATAGTGTAGATATAAAAACAGCTAGTATGCTTAATTTAGAAGATGAAATTTTAATAAATTCTGAATTCTCCGGAGAGGATCTAATCAAAAATTTACTAAGAGAGAATGAGGAAGACTATTCTAAGTACATCGACTTAAACAATAAGGCTAAATCTTGGAAGACTATTTTAAAAAGATATGAGTCTGATAATAATTTGAGCACAAAAGATATACAAGAAGAACTGAGACTTGTTGGGATATCAAGAGATATAGCTACTATTCGTAATTGGCTTAATAGTCCCTATACGTTAGCACCTCAAAAGCGCAATGAAACAATTAAGAAAATTTATGATCTTACCGGAAATGCCGATGAGCAAAAAATGAATGAGTGCCTAGAATCAATTAAATTAATTAGGAGATTAGAAAATGCAGCACGAGATAAACTCATAGATCTTCTTAATAAAGAAAATTTAACTTTATCAAATATTTCACTTGATCTTAATGATCTTCATATTGATTTTAAAAAGAAAACTGTTAATGCCATTACTGATATTCAGGTTCCAGCTAAACACCTTTATAAAGTTCATGACATAGATGACTTTATGAGAGAGTTTGATCGTGGCTGAAATGATACCTAAAAGCTGTATTGGTGCTCCATGGGGCGAGGAGCGATTTTTTAATACAGTTAGAGATTTTAATGGTTTACATGATTGGGTTGTTTACCATAATCAAGATATAAGAAAACACAGAACTAAGAGAAAAGGTGAAGCTGATTTCATATTTATTGGCCCGCATGGCGTTTTTGTTTTGGAGTTGAAAGGTGGTGATTATCATGAATATAATGATGTAACAAATGAATATCGATGGGGTGACCCCAAAGATCCATTTATAAAAAAGGAGACGCCTTTAGAACAAGCTGATGGAAATGTTCAATCTATTAAAGATGAATTTATAAGAAGATTTGATCTTCGCGCACTCAATCCTAAAAAAATAAATTATGGGTATGGTGCAGTATTTCCAGAAGCTGATATGAGTGATTGGAATGATATTTCATGGGATAAGAAGCTTGTATATGACATAAATACAAAGAATTTAGCAAGTTACATTGCTAAATTAGATAAATACTTTAGAAAAGATTACCACAAAAATCTTAGCACCTCTGATATTGCATACATTCAAAGACAGCTGAGACAAAAATTTATAAGCGTCCCTATTTTAGATCCTGAAAAAGGCAAAAATGAGCTCTTAATCATTGAAGGTCAAGCTAAACAAAATCTTGAAAATCTAGATTTTTCAGCAAACATTAGAATGCTTTGTAGAGGCGGTGCTGGGACAGGAAAAACAGTTATTGCGAGATATGTTGCAGAACATTTTAGTTTGAAGCCTGACAAAAGAGTTCTCTGGCTTTCTTTTAATAAAATGTTTACAAGCGAAATGAAAAAATCATTAAGAAAATTTGGAAATATTGAAGTAAGAACAAGAGATTCATTATTTGCAACTTATCTTAAAAGGTATGGTTATGATTTTAATCTTAATGATAAAGACAATGACTTGAAATTTGCTGAATGTGTTTCAGAAGTTGAGGATACATTTCATAAATGGGATGTAATTATCATTGATGAAGGACAAGACATTATTAAGGATGGGCTATTGCTATCTTTAGATGTCATATTAAAGGGTGGATTGAAAAATGGTAATTGGTTTATCTTTCTAGACGAAGAGCAAGATGTTTTTCACCAACTTGATAAAAAGAGACTTGAGGAACTAAGACAATACTCTAACTCGCCTATGCTCTTAAAAGAAAATAAAAGAAATCCATCAAAAATTATTAATGAAATTAAAAAATATACTAAATTCAATATAAAGGGTAGTAGGACATTTGAAGGTGGGCTAGAAATTACTGAGAATGGAATAACTGGAAACAAATCAGATCATTTTTTAGAAGATTTTGTCCTAAATATGCACAAAAGAGGCAAAACCAATATAGTGGTTTTAATGAATGGCTCGGATAAATCTATTTCTAAGATTATAGATAATGACTATCTAATGAATAGGTCAAAAAAAATGCAGATGCAACATGGGAGGATTCAGTTTTTTAATAGCGCTCTAGCCTTAGATGACTCTGATCTTAATTTTAAAATAGTCGGCATACCTTGCTTAAATTTAACTAGATTTAAAGGTTTAGAGGCAAAGAATTTAGTTTTATATTGGGATAAAGATTCTTACAAAAATAAGACTAAGATTCCAGAATTCTATACAGCTTTAACCAGAAGTCTTGAGAGTGCCTATATTTTATTAGATGACTTACTATAATTTAAATAAAAAAATGTAATGCAAGTAAAAACAACATTAGAAGCAAGACAAAAGGTCCTTAGTGATATTAAAGATTGGACCGTTGGGCCTCAATGGCAAGACGATGCCATCGCTATTACAAAAAAAGATCCTTTAACACAATATGCTGCTGGAATCCTATTTCCAAGAGCCTCATTAAATCTTCAAATTATTTCTGATGAAGACCATACACAGGAAGAAGTCGATGACACGCAATCCGTTGATGGTTTAAAGATTGAGTCTAATTACAATGAGGATGTTGAAGGAAGAAATGACGGTTATGCCGAAAATATCATTGATCAGTCTACTCAAAGCAGGCAGTCAAGTTTTGGAATTACTTTTATTACAAAAGATAATGATCATATTAAAATAGATTATGGATTCTCTAAATACCTAGAAGTAGAAGAAGGCGGAGAAAAAAGATTTGTACAAGAAAAAATACTTTCTTTTAAAGAGTTAAAAGTAAGCTCCTTAAATCCTGTTCAAAAATTTTCTAAAATTAGTGATGAATCTCTTGAGTTAACAGCAAGGTCAAGAAAAAAAGATAATCTTCTTATGACTACTGTTTCAATATCACATTCTGAGATTATAAATTCAGATAATAATATGAAATGTAGCTTTTCTGAATGCTTCTTTCATGTTGGAATGAAGATTAGTAATCTTACATCTCCTTTTCATGAGATAAAACCATTGGTCTTTCATGGGCAAGATCAACAAGCAGAAATATTAAATCTTTTATTCAGAAAAAAGAAAAGTTACTCAGTAGGAACAGGTTGTGGAACTGACTGGACTGTTAATAATGAAGAGTGTTATGAAATTAATACAGACTTTATGCCGACTTATGAGCTGCCTAATATAGAAGCAAAGTCTAAAGGCTTTAATCTAAATTATGCTGAATTGGCAAATATAGATAACAAGATTAGTGAGGATCAGTATTTTGAGTCTATTGACGAGCTGAAAGATAATTATGAAAAATGGATTAATAATCAAAAGACTCAAGCTTCTAGCTTGGAAGAAGAATACAAGAAAGCAGCACAGCTTAATATAAAAGCCGTTGATGTTTGGTTTAAAAGGATTTCTCGTGGAATCCAGATTATTAAAAATGACGAAGAGGCTCTTGTAGCATTCAAATTAGCTAATTTATCGATGCTTATTCAGTTTAATAGGTTTAGAAATCTTAAAAGTAAGAAGTCTAATGAGCCTCTCAAACCAATAGATAAAAAAGAGGCGTTTGATAAATCATTTGATCCAGAGATATTTATTAACAATATTACAAACAATAAATACTCTGGCTTGACTGGGGCTTGGAGACCTTTCCAGTTAGCGTTTGTTTTGGGAATTATTGCTGATATAACTGATCTTGCTGAAGATGAAGATTTAAGTTTTAGAGATGAAGTTGATTTAATATGGTTTCCAACAGGTGGAGGTAAAACTGAGGCCTATCTTGGAGCACTTGCATTTACCATTCTATTAAGAAGATTAAGAGATCCCAGCAATGCTGGAATAACAGCAATTATGAGATATACACTTAGATTATTAACATCTGATCAGTTCAGAAGATCTTCTGCATTAATATGCGCTTTAGAGCATATTAGAAAAAATAAAATACTGGGTGCAGAGCTTGGTGGGGAATCAATTTCACTGGGTCTATGGATGGGTAAAGATGGAACTAAAGCAAATACTCATTCAGATGCAATTAAAGTAATGAAAGATCCTCAGTACAAGAAAAAGAAAAAGCTACCTTTTATTCTTCATGAATGCCCATGGTGCAAAACATATCTCTTAGATCCATCTAACTCTGGCTATAAAACAATTAAAAAAGAGGTTGTTGTTAAGTGTCCTGATAAAACTTGCAGTTTTTCTGATGCAATACCAATATTTCAATGGCAAGAAGCTGTATTAGAGAATAAACCTTCCCTTTTAATTGGAACGGTTGATAATTTTGCAAAACTTGCATGGGATACTGATCAAAAAGTTCATAGCGCTTTTTTAAATGATAGTTTTTCTCCGCCTGATCTTATAATTCAAGATGAACTGCATTTAATATCAGGCCCTCTTGGAAGTGTTGTTGGGATGTTTGAAAATATTCTTTTAAGGCTTCTTGAGCAAAATGGCAATAAACCAAAAATTATTGGAGCAACAGCAACTCTATCTTTAGGCGGCAATCAAAGTAAAAATTTATATAGAGGAAGAAATTCGAGCATATTCCCACCTCAAGGCCTTGAATGGGGTAATTCATTTTTTGCTGAAGAGAAAAGCATTGAAGAAAAGCCTGGAAGATTATATGTGGGTTATTTTGGAAGTGTTAAGAATTCTATGATTGAATCTGCATTTAATGCATCTATTCCGCTTCTTCAATCACCTCAAATAATGCATCCAGTGACACTGGATAGCTTTGAGGAAGGAGAGAAAGATCTCAGGGTGGCATGGCCAAAAAATTTCAAGGAAGGTTCAAAAATATCCATTCTTCATGTTATCAAAAAAGAAAAAGTTTATAAGGAGTACATTGTTAAAAATATAGTGCCTATAGATGAAACTGACCAATCTGAAAATGCTTACTTTGAAGCAATAATCACTTTACAAGAAGCTTTGGCCGCTAGCATAAAATCAAATACAGCTTTTTATTTTATTGAAACTGACTTATATACGCAGCATCAGGAAGCCTTCAATCCTTTTGGAACATTAATCTGGTACTTTAATTCTAAAAGGGAGTTAGCTGATATATCCAATCAGCTTATAAGATTGGGTCAAGTCCTTAAAACAAATGCAAGATTTCATAATGCTGGCAAACTTGGCACTAAAGAGCATCCTATAAAATTCTCTAGACAGCTACGAAACTGTGAGGAGTTGACTGGGCGACTTTCTCAAGAAGAAATAGAAGTTATTAAAAGTAAAATAGAAAAAAAGTGGCTGCAAACAGCCCAAAGTCCAAATAATTATGAAAAAGGCATAGATATTGTATTTGCTACTAATATGATATCAGTGGGGGTAGACATACCAAGACTTGGGGCGATGATTATGCATGGCCAGCCTAGGACTACTGCTGAATACATTCAAGCCTCATCTAGGGTTGGAAGAACTCATCCTGGTATTGTCATTACTGCTTATAATCACAATAAATCAAAAGATAGATCTATATATGAAATGTTTAAAAATTTTCATCAATCAATCTATAGATATGTTGAATCATCAAGCGTAACTCCATACTCAAAGGGTTCAAGAGATAAAAATCTAGAAGCAATATTTGTAGGATTAGCAAAAGTTAATGGAGTTAAAGGTCCTGGCTTAGTGCCCTCTGATAAAAAATATACTGAGGAAGCAAAAAATTGGATCCTTGATTCTGTTAGAGAGGTAGATCCTGAAGAAGAAAGTGCAACTGAGATAGAGTTAAATAGAATTATAAAAGTTTGGGAAAATGCTGTTGTGGCTAATCATGGCTCAATGGGTAAAAATGCTGAAGGTACAAATTTATTGGGCAAGCAAGGTGGGTTTAAAAATCCTAATAATGTATTTGAAATTCCTACAACTATGAGAAATTCAGATGCAGATACATGGATTGAGTTAAAGGGTGTAGATTTTGAAGAGTGATCTAAGAAAAAATCAATTAGTCATTCCTTTTGGTGTTGGTGCGACTTATAACTATTTATTATTTTCTGCAATAACGATGAGTGTTGATGAGTGGAATATACAATATGAAAAAAAGCTAGCTTTATCAGAAGGGCTTATGGATCACAGGCTTATAAGTTACATAAATAAGAAACTTAGAAGCTATGAAGGATCTCGATCACTCCGAATTAGATTTCTTTGTTCACCCCCTATTGATTATGATCCATTTGCATCTCAAGAAGAGCAAGCTGTTACAGGACCTTATACTTCAAGAAAATTTCCTCAATGGGGATCATGCTCAAGGTGCAGCGCTTTAGTAAAATTCAATCCGACCCATGCTTATTCTACTAGATGCCAAAATCCAAATTCACCTCCTTGGATGAAAAGTCAACAATCATGTTTAAGTCTTAAAGGTAATGCAGGAAAAATAGAGCCAGTAAGGTTTGTTGCCTATTGCTCAAAGGGTCATATCCAAGATTTACCATATATAAAAATAATGCAAACTGCATGTTCTAGAGATTGCGATTTGAATAATAAGCAACACTCTCCTACTGCCCCATATTTATATTTGTCTGATGATACTTTAGGCTTTGGATTCACAAGCATAAGTATTAACTGTGCTAGTTGTGGGTCTAGAAAACGTTTTAGAGGAATTGGTAATGAAGAGGATAGAGATAAATTTATTAGTTCTTACGGAGAAAAAATATTTCAATGCGAAGGAGCAAAGCCATGGACCTCAGATGTAAATGATGAATGCTCTGAGATGCTTAGTGTATCTCCAAGAGCAGCATCTAAACTTTATTTACCTGTTCAGGAATCTGCTCTAAAAATCCCTGATGCTGATTTAGTAAGAAATCCATTTTTAGATACAGATGAAGTTATAAAATGGATTGAAAAAGGAACAGATCTTATAAAGATCAGAGACATGATTGAAGCATTAGATCTTGATGAAAAACATTCAATGAATAAAGAGGATATGCTTAAACTAATTCAGGAAGAAAGAGATTCTGCAGAAAATCATGATATAGAGCTAGATGAAAATATTGATTTAGATAAGTTAGAAGATTCGTTTTATAAAAAAGAATTTGAAACTTTGATTAAAGAAAATGTTAATGAGCGAGATTTTGTTTCAAAAAAAGAAGATTTATTTCAATACAGTAAGCAAATTCAAAAAAGTTTTGAAAGTCTTCATTCTGTTAAAAAATTAATTGAAATCACTGCCAATCTTGGTTTTGAAAGAAAAGGGAGAGCGAATATTGAATTTAATGAGTCTTTTCAGCCTGCAAGAGTTAATGAAAATTTTCTTCCGGCTTTCAAAAGTACTGGGGAAGGTATTTTTATAAATTTTGGGCTCAAAAACCTTGAAGATTGGTATACAAGCAATAGTAATTTTAAAAATCTTGAAGAGCAATTATCAATAAACGCTAGTTCAAGTCAAAATAAAAATATTAAAGCTAAAAATTATGATTATAGATTTATTTTAATTCATACTTTTTCTCATCTGCTGATGCGTCAACTTGAAATTGAATGTGGCTATAGCTTAACTGAGATCAAGGAGAGGATTTATTTTAGTGAAGCAGAAAATATGGCTGGATTATTAATTTACACAGCGTCTGCAGATTCTCAAGGCTCTCTTGGAGGTCTAGTTCGTATGATTAAGCCTAGTTTCTTTGAGGGTGTTTTTAAAAATGCAATCGAAAATGCCTATGTTTGTTTTAATGATCCAATATGCATCGAATCAAAAGGTCAGGGTTATTCAGGTTTATCTCTTGGAGCATGCCATGCCTGCGCAATGATTCCTGATCTAGCCTGCTCAACATTACCAAAAAATATTTTTCTAGATAGAAATGCTCTGATTGGAAATGAAACAAATGCAAAAGGTTATTTTAGTAATTTTTGATTAAATCAACTAGTTAATAAGTTTGAAAAATGTAGACCAATTTCTTTTCCTAACTTAACAGGTACAGCATTTCCTATTTGAGTATATTTTGGAACTTCTCTATCAAAAATATTTTCCCTTGGGTTACCAGCTCTTCTAATACCACCAGTGGTTCTTTTACCGGCAAATTTATACCAATCTGGAAAAGTCTGCATTCTTGCACATTCCCTTACAGTTGGCGTTCTTGCTTGAGCATAATGAATAAAGTCATCAGCTAAGGATGTTATTGTTATTGATGGGCCTTTATTACTCCATTTTTTTGGCAATAGTCTTTGAGCAAATTTTTTAGTCTTAAATTCATAAGGTATTTTGCCTCGATTATTTATCATTGCTTGAAACTTTGCCTGAGTTTTTGGATTATGATTACTATATTCTTGTTCGGTCATGGTTTGGCCCTTGCCCATCAACTCACCGGAGGGCTTTGTTCGCATTTCTTTCTGCCATACTGTTTGAGGGTCTGAGGGATAGATATTTGTTTCACCACCGTATTCAAAATTTTTATCAATAATGTCAGAAAAGACTTCCTCAAGATGAGGGTATGAGCCAATAATATCTGGCAGAAAACCACACTTCACAGCATCCATATCATCTGATTTTATTTTATTAATACTGTTCTTAATTCCAACAAGTAAAATTCTGGGTCTATTTTGAGGTACACCATAATCTTTAGCATGAACTAGTTTGTACTTAACTGTGTAACCTTTTAAATTTTGAAATGTATTAAGAACATCCTGAAATATCTCTCCCTTCTGACCATCTTTCTTCCATTTCGCACTTAGTAAACCTTCCACATTTTCAAATAAAAATATTTTCGGCTTCATCTTATAAACAAAATAAGCCATGTCTTGAAATAGATGGTTTGAAGGAAGCTGCTCCTTATCTACAGAATATGACCTTCTTATTCCAATACCAGAAAACCCCTGACAAGGAGGGCCTCCACAAACAACATCAACATCTGAAGAGCCCAGCTCTTTTTTAAGATTGAGTTTTAGATTTCTAAAAAATTTATCGTTAATACATTCTTTAATATCTTGAGAATGAAATTTAGAATCTCTTAAATGAGGGTATTCCTCTTCTCTATTAATTAAATATGTTTCTAAAGCATCTTTATTAAGTTCGTTTACATATAAAGGATAGAAGCCAGCCTGCTCCATACCTAATGACAAGCCTCCACAGCCTGCAAAAAGATCTATAAAAGTCAGTTTATTATTTATCATGCATTTGAAGTAGATTTCTTTGTAAGTTTATATAGATTCTAGTTTTTAATCTAAGTATTCTCAATAAAGAATTTTTTTAATTAATTTATAAAGATTCTCTCTTGTATTCCCAAATGAGGATTCAAGCTGTTGCTTTGTATAAGTCTCATTTGCAGGATCCTCATTCATCCAATGCAAGCTTTTGGCACTATGTGATATTACTGGGCATACCTCTTCTGCGCAAAGTGTAATTGCATAATCTAAGTTGCATTTATCTTTAATTTCTTCATAAATGCCTTCGAATAATTACCTGAGTATAGATTTGAGATAGGCTCTCTATCTCCTATAAGAAGTGACATAGAATGATTGGGGTGAGTTTTAAATTCAGACATATTAGTCAGAAATTCTATTCTCTATTTTTTCTAGCCTAGCACTAATATCCTTGAGAAGAAGAATATTTTCTGGTGAATCATCGTCATTAGCTTTAACTATCACATCAATTATTACCCCTATGATCATATTCATAAAAACTAATGAGTTTAAGATAATAAAAACAACAAAAAATATCCAACTGAATCTCTGGACTTCAAGCGACTGATACATTAAATCAGGCCATCCCTCAAGCGTAGCGGTTTGAAATAGTGTTAACATTGCTAAGCCAACGTTACCCCAATGCAAGGGACTAATTTCAGAAAAAAGTATACTGCCAATAGCAGCAAATATATAAAACTCAACAAACATGAACAAAAGAATATAACTTACTCTAGGTATCGCATTTAAAAATGATTCGATTAAAATTCGAAATTGTGGAACGAAACTCACCAATCTCAACAACCTAAAAACCCTTACAAGCCTAGCCAGTAAAACCGAATTTAGACTTTCAATTGGTATAAGGCTAACTGAAACGACAATAAAATCGAACATATTCCAAGGTGATTTAAAAAAATTAAAAAAACTTTTTTCGGCGATTATTCTTATAAGTATCTCAATCAGAAAAACTATGGTTATAAAATAATCTAAATATGAGAGATAGAGGAAGACTTCAGGGTTTAAAGATTCTTCATACGTTCTAAAACCAACTGCAATTGCTGAGATAAGAATTACAGATATTATAAAACCCTCAAAAATATTGTTATTTCTGATTTTTAAAAATATCTCTTTAAAATTACTCAAATTGAGTGCCTCTTTCCAATACAGGAGATACATATTGATTGAACCATTTATTCAACATCATAAATGTAATACCCCATTCTTTACATAATACTAAGGCTGCCCATTTTTCAGTAGCTCCCTCAACACCATCTGCACTAAAAACGTCTTCAATAGCAATGAGAGCAATTTTTCTTTCAAAATCTGATGTTATTTCACTTGCTTTCATTTTTATGAAAACTTCATAATCTTCTCTTGCTGATGAAGAATTAGCCATCATCTCCTCTAATTCTTTGTTTAATAAAGTAAAATGTTCTTTTGATTCAAATGCATTTATAGAAACACTCAAAGGTAAATCTACTAAAGATATTGATTTTTCTATATCCTCAGTTTCTTCATATTTTTCAATAGCGGGTTTAGCCTGATAAAAAAGCCTAATCCTTCCTGCAATATACTCAAGCGTTTGCGCCTCCTCCTCTTGAAGACCGTCAGTCATTGCAACTAGCATTGCAAGACATTCTATCTTCTTTATTACCTCTTCTTGGTTTTTTGTTGTATCCATATGTTATAAAAATAATTAATTAATATTAAAAAATATATCATAGGTGAAACTAAAACTTGTTAAATATAGACATATTTTGATAAATTAGTTTAATGAATATTAATCCAAATAAAATCAGACCAACCTTTGAACATGTTCTTTATGAACATTTACTAAAAAATAAAGCTTTTAGGAAATCTTCTGAAAGGAAGTTAGGAAAAATATCATCTGATCATATTCATGAAACTCATTTTGATTTTCTTACCAATGGAGTTTTAATAAATGAAATAAATTCTAATGAATTATTTGCAGCATTCAATGAGGTAAAAAAAATACTTGGTGTCAATAAAAAGGTGATCGATTTATTTATAGCGAATGATCTGTCAGTTAATGCAGGTATAGTCTTTCTTGGGGGTTCTAAATATATAATTTACCTTAATTCTGCATTGGTAAATTTATTGACATTAAATGAAATCAAATTTGTAATTGGGCATGAATTGGGACATCTAAAATATAAACATCATAAGATCATCAAAGATCATGATAAAAAAATACAACCATCCACCTTAATAAGACTTTATGAACATTCTAGGTATGCAGAAATTGCAGCAGATAGATGTGGCTTGCTTGCCTGTAAATCTATAGAAAATTCAAAAACAACCTTAATGAAGCTAGCATCTGGAACTAATTTATCATTCTTATCAATTAGGTCTTCAGGTTTTAAAAATCAACTTGATAGCATTAAAAAAAGTCTACTCAAAAATAATAGCCTAATAAATGAAAAGCTTAGTCATCCCTACAGCTTAATAAGAATTTATGCATTAGAAAAATTTTATAATGCTATGAATAAAGATATATTGACGAATGAACATATAGTCAAAATTGATGAAGAGATATTTTCTACACTTAAATATCTTAACCCCAAAATGAATAAAAAAATGGACGAGCTTTTAATTTATGCATGCTTGTGGGTATCCTACAGTCATAAAAAAAATCTGAAGCTTGAAAGAGAAACTATAGAAAACTTATGTGATCCAGTAACTTTGAATAAAATTACTGCAAAATCAAAAAATATAGAGAATAAAAAAAACTACTATAAAAATTTATTCACTGATACTTTAAGTATAAATTCACAATTATCCTTAAGCGAAAAGTCAGGCATATTAGATAAAGTATGCTCCATAGCTCTTGCCGATAATTTTTTACAAGTAGAAGAAAAAAACACTATGAATGAAATAATAAAGCTATTAGGTATCAACAAATCTTATCTTGAAAGTATCATTAAAAAATTGAGTTCTTGATTTTTTTTATGATTTAAGTATCTTTAATACATATAGATACTTATTAAAGGAGAAAAAAATGAGTGATTTAAAATTAAATAAAGCATACGAGGTTGCCCTTACTTGCGCCGCAGCAGACGGTCTTGATATGGGGGAATTAATGTCAATGATGGACTCTATTGCAACAGTTCCATTACTAACCATGGTGATGGGAGAGATGTTTGATGAGGATGAGCTTAAGGACTATGACATCGTAGGTGCAGTGGAAGGCATGTCGAGTATTGTTGAAGGCATAGAAACAGCTGAACTTCGATCAATAGATGATTCATATATGGCCGAGGCAACTGAACTGCTAGGCGATAGCATTGCCTATAATAATATGTGTATTGCCTTATGCATTGTTCTATCAGCTGGAGATGGAGAAATATCTGGACTTGAAAATGAAGCAATTCAGGCAGTTGCAAGTCACTTAACCAATCTTGATCAAGAAGTGTTTAATGGATTGGCACAAAAAATTATGGAAGGTATAGATCCAGACAATTTATAGTAAGAATTTTTTAGTTTTTTACTCACAAATATTGAAGTAACTTAAGTGGATATTTCTAATTAGAATATCCACTTTTTGTACAATTAATAATTTTTAATCTAAGCGTTTTCGATAATAAATTTTTTTAATAGCTTGTATAAATTTTCTCTAGTTTTTGTAAAGGACGTTTGTAGCTGCGCTGGGGTATAAGACACATTTGCAGGATCTTCATTCATCCAATGTAAATTTTTAGCACTACTTGGTAATACTGGACATACTTCTTCTGCGCACAAAGTAATTGCAAAATCTAAATTATCTATAAAGTCTTTATCTAAATCATCTGTAGATTTTGAATGCTGATCCCGAATATCTATTCCAATATCATCCATTGCCTTAACTGCATTGGGATGAACCTCTCCAGAAGGAATGGAGCCTGCGCTTTGTATATTATGTTCGGCACCAAGCATAGACCTTGCTAAGCCCTCTGCCATTTGGCTTCTAGCTGAATTAGCAACGCATAAAAAAAGTATATTCATTGTTCTTAATTGAGGATTACGTAAATAAAGAGTATCTTATATTTAGGGAGAGTTATCAATATAGTGAAGGAACAATTTACTATTAAATCAATGCTTAGAGGCTTGAATGGCAAGCTGGG
>Ga0206125_10003066_pt1 | contig 16648 bp, 16 predicted proteins | sample Helgoland_Spring_4_FD_148598 | JGI IMG/M metagenome (GOLD analysis project Ga0206125, IMG submission 148598) | Pelagic subsurface seawater microbial communities from Kabeltonne, Helgoland, North Sea - Helgoland_Spring_Bloom_20160331_1 | ecosystem: Environmental > Aquatic > Marine > Epipelagic ... | reverse complement strand
CGGAACTTTTGTCGCCAAAGTGTTGGCGGGCGGTGCCGAGGGAAGCTTGCAAAAGCTTTTGAAACAAAGGTTCAGCAAAGTGGCAAATGTAAAACCGCCTGCGTCGCGGGCTGATAGCTCAGAAAAGTTCGTTGTAGCCACAGGTTTCAAAGCAACCGATGAATAGGAATATTGCAGGTATGTTGCTCAAATGGATTGATGGGACTCAGGATTTTTATCTAGTATTACAGCTGCAAGCGACTTGCAGTTACGCCCCTATCCGCAACTGACCCCTATAGAGTCATTCCAAAGCATATCCCGAAGCGGTCGTGCTATTCATTCGTGCAAGCGTAGGCCTTCCAAAATGAACATTTGATTGGACAGCGCCGTCTTTAGGACCGCTTGGGCCGTCGTTTCAACTGCAAGAGCCTCACGAGCCAGCCTAAGGTGCTTTTCTACCGTAGCCGACGTAAGCCCCATCAGAACAGCGATATCCTGATTTGTTTTGCCATCACCCACCCATGCCAATGCCTCAAGTTGTCGTTTGGTGAGCACGCGATGAGGCGATGTGTAAGGCAGGCTCAAAATTTTAAGGTGAGCCACGTTATTCATTAGATGTATGTCATGCCCGTGTTCATCCCAAATGGCGTCAACTTCTTCTTGGCTCATTCCTTTTTTCGCAGTTAAAGCAATGGCCCCCTTGGACCGAGCAGACACAGATTTAAAACTGATTGTGTAGCCTGCAGTCACACCCATCGAAATGTTGAACTCCATCATGCGCTGTTCGGCCGGTGTCAGCGTTTTGTCAGCTTGCATCTGTGCCAACATGCTCCAACTGCCGACACCCTCGTTGTTGAGGGCCCAGTTCACCATCGGCGCGTCCATATAATGCTGTTCGCCCACGAAAACGTCGGTGTATTCGCGATCATGATTGGTCAGCAGGATAAAATCCCGTGGATCACCAAGCGATTTTCCCGACCAATAGCGTGTAAAGCCATAAATCAATCTATCAAAACCAAACTCAGCCATTTTTTGAGTATGCGCTTCCCACAGCTCTTCAATGGATTGGCAGTTTGAAATCCGGTGGAGATAACTATTCAATTTGCGGCCCCCAAGTGGCCGATCATCGCATTCAATGCCAGAACATAACCAGCCGTGCCAAAGCCACAGATGACGCCAACGGCGACAGGCGCAATATAGCTTTTGTGACGAAACGTCTCTCGTGCATATACATTGCTAATGTGCAGTTCGATCGTCGGGATTTCAGTGCCAACAATCGCATCGGCAAGCGCAATTGATGTGTGCGTATAAGCACCTGCGTTCAGGATTATCCCATCATGGGTTCCTTTGGCATCATGAATGGTGTCGACCAGATCACCCTCGTGGTTGGACTGGAAACACGTCACAGCATAGCCATTGGAGGCACCATGCGCTATACAACGCGCCGAAACATCTGCCAACATTTCACTGCCGTAAATTTCGGGTTGTCGCATGCCTAGCAGGTTAAGATTTGGTCCGTTGAGGACTAGTAAAGACGTCATCAAATATTACCCTACATTTACTATAACTTTAATAATTGAACTTCGCTATGTCCAGTATGTGATTTTTAGAGCGCTTCAAATACAGCGAGACCCAACCAATCTGCCACAAGTGCAGGGGTATCTTGCCCCTCAATTTCAATTGTCAGCTTAGTTTCACGCAATAGGTCAGTTTCATTTCGCTGTGTGAGTCCGGTCAATACAAATCGCCCACGCAAGCGGCTGTTGGCGCCCACGGGTGACAGAAAACGCAGTCGGTTGAACCCGTAGTTGATGCCCATCACCTGACCTGGCGCCATATCGAAACAATCATATGCAAACCGGCTGGCTAGGCTGAGGGTCAAAAAGCCGTGTGCAATCGTTCCACCAAATGGAGTTTCCTGCGCGGCCCGCTCGGGATTGACATGAATCCACTGATCGTCATGTGTGGTATACGCAAATTGATTGATCATCGGCTGATCAACAGTGATCCAATTTGATACGCCAACTTCTTGGCCAATCTGCGCCTCCATCGCGGCCTTGGCATCTGCAATCGCGCTCATGAGCGTACTTCAGGGTCTGGACCAACGCGAACCATTCGCTTGCCCCGGTTTTCACCGTTTAGCAGCCCGATCAGGGCTTGCGGCGCGTTTTCGAGGCCCTCAACCACATCTTCGGTTACTTTGACCTGCCCATTTTCAACCCATGTTTGCATGGCGCGCACAGCTTTGGCATCGTCTTTCGCAAAATCCATCACGATGAACCCCTCCATGCGCAAACGACGCACAACGATAATACCGGGCAGATTTCGCGGACCAACAGGGTTGCTGCTTTCATACTGGCTAATCGCGCCGCAGCAGACGACGCGGCCGCGTTCATTCATAAGCGTCAGTGTGGTTTCCAATATCGGCCCGCCAACATTGTCAAAGTAAACGTCAATACCTTCCGGACAGGCAGAACGCAGAGACTTGAACAAACCTTCATCGCGGTAATTTATACATGCGTCAAAACCCAAATCGTCCACGACATGCGCACATTTTTCCACGCCCCCTGCAATGCCCACCACACGACATCCGAGCGCCTTGCCGATCTGGCCAACATATCCTCCAACGGACCCGGCTGCTGCAGAAACAACAATAGTTTCGCCCGCTAAGGGTTTGCCCACACTCAATAATCCATGAAAAGCTGTTTTGCCCGCAATTCCATAGGCGCTCAGCAAATGAGTCAGATGCTGGACCGGTGGCAATTTCTGAGCCACGCGGGCCGGGACGGCCACATAATCGGCCCAAACACTTTCCGCTGCCACAACGTCACCAACCGCCAGACGCGGCGAGCGGCTCTCGATCACCTCGCAGATAGCATAGGTGGGCATGGCGTCCCCTTCCTGTACTGCAGCCCGATATGTCGGGCCATTCAGCCAACTGCGATTGGCTGCATCAATGCTCATCAGGATGTTGCGCAGCAACACCTCGCCCTCGGCGGGTCCGGGCATCGGAGCTTCTTTCATAGCATAGTGCGACGGTTCAAGCTCGCCCTTAGGCAGGCTGGTGACGACAATCTGACGGTTGGTCATTCGACAGTTCCTTGGTAAAGGGGGGCATGACGCAAGAATATCGCCAACCCGTTTATGCGCCGCCCCAAGGGGCGGCAGATTTGCTGTTGATCAGGCACGGCGAAAGTGCGCCTGCTAGACCCGGAATCAGCTTTCCAATGAAAGACGGACAAGGCGATCCGGTCTTGCATCCACAGGGCGTAGCGCAAGCTGAAGCTGTAGGTCAAAGATTGAAATCTTGTTTTTTTGCAGGAATCTACGTAACAAAGTTGACGCGAACCCACCAAACGGCGGCGCCTTTGGCGGCGCATCTTGGTATGACACCTGTCCAAGACCCTGACTTGCACGAAGTGCATCTGGGTGAATGGGACGGTGGGCTTTACCGCATCAAGGCCGCCGAAGGTGATCCGATTTACCGTAAGGTTCTGCAAACGCAGGACTGGTCGGCTATTCCGGGCGCTGAAACACGCGAAGCGTTCTTTGATCGAGTAGAGCGCGGATTGCTTCGAATCGCGAGGGCACACAGCGATAGACGGGTCGCCGTTTTTGTGCACGGAGGTGTGATCGGGGCGGCGATGGCGATGGCGAGCAAATCCGAGCCTTTTGCGTTTTTGGGCGCGGCCAATGGGTCGATCAGCCGGTTGGTGATCCACGAGGGCCGCATGATCGTGCGCGGCTTTAACGACACCTCTCATCTGTGATGTGTCAAGCGATGCCTGCATCATGTGGTCAGCACAACTTTACCCAACACTTTACGATCCGCGATTAAGTCAAGCGCCTTGGCCGCATCGGCCATCGGAAAGCTGGCAGATATTCGCGGTCTAATCAATTTTTGCTGATATAAGTCAATTAATTCCGACATGTTTCTCATGTGACCAGTGGGGTCTTGATGAACTGACGCGCCCCAGAATACGCCAACGATTTGACAAGACTTCAACAATGGCAGGTTCAGCGGAATTTTTGGAATCCCGGCTGGAAAACCGACCACCAAAAAACGACCGGCCCATGCCATTGAACGGATAACAGGCTCTGCATAATCGCCGCCTACGGCGTCATAGGCTACATTGACGCCACCGGCCCCTGCCATTTTTTTAATGTCGCCAGACAGCAATTTTTGCGCATCGCGATCCATGTCGCGCGGATAGATGATGGTTTCGTCGGCGCCGATGTCTTTGCAAAATGTAGCTTTGTCTTTGGAACTGACCGCAGCAATCACGCGTGCACCTGCGGCTTTTCCTAACTCGATTGCCGCGGCACCTACGCCACCTGCAGCACCTAAAATCAGCAGTGTCTCACCTGACTGGAGAGCAGCACGATCCTTCAGGGCGTGGTGCGACGTTCCATAGGTGAAGATGAAACAGGCTGCTTCCTCGAATGGCATATCGTCGGGCATCTTGAGCAAAGCGCGCGCAGGAACACAGATTTTTGTCACAAAACCACCGAATCCAGTCATCGCAATAACGCGGTCACCCACAGCCCACCCGTCAACGCCAGCGCCAAGTTCTTCTATCACTCCGGACACTTCGCCGCCGGGCGCAAAAGGGCGGGGCGGTTTGATCTGGTATAGATCCTGAATGATCAATGTGTCGGGAAAGTTGACCCCAGCAGCTTTAACAGCGATGCGTACTTCGCCTTTTTTAGGGCTGGGATCGTCCATTTCTGTCCATTCCAACGCGTCGGGCCCACCGGCTGCGGTGCTCAGCATTGCTTTCATCTTGATCCCTCTCATGGACGATGTGACGTAACGGCAAAGGTGCAATCCCTCTGCCTTTGTCACATCCTGCGATACAGATGCCCAAGGGTAAAGCTGAACAAAGCGCGACGTAACGGCACGCAATCAATACAGGAGCCATAAATGGAGCACGATCTAGAGACATTTAGGGCAGAAACCCGCGTTTGGCTTGAAGCCAATTGCCCACCCGAAATGCGTGATAGCGCACAGGGGGAGGATACTATTTGTTGGGGTGGAAAAAATTGGGCGTTCACGTCGGAGGCTCAAAAGACGTGGCTTGACCGAATGGCAGCGAAAGGTTGGACGGTTCCAACATGGCCGCAAGAATATGGTGGTGCTGGTCTAAATCGTGCGCAAGACAAAATCCTGACCGAAGAGTTGCAAGATATGGGCGCACGATTGCCACTGCAAAGCTTTGGGATATGGATGCTCGGGCCAGCGCTGTTACATTTCGGAACACATGAACAAAAGCTGCAGTATTTGCCCCCGATCGCACGTGGCGAAATTCGGTGGTGCCAAGGCTACTCGGAACCCGGAGCAGGGTCTGATCTGGCCAGTGTACAAACCCGGGCAGAGATCGACGGCGATATGTATGTTGTGAACGGTCAGAAGGTCTGGACATCTTATGCAGACAAGGCGGATTGGATTTTTGCCCTTGTTCGGACCGACCGCGAAGCGCCAAAGCACAAGGGAATTTCATTTGTCCTTATAGACATGACCACGCCGGGTGTCACAACGCGCCCCATTCGCCTGATTTCGGGGCAATCTCCGTTTTGCGAGACATTCTTTGACGATGTGCGCTCGCCACGCGCGCAGCGTGTCGGAGAAGAAAATCGTGGCTGGGACGTGGCCAAGTACTTATTGAATCACGAGCGCGAGATGATTTCGGGCGGGGGACAGGGATTGCTTGGTGGGCGACCGTTGGGCGCTGTCTTATCCGAAATTTCTGATAATCTTGACCCTACAATTAGGGCCGAGGCCACAGCTTGCGAAATTGACACATTGGCCATGGCGATGACACTTGATCGATACAAGGATCAGGCCGAAACGACCGAGATCGGAGATGCATCTGCAATGCTGAAATACGCAGGAACCGAACTTAACAAACGCCGCTATGAGCTTATGATGAAAGCTAAAGGGGCAGACGCCCTTGCATGGGAGGACGGCGAGGCCGAGGGGTGGTTGCGCACCAAGGCCAATTCGATTGAGGGGGGCACATCTGAGGTGATGCTGTCCATCATATCACGCCGCGTATTGGGATTGCCCGGATGAGCCTTTTACCAACTGACGACGAAGTAATGCTTGCCGATGCCGCGCGCGGATTTCTTGATGCGGCAGCCCCCATAGGTCACCTGCGCGGATTGCGCGATTCAGGCACTACGCACGATCCTGCGCTTTGGACAGAAATATGTACTATGGGGTGGGCGGGCGTTTTGGTGCCTGAAGCGCAGGGCGGCTCGGACATGGGCCATGCAGCTGCCGGGGTACTCGCCCGCGAGATGGGTAAGACACTGGTGTCGTCTCCGTTTCTGAGCACTGCGGTAATTGCCGCCACAGCTTTGCGAAAGGTAGCCGATTACAGAGCGCAGGAAGCGCTTGGCCGAATTGCTAGGGGTGAAGTAACCTATGCGATAGCCGTAGATGAAGGGCCAAAACATGCGCCTGAAGCAACTGAATTACATGCGAAACCTGATGGTAACGGATTTCGTTTGACGGGAACAAAACGGTTCGTAGTCGATGCTGGCTTTGCCGATCGAGCCTTGGTGCTCGCGCGCACAGGCGCGGGGATGACACTGTTTGATGTGCCGCTCGACCGTGATGGTATGACTTTAGCATCAAAATCCATGATCGACGCGAGGGATGCCGGCGATCTTTATCTCGATGGGGTTGTTGCAACCGGCGACGATATCTTGGGGCAAGTTGACGATGGCATGACCGTTTTGACGCCAGCACTTCAGGCAGGTCAGGCAGCACTGGCTGCGGAAATGATCGGGCTTGCTGCGGGCGCCTTTGCGAAAACGGTGGGATACTTGCAGGATCGCAAGCAATTTGGGGTGCCGATCGGGGCGTTTCAATCGCTTCAACATCGTGCGGCACATCTCTGGACAGAAACAGAAATTACATTATCAGCAATTTTGAATGCCGGGCGTATTTTGGACAACGGTGAGGATGCTACCCTCGCAGTAAGCCTTGCCAAAGCGCGGGCGTCCAAAACAGCAGAACTGGCAGTGCAAGAAGGTGTGCAAATGCATGGTGGCATTGGAATGACTGATGCTCATGATATTGGTTTTTTCATGAAGCGCGCCCGAGTGGCAGCCGAGTGGCTGGGCGATTATAGCTATCATGCCGAAATTGTAGCGCGACTGCGCGGATTTTGAGAAAGGATGAACTATGACGCCTAATTCACTGTTTTCACTAGAGGGAAAAACTGCGCTTGTTACCGGTGGCGCCACTGGCATCGGAAGGATGGCGGCAACGGGTTTAATGATGGCAGGTGCACATGTTCTCATTGCATCTCGCAAAGAAGACGCATGCCTCGCGGTTGCGGAACAACTGAACGCCATGGATGCGCCGGGATCTGCCGAAGGTTTTGCGGGTGATGTTGGTACCGAGGATGGCATAGAGGCACTTGCCAAGGGCACCACTGAACGCACCAACACGTTGCACATCTTAATGAACAACGCAGGAATCACATGGGGCGCGCCGATGGGCGCGTTTCCCCACGCGGCTTGGGAAAAGGTGATGAACGTTAACGTGGCGGGCTTGTTTCATCTGACCCAAAGCCTGCTGCCTACGCTAATCGCGACTGCAACGCCTGATGATCCGGCCCGTGTCGTGAATGTTGGGTCAGTCATGGGCGAAGCGGCTTTGGGAGATGGAGCCTATAGCTATTCTGCGTCCAAGGCGGCAGTTTTGCATCTGACCAAGATCATGGCCAAGGAACTCGCCGGACATCATGTGACGGTCAATGCGCTCGCGCCTGGGCCTTTTGTAAGTAAAATGACGGCATTTGCCACCGCAGATGAGGGCATGCGTGATAAAGTAGGTGCAGATGTACCTCTGGGCCGGGTGGGCCGCGACGAAGACATCGCCGGATGCATGCAATTCCTATGCGGCAAGGGCGGGAGCTTCTTGACCGGTGCGATTCTTCCGGTGTCGGGGGGTATTCAAGTCATGAGCGGTCCGAATCTTTTTCGGTCAGCACTCGAGCAATCGTCATGATCGATTTTGACGACCGCGTCGCAATTGTCACCGGCTCAGGCGCAGGATTGGGGCGATCACACGCATTGGGACTGGCCGCTCGCGGCGCCCGCGTGGTTGTTAACGATTTGGGAAACGCACAAGACGTTGCGTCGGAAATTGACGCAGCGGGCGGCGACGCGATTTCCCATGACGCGGATGTCTCAGACGAAGCACAGGTCGCAGACATGATTGCAAAAGCCATGGATCGTTGGGGCCGCATCGACATTCTTGTAAACAACGCTGGCATCCTTCGCGATAAAACATTCGCCAAGATGACACTTCAGGATTTTCGAAAGGTTGTGGATGTGCACCTGATGGGCAGCGCAAACTGTTGCCACGCTGTTTGGCCCATCATGCGCGCCCAGGAATACGGTCGCATCGTACTGACGTCGTCGGGCTCTGGCCTTTATGGTAACTTTGGTCAGTCGAACTATGGTGCGGCCAAGGCTGCAATGATCGGGCTTATGAACGTGCTGCACTTGGAAGGCGCGCGCGACGATATACGCGTCAACACGCTTGCCCCAACAGCCGCCACACAGATGACCAAAGGTTTGCTGCCCGAGGCCGCGCTTGATCTGCTACAACCCGAAACCATCACGCCTGGCCTTTTGCACCTCGTGAGTGAAAATGGGCCAAGCCGAACAATACTTAGTGCGGGTGCGGGCACTTTTGCCCAAACGCGTATATACGAAACTCAGGGGCATCGCATCCAAGGCGAGATCACGCCCGAGGCCATCGCCGCCAACTGGCACTTAATCACCGAACCCAACCAACAGGAAGAATTGCAAGATGCTTTTTCGCAAACTCGTAAGTACGCTTTGCGCGCAGCAAAAGCCAAAGGCGCTACCCTTGACTGGTAGCGGCTGATCCCCTTCATCTTGCCCAGTAAACTCCGGGGGTGCGGGGGCTGGCCCCCGTTTTCACTCTCACAAAACAAAAGGACAACAGATCATGCGCGACGCAGTTATCGTTTCAACCGCCCGAACCCCGATTGGAAAAGCCTATCGCGGAGCATTTAATGCGACGACACCTCAAGCTCTTGCAGCACATGCGATTTCTCATGCTGTAAACAGAGCAGGTCTCGACGGGTCCGAGATTTCTGATGTGGTTCTCGGCTCTGCCCTGCAACAGGGGCACTCATCGTCCAACATCGCACGTCAAGCAGCCATACGTGCGGGACTTCCGGTGACGGTTGCTGGCATGTCGCTGGACAGGCAATGCGCCAGCGGCATGATGGCGATTGCAGCTGCTTCCAAGCAGGTTGTACAAGACGGCATGGATGTTGTGATTGGCGGTGGCGTCGAAAGTGTTTCGCTGGTTCAGACACAAGATATGCGCGCTCATAGCGATCCTTGGCTAAAGACGCATAAGCCTGAAATCTATATGACAATGCTTGAAACGGCCGAAACAGTTGCTGTGCGTTACGGCGTGACCCGAGAAGAGCAAGATCGCTACGCCGTTCAGTCGCAAGCCAGAACAGCCGCGGCGCAGGAAGCAGGGCGATTTGACGATGAAATCGTGGCGATGTCGACAGTGATGAAATTTCAGGACCGCGAGACAAAAGAAATCTCTGAACATGAAGTCACCCTTGAAAAAGACGAAGGCAACCGTCCCGGAACGACCTATGAAACTGTGGCCGGGCTCAAGCCGGTGTTTTCAAACGGCATCCACATCGCGCAAGGCGCACACATCACGGCTGGCAACGCGTCGCAACTTAGCGATGGAGCTTCTGCTGCGGTGGTCATGGAAGCATCCTTGGCCGAAAAACGCGGTCTTGCACCCTTGGGCCGCTGCTTAGGCGTCATGGCGGCTGGCTGCGAACCGGACGAAATGGGGATCGGCCCCGTCTTTGCCGTGCCAAAATTGTTGGCCGCTCATGGGTTGAAAATGGATGATATCGGTCTTTGGGAGCTGAATGAGGCTTTTGCCGTTCAGGTTCTTTATTGCCGGGACAAGCTGGGCATTCCAGATGAATTGTTGAATGTGAATGGCGGTGCAATATCGATTGGTCATCCGTACGGCATGTCGGGCGCACGGATGGTCGGTCACGCCCTGATCGAAGGAAAACGGCGCGGTGCCAAACATGTTGTTTGCACCATGTGCATCGGCGGTGGCATGGGCGGAGCAGGCCTTTTCGAGGTTCTTTAACACCTCACAAGACGTTGGCGGCTGATGGTGCCGCCAGAAAAAGTTTCAAGAAAGCCAAGATGGGACGAGCACTTTGAACAATTCATCAGACGCGCATTTGCCGAAAGCCTTGCAGGGCCTCCGCATACCTTTAATCGCTGCACCTTTATTTATCATTTCTGTGCCAGAATTGGTGATTGCCCAGTGTAAGGCTGGTATCGTGGGATCATTTCCAGCACTCAATGCACGCGAAGCAGACGGCGAGCCGCCGCTGCTGGACGCATGGTTAACCCAGATCACCGAAGAACTGGACAGCTACAATCAGGCCAATCCTGATCGGCCAGCGGCACCTTTTGCCGTGAACCAGATCGTTCACAGATCAAATGGGCGCCTCGACCGCGACCTTGAAATATGCGTAAAACATAAAGTTCCAATCTGGATCACGTCGTTAGGCGCGCGGGTCGAAGTCAACGAGGCGGCCCACTCCTGCGGAGGTATCGTGCTGCATGACATCATCAATAACACCTTTGCCCGCAAGGCAATCGACAAAGGTGCCGATGGACTGGTGGCTGTTGCCGCTGGGGCAGGCGGCCATGCGGGGCAGCAATCGCCGTTTGCGCTGATTGCTGAAATCCGCGAATGGTTCAAAGGTCCGCTGGCCTTGTCCGGTTCGATTGCGACCGGTGAGGCGTTGCTGGCGGCGCGCACGCTTGGTGCTGACTTCGGCTATGCCGGTTCGCCTTTTATCGCGACGCAAGAAGCCAACGCTCAAGAGGAATACAAGAAAATGATCGTAGAAAGCGGTGCCGAAGACATCGTTTATTCGTCGCTCTTTACCGGCGTTTGGGGCAATTATCTGCGTGGTTCGATTGAGCAAGCAGGCATGGATCCGGATAATCTGCCGCAAGCAGATGCGACATCGATGAATTTCTCTACCGGTGCATCCAAGCCGAAGGCCTGGAAAACGATTTGGGGGTCAGGGCAGGGTATCGGTGCTGTGAAATCGCTTGGGCCCACCGGGGCTTTAGTCGATCGCATGGCAAAGGAATATGCCGCTGCCGGCGCTCGACTAGCGCAGGAGTTTTAGGGGCAGGACATGAGCGACGATACACAAACATTGGATACTCACGCAGTTTGCTCTTATTTGCGCGAGAAACTGCCCGGCTTTGATGGCAACATCACCGCGCAGAAATTCGCGGGCGGGCAGTCAAATCCGACGTTTTTGTTGCAGACCGGCGCAGGCAATTATGTTCTGCGTCGCAAGCCGCCTGGACAGTTGCTGAAATCAGCACATGCCGTCGATCGCGAATTTCGGGTTCAACGTGCTTTGCAAGGCTCCGATGTGCCAGTCGCACGCATGCATGTTTTGTGTGAAGATGCGTCTGTTATCGGGTCGGACTTTTACATCATGGATCATGTTGCTGGGCGCAACTTTAACGAGCCAACAATGCACGGCTTAGATAACGCCGGACGCAGCGCAGTCATTGACGATATGAACCGCGTGCTAGCGGCTTTGCACAACGTTGAAATTGACCAAGTGGGGTTGTCTGATTTCGGCCCTCCTGGTCACTATTTGGAACGTCAGGTCACACGTTGGTCTAAACAATACCGCGCCACCGAAACGGAAGACATTCCAGCGATGAACGCCTTGATGGACCGCCTTTCCGATGAAATGCCCGAGGATGATGGTCAGCGCACATTGGTGCATGGCGACTATCGAATCGATAATATGATTTTTGAAGCTAACGGCACGCGCTGTCTTGCGGTGTTGGATTGGGAGCTTAGCACGATTGGCCATCCCTTTGCTGATCTGGCGTCGGTCATTATGCAATGGCAACTGCCTGCTGGGTCCGAAGGGCGCGGATTGATGGGTGTGGACCGCGCCGCTGTTGGCTTGCCAAGTGACAAAGAATTCATTGCGGCCTACTGCGCGCAGCGAGGGCTGCCGGGCATCAGCAACTTTGGATATTATCTGGGATTTTGCTTTTTCCGTATGGCGAGCATCATCCAAGGCGTGCTGAAGCGAGCACTCGATGGAAACGCATCGAACCCCGAACGTGCCCTAAAAGTGGGCGCCTTCGTTCCGATTTTTGCTGAGAATGGGATTAAGGCACTAGATAGTTATTGAAAACATACACTTGAGTTGGGTACTTTAAGTGAAAACTGTGTCAAAAAATCTTGGACTGAAAGGTGCTAAATAGCGGTTAGAACGCTTGACTTATTCTCGGTGTGTGCAACGCTGTTGCAATCTAGGGAGGGATGTCGGCAGTGAAAAGCGGTCCGGACCGGATGCATTTTTTTAGGGAGGAAAACATGCGCAAATCCATAACTCTTGGCGCAGCTATGGCGTTGTCACTTACGGCGAGTGCCTTTGCCGTCGCCGCAGACAACGTCAAGATCGCCTTTATCGATCCGCTGAGCGGGCCTTTTGCCGGGACGGGCACCAATGGCTTGCACCAGTATGAATTCGCAGCCGACGAACTGGTCAACAAAAAGGGCGGTGTCCTGGGTGGAGACATGTTCGAAATTGTCGCCTTCGACAACAAGATTAGCCCCAAGGAATCGCTGATCCAGCTGCAAGTCGCCATCGATCAAGGAATCCGGTATATTGCGCAAGGCAACTCGTCTGGTGTTGCGAACGCCCTCACCGAGGCCATCGACAAGCACAACCGCCGCAATCCTGACGATCGGGTGTTGTTTTTAAACTACTCTGCCGTTGACCCCGCCTTGACCAACGACAAGTGTAACTTTTGGCACTTCCGGTTCGATGCCAACGCTGACATCAAGATGGACGCGCTGACAGATGTGATCGCCAAGGATGGCAGCATCAAGAAGGTTTATATCATCGGTCAGGATTACTCGTTTGGCAAAGCGGTCGCGGCGGCGGCGGTAAAGTTCCTCACGGAAAAACGCCCTGACATCGAAATCGTCGGTAACGAGCTGCATCCAATTGGGAAGGTCAAGGACTTTACCCCCTACAGCCGGAAAATCGTAGCCGCAGGCAGTGACGCAGTGATCACTGGCAACTGGGGCGCTGATATGTTGGGCTTGGGTAAGTCCGTGCTTGAAAATGGCTATACGGGTCCAATATTTACTTACTATGCTGCTGCCGACGGCATCACCGCAGCCTTTGGCGAAACCGGAGAGGGCTCTTTGCGGCTCGTTGCCGAAGCTCAGATCAATCCACCAGTCAGTGACGCTGCTGCTGCTTATTACGAGGCGTTCAAGGCCAAGTATCCAGACGGTAATATCAGCCAAGCGCGGATTACCAATGTGATTGAGATGTTGGCAAAGGCAATCAACGAGGCTGGCTCAGCCACGGACGTTGTCAAGGTGGGTTATGCGCTCGAAGGTATGGAGCATGACAATCTTTGGGGCGGGACCGTGAAAATGCGGTCGATTGACCACCAGTTGATACAGGATGTCCACATCCACGCGCACACGGGTAAGGACATTACCTTTGACTATGACAACTCAGGATATGGCATAAAAGTCGAGCAGACTGTCAAAATGGCCGCTATGGATTCAGAAACAAGCTGCAAGATGCGCAAACCCTGAACAAGGCCGCGGCCTGCTTAGATTGGCAGGCCGCATCACATTTCTTTTGACCACAAATTCCCTGTTTAAATCCACAGGGCAGGGGTTAACCCCTTAAAATTTTGTGGCTCAGCTGCATTAGGATCAAGCAAGGACTGCCCTACATGGATCTCATCTTTGTCAATCTCATAGACGGTCTTGTAACGGGTCTGCTCCTGTTTATGCTGTCTGCTGGTTTGACGCTCATCTTTTCGATGATGGGCGTTTTGAATTTTGCCCACGCCAGCTTTTACATGCTGGGCGCCTATTTCGCGTTTCAAATCAGTCTCGCGGTCGGATTTTGGATGGGGCTGCTGATTGCGCCCTTGATCGTTGGTGTTATGGGCGCTGGCGTTGAACGCTACGGGCTCAGGCGCGTGCATCAATATGGCCATGTGCCAGAGCTGATCTTTACCTTTGGGTTGGCTTTGTTGATCGAGGAACTGGTGCAATTCGTATGGGGCAAGAATCAGATGCCCTATGAAGCCCCCGAAATCTTGCAATTCACTGCCTTTGCCATCGCTGGCAACGCGATCCCTGCCTACAAAATCTTCATGATCTTCATCTCGGTTATCATCTTCATTGGACTGCTCTGGGTGCTGACGCGCACACGGGTCGGTATGATCATTCAGGCAGCTCTCACATACCCCAAGACGGTTGAATCACTGGGTCATAATGTCCCGCTGATTTTTATGGGTGTCTTTGGTGTGGGTACGGCACTTGCTGGTGTAGCTGGCGTCATTGCGGGGCCTGTTCTGGGCACGTTCCCCGGCATGGCATTTGTGCTTGGATCAATCGTTTTTGTAACAATCGTCATCGGCGGGCTTGGTAGCCTATGGGGGGCGCTTGTGGCGTCGCTTCTAATCGGCTGGATGACCACATTTGCCAAATCTTACAACTTTCGCATGGAAGACTTGCTAAGCTCCTTAGGCTTTATAAAGCCTGAACCGATCTGGGATAGTAAGTGGCGCGACTTGTGGACCATCACCAGTCCACAAATTGCTGATATCTTACCATACATCCTTATGGTGTTGATCCTGATTTTCCGCCCCTATGGCCTCTTTGGGAAACGTGACGCATGACCGACCAGTTGACCACCGATCCCGCTAAACCAGCGCAGCGGATGCGCGCAGGTTCCATGACCATTCCGCTAATTCCTTGGGTAGTAGCAGCAATTTTGCTGTGCTTGATGCCCTATATTTTTACGGCGAACTCTGCCATTACGATCATGAACCAGATGGCGATTACCATCATCTTTGCCCTCGCATATAACATGTTGTTGGGGCAGGGTGGTATGCTGTCGTTTGGCCATGCAGTCTATGCAGGCGTTGGCGGATTTGCCTGTATGCACATAATGAACATGGGTGATTTTTTTTCCGGCTTGCCTCTACCGTTTCTGCCAATCTTTGGAGGTCTTACGGGCATGGGGCTAGCGACCATCGTCGCGAGCTTTTCAACACGCAATGCAGGCGTCGTCTTTGCCATGATAAGCTTGGGCGTTGGTGAATTAATTGCGGCATGCTCGGTGATCATCGTCGTCTTCTTTGGTGGTGAAGAAGGGATTTCGGGCGATCGGACTTATGGACTTCCTTTCTTTGGGGTCGAGTTTTTGCAGCAAGTCGAGGTTTACTACCTGATTGCCTTTTGGCTGCTGCTTTCGGCGGCGCTTATGTATCTGTATTCGCGTACACCCTTGGGCCGAATGGCAAATGCTGTTCGCGACAACCCGGAGCGCGCCGAATTCCTAGGTTATTCCGCCCGCTGGGTCAGATTTTATAGCTTTGTGGCATCAGGTTTCTTTGCCGGTGTAGCAGGGGCGCTTTTTGCAATAAACTATGAAATCCTGACCGAAGAAAACCTGAACACCACTCAATCGGGGGCTATTTTGTTAGTGACCTTCCTTGGAGGGGTTGGGTTTTTCTTTGGTCCGATCCTTGGGGCGATCGTGTTTACGCTCGTACAGACTGTCTTAAGCCTGCAAACTGAACTATGGGGCTTTTACCTTGGGATCATATTTGTGGCGACAGTGATGTTTTTTCCAGGTGGCCTTGCTGGACTGATCATGATGCATGTTCCCGCCCTTAGGATGGGAAAACTCGGGCGGTTAACGGTGCCATATCTTAAGACGTTACTGCCTGCTGTCATAGGGACGATGGGCGCTGCTGCTCTTGTAGAGATGACCTTTCATGTTCGGCATGCAGCAACGGGTGATCACGAAATGACATTGTTTTGGACGACTTTTGACAGTCACTCACTAACGCCGTGGCTTGTTGCAATTGCGGTCACAACCGCATGCTTTGCTATAACGCGGGCTACTGCTCCAGCAATGCTCGATGCTTGGAATGACGCAAATTCAGCCGATGGGAACGTTAAATGACAGCGGCATTGGAACTAGACGGGCTCAAAAAGTCCTTTGGCAAAACCGAAATCATTCGGGGTGTTGACCTAGCCATCGCCAGTGGTGAACGACATGCGATTATCGGTCCTAATGGCGCAGGAAAGTCGACGTTGTTCAACCTAATCACAGGCCGTTTCCCTCAAACCGAAGGCGCGATCCGTTTGCACGGCTTAGATCTGGCGGGGAAGGCCCCATTTGAAATCAACCGCATGGGCTTGTCCCGTTCGTTTCAGATCACAAACATCTTTCCCAAGATGACTGTGTTCGAGAATGTGCGTTGCTCTCTGCTGTGGTCGATGGGATACCGCTATAACTTCTGGTCCATGGTCGGTCGCAGCCGGGCGCTTACCGAGGGGGCGGATGAAATCCTTGAACAGATCAACCTAACGGCGCGGCGCGACCTTCCAGCTGGCGTTCTCAGTTATGCAGAACAGCGTGCGTTAGAGATTGGGATCACCATTGCGGGTGGTGCGGATGTGATCATGCTGGATGAACCCACCGCTGGGATGAGCCATTCTGAAACT
>Ga0206125_10003062_pt1 | contig 16666 bp, 19 predicted proteins | sample Helgoland_Spring_4_FD_148598 | JGI IMG/M metagenome (GOLD analysis project Ga0206125, IMG submission 148598) | Pelagic subsurface seawater microbial communities from Kabeltonne, Helgoland, North Sea - Helgoland_Spring_Bloom_20160331_1 | ecosystem: Environmental > Aquatic > Marine > Epipelagic ... | reverse complement strand
ATCTGGGGAAAGCCGCTACTGCCGCTACTATGACTCTAAACGGCTCGCTATCAGATATCTACAGGGGCATTACAACAATCGATGTGGAAGCCGAAAAGGCTGAGCTCGATAATGCTATTAACAAAATTGAAGCTGAGCTTAAGAAGGAGTACGAGGGTCAGGTCACAGAGCTCGAGGAGTACAAAAATGAGGCTAGCCTGAGGCAAGACGATCTCGACAAGTTTAAAAAAGAGCATCGTCTAACGATGGAGGCGAAGCCTGAGGGCTCAATTATTAATACCATAGCTATTATCTTGTCTGCTCTCGTTATCGAAACAATGCTTAACAGCAACCTGCTTGCCGATGCGAGTAGCTTTGGATTGATTGGTGGAGCCATTATGGCTATTACTATATCCGCCATTAATATAGTAATCGGCTTCTCAATAGGTGTATTTGCATACCCGCAAACAAATCATATTGACAAAGCCAGAGCTACATTCGCTTATATTTGTCTGACATGTGGTGCTTTCATTATCTTTGTGTTTAATCTACTAATTGGGCACTACAGAGAGGTGCTCTTGGAAGACCCAGATAGCAGCGGAGTCGCTGCGGTTAGTCAGTTTACTGAAGGAATGTTTAATCTAACCAGTATTGAGTCAATATTTCTTGTGTTTATCGGGCTCATAGTGTCTGGACTTTCCTATTGGAAAGGAATGTCTCAAAATGATAAATATCCCGGCTACTCTCAAGTAACCAAGTTACGTGACTCGTCGCGAGAGGGATTGTATGAGGCAAAAGAAGACGCTCTAGAGGATCTAAACGCTATCAGTGACGACTGTGAGGAGAATTTGCAGAAGTTACTCAAAAAGGTGACCGTTGATTACTCTCGGTGTACCGCGCTTTATAGCATGTTTGATCAGCAGCAGCGGCTTTACGAATCATATATTAGCGACTTATTCCAGACGGGAGAGATCACGCTGTCTCGTTACCGCCAGGTAAATCTCTCGAATAGATCTGATGATGCACCCGCGTACTTTGATAAAGAGATAAAAATTGACTTTAAACAGAATCCAACTATCCCAGAATTACCCGATATTAAGAACAAATTGAACGAAGTGGTTGAGAATTTTGGCTCACGAATCCCTTCACTTAAAATTGAATTTGCGAAGGTTGTGGAGGGCTACCGTAAAAAAATCGGCGCTATAGAGCTATGAAAAAGAGTAAGAAAAATAAGAAAAAAGATAACAACAACCTCTCCCTTATAGGTATTTCTATCGTTGCTCTGCTCTTTGTAACTCTGATCTATCAATACTTTCAGCTAAAGCAAGGAATGGTCGAACTTGATGGTGATAACTGTCGAGTAGATGGCTTATTCCCAAGAGAAACGGTTGTCCTTTTAGACTCCACGGAAGCGCTCAGCGAAAGCCAGCAGGTCAATATTACAAACCGAGCAGAGAAACTTGTTAGAAATTCACTTCTACATGAACGATTCACAATATATGCACTTCAAGACAATCCAGATCGGTTTAAGCCTTCACTGACGCTTTGCAACCCGGGAGATGGGCAAGAAAAGCCAGAATTGCTCAAGGCAAAAAAACAACTGAGGGCATTTAAAAAGGAATTTGAGGAACCGATGATCCAGTCATTCAGAGACATGTCTAACATTGAATCTTCTGAGTCCTCACCAATAATGGAGATGCTCAAGTTTGTTGGCCTTAGAACATTCGCAAAGAGTGATTCGCCTGACAAGCGACTAATTTTAGTATCGGATATGGTAGAACACACCGAATCTTATTCGCAGTACCGCAATAGAAACTTTGACTTTAGAAGTCTTTCAGCCACACCTTACTTTAGAGAAATGCGTCCTAGTCTAGATGGGGTATATATAAACCTGCTTTATATAGAGCGAGCGTCTTTAGCGGAAATACAAGGTGGGGATCATGTTACAAAGTTCTGGCAGCCCTTTGCGAGGCGATCAGGTGGTCAAATAGATGATATAACTTACATCAACTGAGACATTTATGGATAGAAGTAAAAAGCTAATAAGCGGTTGGGAGACTGCAAATTTTGAACAGTTGTCGGTGAAACAACTATTCCTAGTCATGTTTGTTGGTGGCGGTCTATCTATCGGGGCTGGTGTTCTTTTCTCATCATTAGTTATGGCGGTTATTATTCCATGTGCTTTAGTCGGTGGCTATGCGTTTGCAACAACCAAAGCAAAAAACTCTGATTTGTCCAAATCGAAGGTTGGTGACAGCTGCTACTTTCTGGGCTTCAGTTTTACACTCATATCACTGAGCGCCACACTTATAAATTTAAGTGGGCAGGTTGACGCAGGAGATACGGTTGATATGGGGCAGGTCGTGGGTGGCTTTGGAGCTGCATTAACTACAACACTTACTGGTCTTCTTTGTCGTCTCTTGTTCACTACACTTGCGAGCTCCTTCATGTCGTCAAAGGACAAACTTGAAGAGGAAATTGAGGACGCCATGCGCACCTTCTCAATGCAGCTACAGAGCCTCGTAGATGATGTCAATCTAAGCATTACAACAATCGGTGCAACAATTGGCGATACAAACTTAGAGCTAAACAAGTCGTACAAAGGTCAGATGCAAGATAACATCAAAACTATCTCAAGCTCAGTGGCGAACTTTGCTGAAAGGCTAGATGAGGTGGAAATCTCGCGGGATATGGTTGTGAGGCCTATTAATGAGGCAATGTCGTCCATGATCGAAACTTTAGAAATGCACAGTAAGGATATGGTCGATGTGCATGCAAACGTATCCAAAGGAACCTCAGATTTAAGCAAGCAGATCGATAAATCCAATCAGTTGGTAAATAGTTACATTGAAAAATTCAGTGGAGAGTTTGAGAAAATTTCCGCAGAACAAGTGGCCGTCTTCAAAAAGACTGCTGACGAAATCAGTTTGTCGGTAAAGCAAAACTTCAGTGATATTAGTGAAATCAAAGTAGACCTAACGGATAATATTGTAAATGAACTTAATGTTCTGAAGAATCAACTTGAATCAATCATAAATCTGACCGAAGCAAATAACACTGCACTTAGTAAGAGCTATGAAATTAATGAGAGTGCGGCGCAAATCCTTGCTATGTCCTCGGAGAGGCTTCCAAGGATTATTAGTGATTTAGAGGACGCCTCCGGCCCAATGAATCAGTCCTCATCAGATATAGTTGAGCTGGTACAGTCACTCGTCTCGTTTAAGGACAACATTGCAGCATCTAAAGACTCATTAAAGGACATGAGCACAGTAGCAAAAGAAGTTACGAAGAACCTAAAGACTACCTCAAAGTCGGTAGACGTATCGTCAGAGCAGCTGTCTAATGACATCAGTGCGATATATTCATCGCTAGCAAAACAAATTAAAGAACTTCGAAGCGATCCTGAATGAGTGACGTATCCGATCTAGATGAGGGCTCAGTTGTTGAGTATTCACTGGCAGAACTAGGGTTTGTTTTGGTGTTCGTATTGCTTTTGCTGTCCGGATGGGAGATCAATTCAAATGCCGCTAATCTTGAGGAGGAGGAGAAAAACCGTGCCGAATTGCAGCGTCAGTTAGAAGCTGAAAAGAAAGAGCTAGCTACACTTAAAGCACTCATCGCATGGTTTCCTTCCGAGGCAACGGAGTTCCCCGATGATTTCATGTTTGTAGCTAAAAAAGACTATCTGGCTCTACAAGCTAAAGCAGATGATGCATTGCAGGTTTTAGACACGATTGGACCCGAACTGCAAAATCTTGAACCACCGATGTTAGCTGCGATCACCAAGATGGCATCATCAACGGAGACGCCTCCCATTGACCCACTTATAGTGTCTGAAAAGAAACAGCGAGAGTTAGAGGGAGCCCTCGAAAATCTACAAAAAAACTTTGATCGTCTTAATGATCGGATCGCATCAATACCAGAATCCCAAGATCAAACGGATGTCGGTAAGGTTGGTACCGTTGGGTTTTGCACCTATGAACAGCCTAATCCTTCGAGCAAGAGGGTTTATGGTAAATCGGTGGCTCTTGGTACGCTCCTTGTAGAGGAGGATGGAATCACACTTGTTAGAGTGAATAGTGCTATCCAAAAGAGAAGTTTTGTAGATATTGCGGGTATCGAGTATGACACCACACTAGTTATCGACTCACTTAAGAAATGGCCGATTAATGAAAAGCTAACGCCCGAAGAGTTTCGTAGGCGCGGTCGCACATTTGTAGAAATAGGTGATATACCTTCCGACAAACGAGTAGAGTGCCGTTTTGGTATGGACTACTACATACCGGTAGTATCTAAGAAATCCTTTGCTATGCTTAAAAACATCGTGGAGGGAAGTTTCTATAAAAACTCGGAGGTCAGTGATGCTAATTTCGCTACACTATTTCCAGAATATAATTTTACTCTAGATGCCAGCCTAACTGATCTTCGTGAAAATAATTAAAGAAGAGCCAATTGGCATGAGTTTTGGAAACGCCTCTATCGCTGCTCTTGTACAGTATCGATTTAAACCTGCTACAGAAACCGGGACACGTGTCACTTCGAGTGAGCGAAAATTAAGATTTAGGTTCTAGAATTATTTGTATATAAATATTTGAGGGTGGGCAATGCAGAGAGAAAGCGACATCGCTAGAGAGTATTTTATCGCTGAGGGAAGAAAGCTCGTTGACCGTCTGGCTGTCGAGATAGAAAAACGAAAACCCTCATATTTTCGTAAGACAATAATTAGGCTTCGTAAAATAATTAGCGTAAAAACGGGCTAGGAGCAGTGGTCGCTTTCAAATATCTATTTTTGACTGTGTCTGTCGTTTTTTGGCAGCTTGCCTTTTCTCATGGAGGAGGTCTTAACTCAGAAGGCTGCCATAATGAGAAAAAGATAGGTGGGTACCATTGCCATCGATCATCTGATAATCAATATAATCGAGCGAAAAAATCTAATCTCTCATCAGCTTATAATCGTTTAGATTTTAAATATCGGAGTTACAAACCAATCGAGGTTATTGGCTATTACACAGGTATTACTTGCCCTTCAATGAATATAGATCATTTAGTAAGCCTTAAAGATGCGTTTGAAAGTGGAGCTCATTTATGGCCTGCGGAGCTGAAAACCCAATTTGCTAATGATCGCGAAAATCATGTTCCAGCCTGTAGTAAGATTAACAGCTCAAAAGGTTCCACCGGACCTGAGGGCTTTCTGAGGAGGAGTAATGACGATAAAGGAGTTGACTATAAAATTGTTAAATTTTGTGAGTATGTTGAGCAGTATTACTCTATAAAAATTAAATATAGGCTGTCATTTTCGAGAAACAACAAAAAGATTTTCAGAAACTGTAATTTAGAGATATAGGATCCTATGCTACATACCTACTCATGGTTTCGTTTTAGAGTTTATCGAATGTACAATAGTCAAACAATCGCCACCGATATGTAATCTTGAGGCAGCATAACCCCTTTATAAATTTGATAATCGATTATCGGTTTCGGTGTTTTTTATGATCCGTATTAGTCTTATTTGGGTAGTGACCATTGCAGTTGTGGTTTCTATCGCCATGCATTTACATACCAATATTGAACCTAGAATGAATAGTATTTTTCTTGATAACCTTCCTAGCTCGAGAGAAAAAAAATCCATCAAAGTAGCGTTAGTCAGTGATCTTCATGTCAAAAGAACTGCTGATGCTATTACGGAATTGGAAACGCTTTGGTCACAGATTATCGAACAGAAGCCTGACATTATTCTTCTAGCTGGAGATTACATAAATGATGGTAGCAGTTTGAAAGGCATAGAAACAATCGGGCAACAGATCGCCCAGGTATTCGCAGCTTCAGATGTACTGCCTGTGGTCGCTGTTCTCGGTAATCATGACTATTGGTCTGGTGGCGGGGCATGGCGTCAATATCTCTCAGATGCTGGCGTCACAGTACTTGAGAATGAAATAGTCATTCTGGATGGAATTGAGACTTGCATTCGAGGTTTTGGTGATTCTTTTACAGGTAACTTTAGATACGTAGATTTTCCTAAAGCCTGCAGAAACAAGCTATTAATTAGTTTGATGCATGACCCTGCAGGTGCATTTCACCCCAATGTTGAGGGAATTGTTTTAGCCGGTCATACTCATTGCGGTCAAGTTTCCATCCCCTTTCTAGGGTCAGTTTATACGCCATCATCAGCCCCCAAAGATGCTCAATGCGGCTTATTTCAGGATGAAAAACGGATTCTATTCGTAAGTGCGGGGGTTGGGACAAGTGTCATACCCTTGAGATTCAATACGCAGTCCTCGTGGGACTTAATGACTATATATCATTAATCCAGACCTTTATTTAAAAAGACTGACTAAGCATTATATAAAAAGAGAGGCGAACTTAATGACTGGTAGACCCGCATGGGTACCAACTGACTCAGTATGTCAGGAAGCCCGTGAAATGGCTTCTAATGGCCTTACAGTGTCTCAAATAGCCGATTGCCTAGGTATATCCGAATCTACCTTATACGCCAAACAGGGCGAGTATAAGGAGTTTATGGATGCTATAAAAAAGGGGCGCGCTGAGGGTATTCATAAAGTCTCTAATGCACTCTTTGATAAGGCTACTCAGGGTAATGTCACAGCTATGATTTACTACCTAAAGGTCAGAGATAGAGAGAACTGGGGTGAGAATCAGCCTGAGCCTTTGAGAGAGATACCGCCTATGCAGATTGTTCTAACTGGTGTTTAGTGAGATAGCTTGGGCGTTCTATTCAGACTGACAAACCCAAGTAGAGATAACATCAGGACCATATTGAGCAGAAGCTCCTTGATAGACGGCAAGTTTACCCACAGTCGCACAGTGCTCGTCCGCCAAGCGAAATGCTATTTTTTTTCCGAAACTGCTATGCTCTATCGTTATTCCTAGCTTATTTTTATTAATGACATCCGCTCTTTGAATCCAGTTTGGGTCGTCATCGTATTCGGCTGGACCAGCCGCACAACCACTCAAGAATATTGCTGTAAGTAAAAGTAATCGTTTCATATCTAATCTCGCTTTTGCAATTCGTCTCTGATCTCTTTAAGCAACTCAGTGTTCTCCTGCTGTCTGGTAACGAAAAAGTAAAGAGGATAGATACCCAGAGTAATGACTGTGAGAATCAAGAAGATTATGAAATTGCCAAGTCGTGCGGCCATGAGGTTATACCTTTCAGATTGATGAGGTTCTTATTGTTTGAATTTTACTGCCGTTCCAGATGCCACAAGGAATAACATGCCTTTTCCTTTACCGCTGATTTCTGAGTAATCTAAGTCAATTCCAATAACACCATCAGCACCAAGCTCAAAGGCTTCTTTCTTTAGCTCAGTAAGACATGCCTCTCTGGCATCTCGCAGAACCTTTTGACTAGCCTCACTTCTTCCTCCGAAAAAGTCCGACATACCCGCAAAGAAGTCTCTAAAGATATTCATTCCAAATACGCATTCTGCTGTTACTATGCCCATCACATCATCGATAGCAAAATTTGGATATTCTGGTGTAGTTGTTAGCTTTACTTCTTTGATCATCTGTTCAATATTGCTTTTCTGGTCCTGAGCGGCCCTTTGATTCGCATCCTTTTCGCCTTCTTTTCGCTTCAACTCCGCGCAACCTTGCTCAAAGCAGTCATCGCAAAACATTTCATCGAGACGACGATTGAATGAGTCAAAGTTCTTCTTGCAAATGGTACATGGTCGAATTGACATTTTGCTCACTCCTCATTGATTATCTAATCATAACTGAATAGCCCATCCAATCGAATCAGGTCTAGGTGGCAGTGTCTATCTGTATTTTTTGATTATAGTTTCCTTAGCATTACATGTTGTCTCGAGTTTCATTACAATATGGATCATCTTCCTCTAAAGATACGCCATCTTGATAGCACCAAGTCTGGTACTCATGTGAACCACTAAACAACCCTCCATATCCGTCTTTCAGCCCGTTCTTGTAATGGTATTTGGTGACAAACTTGTCACCTTTATATTCTACTAACCCTGTCATTAGCTCTCCATTTTGATCCAGCAATTTACCCATATCATAATTTTCTGCGATTCTTAAATGGCCATATTTGTTGAACTTCTCGTAACTTCCATTCAAAACTCCAGACTTATAGGTATGCAGTGCACTTAACTGCCCATCTGGATTAAATTCTTTATGGACTCCGTGCCTCAGTCCACTTAAATATTCCGTTTTAGCCATTAATTCACCGCTATCATAATGGCGAAGGACAATACCTGTGATAGCTTGATTGGTTTCCTGATCAAATAAAAATCCATCTCTCGTCAAATATGGGCCACTAAAAACCTCTGGCTCTTCAGCACAGGCAGTGGCAAGTAGAAATATTGCTATAAGTAATGGCTTCATATTATCTCTAGATTCTGTGAGGGATGTATAGGTTGTAAAGTGAAAGCATTTCCGCATCACCATGAGAGTAAAATTGGGTGTGTCTAAATACTAACCCACCTAACTCTTTATAGAACAAAAATAGTGCCTCTAGCGACTCAAATATTCTTAAATTGTCGAAATAAAGTCCATTTTGTCCGTGGAGATTCGCTTCGACAGATATGATTAAGCCATCGCGTTCTAAATGATAAATTGAGGTACATTCAAGGCTGTCTATTTTTGACGCCATGTCGCTCAGTGTCCAGAGCTTATGCCAATCGGTGTTTTGTTGGAAATAGTCTGGGTCATAGTAATCAAGGAGATCTTCATCCACATGGAAGAAGTCTGACACAGGCATGAGTGCATAGTATTTATCTTCGTTTGGAAAAGGTTCAGTCTCATAAACCCAGCTATTTACGATATCGCCCGAATTTATTAATGTGAGTAAGGACTCAGCCTCTTTTTCATCTGTAAAGTTGGATAGGATTTTATTTACTTGAAACTCACTCATCTATCTTCTCTTGAAGCACGTCACTTTGAGCTAAGCAGAGCCTCTAATTGGGTTATGTTTTTATAGGCCATGGCCACCACCTCTTCTTTGGCATGTGAGACTGTACTATCGATCATCAAGATATAGCAATCAGCAGTACAATGGTCAAGTAAGTCATGAAGGGTTAAGTTTGACAACGTCGTCTTAGTCTAAAATCTTATTCAATTTTTTGGTAAGCTCCGATTCTTGCTCCTCCAAAATTTTTATAGCAGTCTCATACTGGTCTGAGACACTCGGTTCGTCTGGCTTGATAAGATACAGAGGATTGCTTACCTGCTCCGTCAGCTGTTCTTTCAATCCTTGAGCCATATGGAGTTGAAGTTTGGTCAGGTCTTCGTCACTTAGCATTTAATCTAGCCCCAGTGTTAAATAAGTTAATACGCTAATCATCGATGAAAAGGTATATTTGTTAGTGAAATAGCTCAGTTTCAGATAAAGCCTCAATCACAGTATCAATTACGATTTGGTCATCATCCGCCATCATGGCGATAATCTAGGAGTACTCCTCAGAGCCAACCTTAATATTGGATTGAGAGCATAGTGTTAACCACTCATCAATTCTCGCGTTCTGCTCTTTGTTGTATTTTGGCTTTTCCATGACGCCACGTTATTAAACATGCCGACTTATTACACGTTGATACTCTACAAGTAACCTCTCGTCTTGCAGGCATACAAGCGTATTTTTAAGTTTGCTCCTAACCAACTCACTGACCGCTATCTTGCAGGCCAATTTTATAGGCCATTTGTAAACCCCAGTTCCCATCGAGACAAACGCAATTGAGCTTACATCGGTAAGTCTATCGCAAACTGATAGCGCATTTTGATAGGCTTGACGAAGCTGATCTGATTCACCTCGACAACCATCATAATAGCGAGGACACACCGCATGAACTACGTATTTGGCTTTAGCCTCGAACGCAGGTGTTACAACTGCTTGCCCGACAGCTAGTGGTCCTAAGGGTTTAGCATGCCTTTCTAACTCTTGCCCAGCAGCCTTATGAATCACACCCGAAACACCACTTCCCGCCAAAAGACTTGGATTAGCAGACATGACGATTATATCGGCCCCTGAATCCAAAATACTGGCATTTAGGGTGGTTAAATTGGTGTTCATAGATGGACTACTTGGTTACACGCTGTAATATTAGCCCATAGCTATCCGAATTTGAATAGATGTAATATTATAATCGAGCACACTCGTCACAGGAGACCCTATGCAATGTCCTCGGTCTATTTTCAATAAGTTCTTAGCTGTTTGTGGAAGTGGCACAGGCAACAGAGAGTGTATTGAGTTTGCCGCTGAGGCTATGGGAAGTAGTGACGCGTATTATCCTGACATCATTTTATTGCACTTCGGCGACATCAGTCATGAAGATTTAAATGATTGGAATACTGTAGACACTTGGATTAATGATTTGCAGCTTGGCTTAGATTTGCTAAGCGTCTTTCCTGAAAACGAAGAGGATATCTATGACGTAACCCAAGATGACTGCTACTCACGAGACGTTTTACCCTGTGATCTTGTTCAAGATGTGGCAGGACTAAAATCTAAAGTATTGGAAGTGATTAAAAGCGGTTACGAAAACCCTAGTCTCAGTGACTTTGGATCTAGCCATCTTGTTAGCTGCGCTACGATTTCTTGTGGTCCTGATGAGCTTGAGTTGGTATTTACTGATTTGGACGCTTGGGATCTCGGACACTCTGACTGGATAACAGTGGTTAGTAACTTGAGCGAACTATCGGAAGCCGATGGTTACTATCAACTCTGAAAATTGCTTAATGTTCACTGGTTACGAACGGGCTGTATCTAGATAACGACCAGCCTTATAGAGGTTACTAACACTGCTAATAATATGAGTTTTCGGAGCAGTACGCGCAAACTAAGCCGTTTTAATTTTAGCATCAGTACTGCGAATTATTTGCCAGTTGAGTTGTGTGTGAACTCGATATTTCTCTATAGCTGAATACCCCATCCAGTCAAATCAGGGCTAGATTGAGGTGAGAAGTTTATGAGGCTTATGTTGCGGCTAGGTGTGAGGTATTTTTGATGCTTTCGGGAAGAACTATATTTTCTTGCGCTGAGGTTGCCCAGAGGTTGCCCAGAAAATATAAAGATTTCTATCCACCAAGAAGATGGAGAGTAATCTGCATAGAAGGTTGATTTTTATGCTTATTTTGGTAGCTACGGGTGGACTTGAACCACCGACCCCAGCATTATGAATGCTGTGCTCTAACCAGCTGAGCTACGTAGCCACAATTTCTTGCAGAGCCCTGTGGGACAGGGGCGCGCATTTTCGCCAGACGGGGCGCTTTTGTCAAGAACTTCACTGCCTAGACTGTCTAGGCAGTCTAGATTGGGCAGTCTACCTGGAGAGCGCTATTTGCCGGATTCTTGGCAGGTGACAGATTTTCTTTATTACTGTGAGTGGTATCACATTAACTAAAATCTTTTAGTACTGCTATACATTACTGCTAGCCGGTTCATCAAACTTTTGCCGGGCATTTGCATAATGGGCCTATGCCTCTGGCCGAGGTTGATCTGGCGCTGTCTGGGCTGATATTCCGAGTACAGTGTGAGAGCATAGTGCGAAACTGGGTTACCCTGAAGTTATCCATTTTCTATACTAGATATCAGTGCTTATAACAGGCGGCAGCGCTGGAAAAACCTCGGTCAGAGGTTGTTTGTTTCTACTGGATCGCCTGAATACGGTACACCCGTCCACCAAAATCATCAGTCACATAGAAGCGGCCCTGGTTATCCTGAGTCACGGTAACAGGGCGACCCAAGATACCATCGTCGGCTAAAAAACCGGTCATAAAGTCTCGTTGCTCTATATTGCCCTCATTGTCCCAGTGCAGCGAGACTACCTTGTAGCCATCTAACTCAGAGCGATTCCAGGAACCGTGCAAAGCCACCAGCGCTGTGCGTTCAAACTGTTGGGGAAGACTCTCATGAGCCTCAATAAAGTGAATGCCCAATGGTGCATTGTGAGGGCGGAATTTATGTGCCGGTGGTATGGCTAATGACGCCAGGTCGGGGCGCTTATCACCGAATTCAGGGTCGGGCACATTGTCGCCATGGTAGTAGGGCCAGCCGTAGAAGCCGCCCTCGACTACTAGATTGAGATCGTCGGGTGGAAAGTCATCGCCGAGCAGGTCGCGAGAGTTGCTGGTGGCATAGAGCTCGCCAGACCAGGGGGTCCAGTCAAAGCCTACGGTGTTGCGCAGGCCGGTGGCAAAGATCTGTTGATTGCTGCCATCCAGATCCGCAACCAGCATGGCGGCGTATCTGGGATCTTCTGGCTCACAGACATTACAGGGTGAGCCAACCCCTATATGCAGTTTGCGCTCAGGAGAGATACCGATAATTTTGGCCTTGTGAATCAGATCATAGGGTAGGCCGGTGATCAGGGTTTCAATCTCGCCCGCTAGCTTGGCTGAGTCCTGATCAAACAGCACCCGGCTTACCGAGCCGCTCTCGCTAAAGTACAGCCAGTCACCATCAAACACCAAGCCCTGGGGGCCTTCTAGGCCGTCTATTAGTACGCTGTGGGTCTCAGCGGTGCCATTACCATCCTTATCCTGAAGCAGCAGTATCTGGCCTGCATCCGCAATGCTGACGATCATATCGTGATTTTTGGTCACCAGAATAAACCGCGCATATCCCAGGTTTTCTGCCACTATATCAACCTTAAAACCCTCGGGCAGGTCGAATATATTGTGGTCCACAGCTTCCTCGGATTTGTTGAGTCCAGCGACGGCGCTCACCATAGTCCAGAATCCGCTGATACCGCCGGGAACAGACGCTGAGATATAGGCTGTGCTGCCTATCAGCACAGTGATAACTGCGACGCTGAGTAATTTGAATATTGTCTTAAGCATGGGTTGACCTCTTAGGGGGCTTTTTTAGCCACTGCAGTGATAATTGAACCACAGACCACCATGCAGGCGCCAATAATTGAGAGCATTTGCAGCTGCTCTGCGGTAATTCCAGGAATAGGGATAAGCTGCACTATAGCAACGGTAAGCAGCGGGGTTAGTGCAATAATGGCACTGACTCTGGAGGCTTCCATATGCACCATGGCCTCGGCAAAACAGCCATAGGCGATCAATGTGTTAAGGCCGCAAAAGGCCAGCAGGCCCCATTGCACAGCGCTGAGTTCAGCCAGGAGAGAGAAGTTGGACAGAGGCAGAAAGACCAGAGCGCCAATCCAATAGAAAACCAGCATGGTCTCCTCTGAGTTAAAATCCCGCAGCAGGAATTTCTGCATAATGGCGTAACCGGTCCAGCATACAGCCGCCATCAGAATGCACAGCAGGCCAATTCCATAACTGCTGAGGGAGCCAAAGATATCCCCCAGATGATGGTTAAAAAATAGCATCAAACCAGAAGCAAAGCTCATAAAGCCGAGCCACTGAGCTCTGGAAAAACTCTCTTTAAATATCCACAACCCGGCTAAGAGTAAAAGCATAGGCGCAATTTGAATCATCACCTGGGCGGCCTCTGCAGTGGTTCTCTGCAGACCAAGAATATACAGACCATAGTTGGCCGCCAGCAGAGATCCAGCCACTAGCAGTTGCAGGGCCAGTTTGGGCGAGCGGAATTTGGCGCGGTTGGGTAGACGATTGCGCACCAAAAGGTAGGGAGTAATCAGCACGGCGGCCAGAGAATAGCGGAAAAACGTGGTGGTCAGAGGGTCCAATGTGGTCATTACCCCTTTGAGTGCTATAGGCAATACACCCCACATGGCCGCTGTTGACAGGGCGAGCAATACACCCAGTCTCCAGCGCCCGGAAACAGTCATAGTCGACTGGCCATAGAGTCGCTAAACATTAAAGCGGAAGTGAATTACGTCGCCATCCTTAACTATGTATTCCTTACCTTCAAGGCGCCACTTGCCTGCATCCTTTGCTCCCTGCTCGCCGTTACCGGCGATATAGTCGTCGTAGCCTACGATCTCGGCGCGAATAAAGCCTTTCTCAAAGTCTGTGTGAATCTTGCCGGCTGCATTGGGTGCGGTGGCCCCCACAGGTATGGTCCAGGCACGAACCTCTTTGGGTCCCGCGGTAAAGTAGGTCTGCAGGCCAAGCAGGTTATAGCCAGCGCGAATCACGCGGTTTAAGCCCGGTTCCTGCATGCCCATCTCTTGCAGAAACTCCATTTTTTCATCATCTTCAAGTTCTGAAATCTCGGCTTCCAGCTTGTTGCAAATAGGTACCACAACAGAGCCCTCGGCCTCGGCAATAGCGTTAACTGCGTCTAGATAGGGGTTATTTTCAAAACCCTCTTCGTCCACATTGGCGATATACATGGTGGGCTTTAGGGTCAGCAGGCTGAGAGGCTTAAGCAGCTTTAATTCATCATCGCTCAGTTCAAATGAGCGCAGTGGTTTGGCTTCATTAAGGTGGGGCAGAACTTTTTCGGCCACAGCTTTGAGTGCAATAGCGTCGGCATCTTTGCCTTTGGCTGCCTTGGAGGCCCGCAGTATGGCTTTTTCGACGCTGTCGAGATCGGCCAGCGCCAGTTCGGTATTAATCACATCAATATCGTCGGGGGGGCTAATCTGGCCCTCTACATGAATCACATTTTCATCATCAAAACAGCGCACCACATGGGCAATAGCATCGGTCTCGCGAATATTGGAGAGAAACTGATTGCCCAGGCCCTCGCCTTTGGACGCACCAGCTACCAGGCCGGCAATATCCACAAATTCCATGCTGGTGGGAATCAGGCGCTCGGGATTAACAATACCTGCAATCTTGTCCTGACGCGGGTCGGGAATAGGCACCACGCCCGTATTGGGCTCAATGGTGCAGAACGGGAAATTTTCCGCGCCTATACCTGCTTTGGTCAGTGCATTAAATAAGGTGGACTTGCCAACATTGGGCAATCCAACAATTCCGCAGTTAAAACCCATTTTATTTTTCCTTTGCTCTGGCTGTAGTCAACCAGGTATTAAAGACTGTGTAAGGCAGTCATGGCCTTTTCCCATTGACCCTCTACCGCAGTAGGCAGGTGACGCAGTGCGTCATCTATACTGTTGGCGATCAACTGTTGATCACTGGGTGAGGCTTTCTTAAGTACATAGTCGGACACCAGATTAGCCTGTCCCGGGTGGCCTATGCCAATGCGCAGGCGGGCAAAATCCTGGTTATTGCCCAGACTTTTAATGGTGTCGCGCAGCCCATTGTGGCCACCGTGGCCGCCACCTTTTTTAAAGCGAACAGTGCCGGGATCCATATCCAGTTCATCGTGCACCACCAGAATATTCTCCGGGGCAATCTGATAGAACCTGGCCAGCGCGGCAATAGACTTGCCACTGAGATTCATAAAGGTGCTGGGTATCAACAGGCGCACATCGCGGCCGGCAATGCTGACTCTTGCAGTATCACCAAAAAACTTGCTTTCGTATTTGAGTTCCGTATGCAGAGATTTTGCCAGCTCCAGAACCAAGTCAGCCCCGACATTATGTCGCGTCCGTTCATAGTTGGGGCCGGGGTTTCCCAGCCCTACTATTAACTCTACGGGCGCGTCCAATGTCAGGGCCTACTCAGAGGGCAGAGGCGAAGATTACTCTTCGCTTGCTTCCTCGACACTACCGTCTGCATCACCAGCATCACCAGCATCAGCTGCAGGTGCGGCGTCTTCATCTTCGTCTTTAGCCTTCGACTTGTTGACTGCTGCGATTGGCAGATCGTGATCATCACCATGGCTCAGAGCCACAGACTCAACGCCTTTGGGCAGTTTGATATCAGAGATATGCAAAGTCTGACCAAGATCAACTTCAGCCATATCCACTTCAAGATACTCGGGCAGATCTGCTGGCAGACACATAATGTCCAGCTCAGTCATGCTGCGGGCGATAAGCCCTCCACCCAGCTTAACGCCAACGCAGGTTTCTTCGTTGATAAAGTGCAGAGGCACTCGAGTTTGCAGTTTGGTGTTCTTGCTGACACGCAGGAAATCCATATGCAGCACAATGGCCTTGGCAGGATGACGCTGTACATCTTTAACAATCACGTCTTCAGACTTGCCATCGATGTTCAGATCAATAATATGAGAGTAGAACGCTTCGTTTTCCAGCGCTTTCATCACGTCTTTGTGGACAAGGACAACCTTGGCGGGGTCTTTCTTTCCGCCATAGACAATTGCTGGTATTTCACCGGCCAGACGACGCAGGCGGCGGCTCGCACCTTTCCCTGTATCCTCGCGACCCTTCGCTTGTAACGTAAAATCAGTAGACATAGTAGTCTCCAATGTTGTGCCATAACAGACCGCGACCAGACCTGAGATGGAGTTTAAATGCCTCGGATTGAGGCAGTTTTAAATTAGCGGATGCCTGGCGTTAGCCAAACATCGCGCTAATAGATTCTTCGTTGCTGATGCGGCGCACCGATTCGCCCAGTAGCTTGGCCAGCTGCAGCGTACGGATTTTTTTGCACTTTTTAGCTTCATCACTGAGCGGGATACTGTTGGCAACCACCAACTCATCCAACTGAGATTTATTAATATTGTCTATGGCGCCACCGGATAAAACCGCGTGGGTAGCATAGGCTACAACCTTAGCTGCACCATTTTTCTTTAATGCTTCGGCGGCCTTGCACAATGTGCCTGCTGTATCGACAATATCATCGACCAGTACACAGGTGCGCCCTTCAACTTCACCGATAAGGTTCATCACTTCACTCTGATTAGACGTGGGGCGACGCTTATCGATAATAGCCAGATCACAGCCCAGCTGTTTAGCCACTGCTCTG
>Ga0206125_10003058_pt1 | contig 16674 bp, 10 predicted proteins | sample Helgoland_Spring_4_FD_148598 | JGI IMG/M metagenome (GOLD analysis project Ga0206125, IMG submission 148598) | Pelagic subsurface seawater microbial communities from Kabeltonne, Helgoland, North Sea - Helgoland_Spring_Bloom_20160331_1 | ecosystem: Environmental > Aquatic > Marine > Epipelagic ... | reverse complement strand
CTTGCTGAATTTGTGACAAGAAATCATCAAAACCAAATTCGTTTTTAGCAATTTTCTTTTGAATCTTTCTCGCTTCTTCCTCATCAAATTGCTCTTGTGCTCTTTCAACCAAGGACACAACATCCCCCATTCCAAGGATACGCTCAGCCATACGTACAGGATAGAATACATCAATTGCATCCATTTTTTCTCCCGTACCTACAAATTTAATTGGTTTATTAACAACCGATTTAATCGATAAAGCAGCTCCACCGCGAGTATCACCGTCTAATTTAGTTAGGATTACTCCATCAAAATTCAATATATCGTTGAAAGCCTTTGCTGTATTTACGGCGTCTTGACCAGTCATTGCATCGACAACAAATAGTGTCTCCTGTGGTTTGATCGCATTATGAACGCGAGCAATCTCGTCCATCATTTCTTGATCAACAGCTAAACGACCAGCTGTATCGACAATCACTACATTGAATCCGTTTGCCTTAGCATGTTTGATTGCGTTTTGAGCGATTTCAACTGGATTTTTATTTTCTGGCTCTGAATACACTTCAACACCTATAGAATCTCCTACAACATATAATTGTTGAATAGCCGCTGGACGATAAATATCACAAGCTACTAATAAAGGTTTCTTTCCTTTTTTGGTTTGAAGATAATTTGCGAGTTTACCCGAAAAAGTGGTTTTTCCTGATCCTTGTAAACCAGACATTAAAATTACAGATGGAGTTCCCTGCAAGTTAATTCCAGCAACATCACCACCCATTAATTCAGTCAATTCATCTTTAACCAATTTCACTAATAACTGACCTGGTTGTAGCGTCGTTAAAACGTCTTGACCAATTGCTTTTTCTTTTACTCTAGCCGTAAAATCTTTGGCAATCTTAAAATTAACATCGGCATCAAGTAAAGCGCGACGCACTTCCTTTAGCGTTTCAGCTACGTTTACTTCTGTTATTTTTCCGTGCCCTTTTAATATATGAAAGGCTTTGTCTAGTTTATCGCTTAAATTATCAAACATGTAATTGTTGTTTTAGGAATTGCAAATATAATACAAAGGATTAGAGACACAAGATTTTGATCTTTAAAACTTTGTTATTTCACTTTAAAATTGAGCAGAATTAACGTCCTTAAATAAGGATTATTTAAAACTGAAAATAAATAAAGGGCTGCGGTCCACTTGTTGAAGTTGCATAAACAACCCAAAAAGTCATAGCTAGTATAAAAGCTTTACCAACAATGGGCATCTTATCAAAAATACTTTTATTAAAATCAACTACCTGAGTTGGTAAAAAGTGCCATGCAAAACCGAAAAGCATCACTATAAACACATTTTCATAGCCTTGTATAATGACCAACCACTGTGCTGGATCAAACGTAACGTACCGTATCGAATTCAATACATCTATTGCCACATCAAAAGTACCTGCACGAAAGAAAATCCAACAAAAGGCTACAAAATTAAAAGTGACCAAAACCGAGATCACGTGAAAAAAGCCTTTCCTAATAGTCCATTTACCTTCTTTTTTATCTGGAAAATATTCAGCAAAAACTTTATTAATGGCAAGTGCCAAGCCATGCAATGCTCCCCAAACAATGAAGCGAACACTGGCACCATGCCAAAATCCTCCTAATAACATGGTACTCATCATGTTTACATTGGTGTACATTGTTTTCTCCGAGTTTTTAGAAAATAAAATCGTTAATCCAAAAACGATTAAGGCAGCAACTCCAATAACAAACACGATAGGACTCGTAGAAAAAACTACGACACCATAGGCGATTACGCTAGTAAAAAACAAAGCTGGAAATAAAAATCCAGCAAAAGAACCCGAACGATTTCCTCCTATAGTGATGTATAAATAATCACGCAACCAAGTTGATAATGAAATGTGCCACCTTCTCCAAAACTCAGTTATTGAAGCTGACTTGTATGGTGTAATAAAGTTAGTGGATAATTTAAAACCCATTAATAAAGCAATACCTATTGCCATATCTGAATAGCCTGAAAAATCGCAATAGATTTGCAAGGTGTAGCCATAGGCTGCCATTAAATTCTCAAAAGCGGTATAACTTTTTGGTGCATCAAAAACACGATCTACAAAGTTGAGAGAAATATAATCAGACACCACTGTTTTCTTGATCAATCCCCCAATAATCATGAACAAAGCATTATTGACATCTGTTCGAGATAGCGTAGTTTTTTTATAAATTTGAGGAATAAATTCTGAAGCTCTAACAATAGGTCCCGCCACTAGTTGTGGAAAGAAGGATACAAAAAACATATAGTCAAAAAAGTTCCGGGTCGGCTCTAATTCCTTTCGATAAATATCAATAATGTAACTCATCGATTGAAAAGTATAAAACGAAATACCTACCGGTAAAATAATATTTTGTAACGCAAAGTTTCCTTCAAACATACCATTATAACTAACAATCATAAAGTTAGAATACTTGAAATAGCCTAAAAACCCTAGATTAAATAGTACACTCAGTACGATAAAGAACTTCCGAAAACGCTCATCTGTCTCTTGGTACAAAAATTTGGCTAGCGTAAAATCAATCACTCCAGAAAACAGTAACAAGAAAAAATAAATTCCGCTAGATTTATAGTAAAAAAACAAGGAAAAAGCAAAAACATAAATATTGCGATACATTCGCGTACTTGCTTTTGTAGTCAATATATACAACGGATAGAAAACTAAAAAAATACCTAAAAAGAAAGGCGTGTTAAATAAAATTGGCTCTTTTGGATTGTACACAAACCAATTTCCTACCTCAGCAATTGTTATTTGCCCATAGGTATCCATAAACCATTTTTGTAATGCTAATAAAAACTCCACGTACTATTACTTATTATAATTAAGAAATGATTGTATGATTTGATCCGATATTAAGTTTCCTTGCATCTGATATCCTTTTACGGTATAATGTACCCTATCAGCTGAGATAACACCGTTTCTGAAATTCTGCTCCACACCATGCATTCCGCCTACAGATGCATGCAAATCATAGAAAGAATACTGATTTTTAACCGCTGCTTTTTGCATTTCAGAACAGTACCCATCTACGATAGTATTTAACTTATGATGCGCTAAGAACGATGCTGGTGGTGTAACTACTAAAATGGGCGAGTCGGGATTTGTCTTTCTGACAGTAGTAATAAAAAGGGATAACTGCTGCATAAATTCGGCGTTCGTTAATTTACCATAGGATTCATTAGTACCAAAAGAGAGTACGATTAAATCGGGTTGCAAAACTTTTAATTGCTCAAAAAACGAAGGATATTTGTTATAATCTGAAAACTTAGCTCCGTTAACACCCAAATTGTGATACAAGAGTCCAGGGTTATCATTTTCTAAAACTACTCCACTCAATACGTACTGCTCTTGCTCTTTATTAGGTAATAAGTAGATCGTTTTTAAACCTTCATTCGAATGAAAGTAGTGAAAATTATTTTGCCTTAATAAAGGCATTGATTGAAAAGACGATGTTGTTCGAGAGACTTCTTCGGTATCATTTGTTGGTATTTTTAACGATTTCCCAAATGTAATTCGATCTGATTTTAAAGCGTTTGCTTTCTTGACCTGTGCTATACTCAAACTATACTTTGCAGCAATCTCTGAAATTGTTTCTCCTTTTTTAATGGTATGAACAATCACTTTGGGTGAAGCTGACTTCACCAATAGCTGTTGCTTTGAAGTTGCGATTTCAAATAAATTGTGATTATTGGGAGTGATTATTTTTATAGTATTAAATACATTAGCGGTCTCTTTTGCGTTGAGTTGCAGCACTAATTTTTGAGATTTAGTACTCAACAAAATACCACTCAAGCCTATTTCGTCACCTTGTACAGGATAAATATTTCGATAACTCCTCCAGGCTACATTGGAAGAAAATCTAACATCAGTAGCTCCGTTAGTTTTAACCACATTATGTGGAAAAACGAAACCTCGACCGGCATTACCAAAGTAATCTTGCAAGTTCTTTCGGATTTGGCCAGTCATGATATCCGCTTGAATATGTGAATCACCAATATGAACAATATTAATTTGCCCTATTTTATCATTTTGTAACTTTTTTAGTTTTGCCAAAAAAGAAGCGATTTCAACACTATTTTCAATTTTACTAGAATTAGTATTAGAAAAAGCAGCAGTATCTGTTGTCTCGATTAAATCCATAGTTATATTGGTATCAGTCGTTTGTGAGCATCCTTTAAAGGGCCATAATCCAAATAAAATTAGTACATATAGTTTATTGCCCATCAGTGTTTTCTTGCTTGTTGATGATACTATCTGACTTGCTTTTTTCTGGAGATGCATGTGGAGTTGATTGCATGGCTTGCTTGCGCAAAAACTTATACTTCTCGTATCCGCGATTTAATTCTTGAAACAACATTCCACCAATTTTCTTTGAGCCTCTAAAGTTAAAATGGGTATAATCTTTATTTGCCAAAGGCGGATCTTGCTCTACCCATTTTGCCATAGAACCATCACCTCCCATTAATTTGTATAAATCAATATAAGCCGATTTAGTTTTTACAGCATAACTTTTTTGCGCACGAGTTAACGGCACCACGGCCGAATCGGTTTTCATCGTCGTGTCGTACTTTGTTGCTTTGTCTGCAGTAGAAATAACTACTATTGCCGCAGCTGGAAAACATTTGTGTAAACGCTCCACCGTTTTAGTCATACTTTTAGCATACCAACTAAAATCTAAGGTCCCGTATTTTAAAACATTGGTTCCATAATGCAAGACAATAACATCATACCCCAACTTTTGCTGAAAAGCATTCATTAAAGGCACATCAAATTTAGAAATTGGAATTCCAGAATTTCCTCTTTGAGAAAAATTATCTACGTGTACACCTTTACCATCGTCAAAATTAAGGCCGTAAATTGGAATTCCTTTTGCTTTCCTAAATCCAATTTTAAGTGCTTGCAAATTATTTGGTGCAAGCTGCGTACTGTTTAAAATAGTGGTAGGCCGTAACTTTTTAGTAATCGTATCGTTTTTGATTTGATAGCTAATAAGTCCGTTTTGATTTGTAGCACTACCGTAAAATAAAGTTGGATTATTTAACTGTGCCGTATTTTTACTTTTACCAGCTTGGTATTTTACCCAGCTAGTATTCGTAGTATCATTGGCAAAAAACACATGACCATTTACTGCGAAAGGGCGAATTGGATTTTTTGTATTTAAATACGATTGCATTGTCCAGTTTTCAGAAAACTGATGCACTACCGAGCTACGTGCAGAGGCTGATTCAGACGTAATAGCGACAAAACCTACACCTTGACCACCAAATTTATTTTGATAATCCGCACGGAAATCTTGAACAATAAAATCTCCATCAGTCATGGAATCTCCATAGTAGGCAATACGTACTTTGCCTTTGTGGTTTGTTTCAAGTTGGTATAATTTTTCGTAAAACGCAGATAGATATTGCATACCACTATAGCTATCATACGAATCCTCCATAAACACGAAACCTTGACCTGCAGTTGCGTTGGTGGCCTCATTTTGAACTATGCTATCCTCTGAGTCTGTAATGTCCGAACTTACAAAATCGTCCGCTATTTCGTCCGACTCTAACTGTTTGTCGGCATTAATAGCATCGATAAGCATGCTGTCTATTAATACGTTTTTAGTTTCTACTTCTTGATCCGAGAAGAGCTTTTTTGGTAATACTTCCTTAATTCCGATAAAGAAAAATGTCCCCAAGAGAAGAATCAAAAAGGACTGAAAAAAATAAGTTTTAGTTGTACTCAATTTAAAACATTAACCAGTTAAAAATACCTGTAAAATTACATGCGTTCAGGAACGTTGATTCCTAATAAACCAAAAGAGGCAGCGACCACATCAGCCACTTTTTTAGATAATTGTACTCTAAATATCTTTTTACTTAATTCCTCTTCTCCTAAAATAGGTACCGCCTGATAAAATGAATTGTACTCACGAACCAAATCGTAAGTAAAATTTGCCAATAAGGCCGGGCTATGATTATGAGCTGCATTTTGAATTACTTCAGGAAATAATTCAATTTGCTTTAATAATTGTTTTTCTTTTTCATGAAGTGTCAACATTCCTGAAGGTGCAGCAAAATTAAAATTAGCTTTGCGAATGATAGACTGTATTCTTGCATAAGTATACTGAATAAACGGACCAGTATTTCCAGCAAAATCAACTGATTCCTCTGGATTAAAAAGAATTCGTTTTTTAGGATCTACTTTTAAAATATAATATTTAAGAGCACCCAAGCCTATAGTGTTGTATAATTGTGTACGCTCCTCGTGAGAGTAACTATCAAGTTTACCCAAATCTTCGGATATTTTTTGAGCAGTGCTCGTCATCTCTTGCATCAAATCATCAGCATCAACTACTGTTCCCTCTCGGCTTTTCATTTTACCTGATGGTAAATCAACCATTCCGTATGATAAATGATATAAGCTAGAAGCCCAATCGAAACCTAATTTTTTCAAAATAAGGAACAACACTTTAAAATGATAGTCTTGCTCGTTTCCTACTGTGTAAACCATCCCACCTACATCAGGCATATCTTTTACACGTTGAATCGCTGTACCAATATCTTGCGTCATGTACACAGCTGTACCATCGGAACGAAGTACGATTTTGCGGTCTAAACCTTCATCCGTTAAATCAATCCAAACGGAGCCATCAGGATCTTTTTCAAAAATACCTTTTTCAAGGCCAATGTTTACAACGTCTTTACCAAGCAAATACGTGTTGCTCTCGTAATAATATTTATCAAAATCTACTCCTAGGTTTTTATAGGTAATAGCAAAACCATCATAAACCCATTGATTCATTTGTTCCCAAAGTACTTTCACTGCTTCATCTCCAGCTTCCCATTTTTGAAGCATTTCCTGCGCTTCCAGAATAATTGGCGCTTGTTTTTTAGCCTCTTCTTCTGTTTTTCCTTCACTCATTAATTGAGCAATTTCCTCTTTGTATGCTTTATCGAAGGCAACGTAATAGTTCCCTACTAATTTATCTCCTTTTAAACCTGTACTTTCAGGAGTTTGTCCGTTTCCAAATTTTTGCCAAGCCAACATGGACTTACAAATATGAATTCCACGGTCATTGATAATCTGTGTTTTATAGACTTTTTTACCCGAAGCTTTAATTATTTCAGCAACAGAGTATCCTAATAAGTTGTTACGAACGTGACCTAAATGAAGTGGTTTATTCGTGTTTGGCGAAGAATATTCAACCATAATTGCCTTATCATCTGGATTAGGAGTTACAAAACCGTATTTGGTATCGTCTTTAATTCCATCAAAAAAGTTCAAATAATAAGCATCCGATATTACTATATTCAAAAATCCTGACACCACATTAAAGCGACTCACCTCATCAAGATTCTCGACCAGGTAATTCCCTATTTTGTTTCCTAATTCTACAGGATTGCTTTTGATTACTTTTAATAAAGGAAAAATAACCATTGTGATATCTCCTTCAAATTCTTTCCGAGTAGTTTGAAATTCAACTTTGTCAATAGCTACGTCAAATAAAGCCTGAATTGCTTTCTCAATAGAAGGTGTAAGAATTTCTGGTAATGTCATGAATATAATTTTAGAAGTGCAAAGATAATTCTAATTACCTAATATGCCTGCAAAAAACTGTTTTATGGTTTCAAAAAAATCTAAAAACTGGTATTTATTTATACAAAAAGCGAAAACTACTGTTTACTACTAGCTTAATATCATCCTAAACAGACCAAATAGGGCATACAAAGTAGATTTATTTACAAAAAAACCCGAAGCCTTAGTAGCTTCGGGTTTTATTTATTCGAAAAATATGTATTGTTTAATTTATATACACTACCATTTTATGATCACACTTCCCCATGTAAATCCACTTCCAAAAGCAGCCAAAACTACTGTATCTCCTGATTTAATTTTACCTTTCTCCCAAGCTTCTGTCAAAGCGATCGGAATAGATGCAGCGGTTGTGTTTCCGTACTTTTGGATATTGTTATACACTTGATCATCGTTCAATTCAAATTTCTTTTGAATAAACTGAGAAATCCTTAAATTGGCTTGGTGCGGAATCAACATATCAATATCGGCTACGGTCAAATTATTGGCTTCAAGTCCTTCATTAATAACCTCAGCAAAACGTACAACAGCATTTTTAAATACAAACTGTCCGTTCATGTGTGGATAGTAACTATCATCATCTGGATTATTATCATTAATAATATCTGTTACCCATCGTGCTCCCATTCCTGGTGCAAGTAGTGCTAGTTCTTCGGCATGTTGTCCTTCTGAATGTAAATGTGTAGATAAAATTCCTTTCGTCAAATCTTCTTCTCTACTCAAAACAGCAGCTCCTGCTCCATCTCCAAAAATCACTGAAACTCCACGACCACGTGTTGTCATATCCAATCCTGTAGAATGTACCTCAGAGCCAATTACGAGGATGTTTTTATACATTCCAGTTTTAATATATTGATCTGCAACAGAAATAGCGTAAACAAAACCTGAACATTGATTTCGTACATCTAGAGCACCTACTGTTCTCAATCCTAAATCACGTTGTACCAATACTCCTGGACCTGGAAAATAGTAATCAGGGCTTAGCGTAGCAAAAACTACAAAATCAACATCCTCTTTAGCAACACCTGACCGTTCGATAGCGATTTCAGCTGCCTTCACTCCCATAGATGTCGTTGTATCCTCTCCTCTAATAATGTGTCTTCTCTCCTCTATTCCTGTTCTTTCCTGAATCCATTCGTCAGTTGTGTCAATGATTTTTGTTAAATCATCATTGGTTACAACATTGGAAGGAACATAAAATCCTAACCCCGCAATTTTTGAATGATACATATTGTTATTTTATTAATATAAGACTGCAAATTTAATAATACTTTAAAATATAAGCTCACAAATTAATCATTTTTTAGCAAATAGCAATTTTAAAAAAGCAACTCACAAAAAAATATCTTATTTTAGTGGGCTAATCAGGTTTGATTGTATCATTTAAATTAAAAATCATGTAACAATGTTACCTGCAAATCAACTTATTTCGATTAATAACCAACAACAACCTATATATGAACTTTAAAACAACCTTTATTTTATTTCTAGGCTTAAGCCTAAATACATTTGCGCAAGAGAACCTAACCTATCAAAAACCACCTAAATCTATTTTAGATCTAGTTGATTATGAGAGAGCACCCTCGGTATCAATGGATACCAAAAAAGAATATATGTTACTTTCTTATCGCAACACCTATAAAACACTTGACGATTTAAATCAAGATGAAATGCGATTGGGTGGGTTAAGAATAAATCCTAGTACAAATATATCTAGCTCAGTGACTTATATCAACAATATCAAACTGAGAAAAATAAAAGAAAAAAACGAAATTCAAGTCAGCGGTTTACCTGAAAACCCAAAAATCACCAATTTATCATGGTCGCCTAACGAAAAGAAAATTGCTTTTTCAAACACCTCAACAACCGGAGTATCGTTATGGGTGGTAGACGTGGCTACCGCGCAGGCTAAACAACTTACTGACTACGCAGTCAATGCCAATCTTGGAAATCCGTTTAGCTGGTATAACGACAATGAAAACATTTTAGTGAAAATGCTTCCAAAAAACAGACCTGCTTTGTTAGATGAGAAGAAAAACTTACCTACCGGTCCTATTGTATCCAACGCAAGCGGAGCTGTATCGTCCAATCGAACGTACCAAGATTTGTTAAAAAACACAAGAGACGAACTTAATTTTGAAAATATTGTTACCGCTGAATTATACAAAGTCAATCTAAATGGCTCTAAAACTTTATTTAAAGCAGCGGACATGTATGCAGGCGAGAATTTCTCTCCTGATGGAAATTATTTGATGATTAGTACTATACAAAAACCATTTTCTTACATCGTTCCTTTAAATCGTTTTCCATCTAAAACAGTTGTTTATGACAAAGAAGGAAAAGAAATTAAGGTAGTAAACGAAGTTGCACTAAACGAAATCATGCCAAAAGGATTCATGGCTACTCGCACAGGAAAGAGAAATATGGGATGGAGAAACGACCAAGCAGCAACCTTGTATTATGTACAAGCATTGGATGAAGGAAATCCTGAGAACAAAGTAGATTATAGAGATGAAGTACTTGAATGGAAAGCCCCTTTTAACGAAAAACCATCTTTATTGATTAAAACTAAACAACGTTTTGCAGGAATTATGTGGGGAAATGAGACTACTGCGATCGCCATGGATCAATGGTACGACACCCGTAACACCAAAACCTATTTATTCAATCCATCTGATTTAAAACAAGAGCCAAAAATAATTTCAGACAGAAACTCTCAAGATATTTATGGTGATCCAGGGAATTTTGAAACCGTTAAAAACACATTTGGAAAACAAGTATTAGCCATCGAAAACAACAATTTATACCTTTTAGGTGCTGGGTTTACTAAAAAAGGGCAATTCCCTTTTATAGCTGAATTCAACCTAAAAACACTCCAAACAAAAAGAATCTACACTTCAGGATACACTGATAAAAAAGAAGATTTACTCTCTATTGAGGATTTCAAAAAAGGAGAAGTTTTAGTGCAAATTCAGTCTAAAAATGAGTTTCCTAACTATTATTTTAGAAATATTTACAAAAAAAACCAACTTACACCAATTACCAGTTTCAAAAACCCATTTGAAAGTATCAAAAATGTGAGTAAGGAAGTTATTGAATACAAAAGAAAAGATGGTGTAGCGCTATCGGGAACATTATACCTACCTGCGGGTTATGACAAGGTGAAAAAAGAAAAATTACCGCTTTTAATTTGGGCATATCCAGCGGAGTTTAAAGACAAAGACTCAGCAGGGCAAAACAATCAAAATCCAAATGAATTTACAATGCCGTACTACGGATCATTTGTGTATTGGGTAACCAGAGGGTATGTAGTTTTAGACGATGCCTCTTTCCCTATTATTGGTGAAGGAACTACGGAGCCAAATGATAATTTCATTTCGCAATTAGTAGACAATGCCGAAGCTGCAATCAACGCTGTAGATGCTTTAGGTTATATCAACAAAAACAAAGTAGCCGTTGGAGGTCACTCTTATGGTGCATTTATGACAGCTAATTTACTAACACACTCTAATCTTTTTGCCTGTGGTATAGCTCGTAGTGGCGCATACAACAGAACTTTGACTCCTTTTGGGTTTCAATCTGAACAACGCAATTATTGGGAAGCAACCGATGTGTATACTACCATGTCACCGTTCATGAACGCAGATAAAATGAAAACACCATTACTATTGGTTCATGGTGAAGCTGATAATAATCCTGGCACATTCACCCTGCAAACAGAACGTTATTTCCAAGCTTTAAAAGGTTTAGGGGCTCCAACAAGAATGGTTATTTTACCAAAGGAAGCCCATAGTTATGTTGCTAAAGAAAACATCTTGCACCTTTTATGGGAACAAGATCAATTTTTAGAAAAATATTTGAAAAACTAGTTAAAAAAATAAGCCTCCAAATAATTGAATTTGGAGGCTTATTTTTTAGGAAATCATTAAACTCACTTCTTGATTATTATCTAAAGGTGCATCATGTTGAAAGAAGATTACTTTTCGATCAAAAACCGCTTTAATCAAATAATGCCCGCCCTTAAAATAGGATTGCTTAACAACTACATTCATTAAACCATTTGCGACCACTTTTAATTGATGAGGATAAAGCAAAACTGTTTCATCCTCTTCATCACCAACTACCACAACTAATTGTGATAATTTTAATTCGTTGACTTCTCCAAAAAGAGAGGCCACATATTTATTAATTGGGTTATTGTATAAATGGAAAGAGTCGCCTTTGTCGATAAGTGTTCCGTTTTGCAATACAATGGTTTGATCAGCATAAGACAAGGCATCTGTACTATCATGAGTGGCGACAATACAAGTGATTCCCTTAGTTTTTAAATATGCAAATAAATTGCGTCGTAACGCATTTTTTCTAAAATTATCAATATGACTGAACGGCTCATCTAACAATAAAATTTCGGGTTCATCAGCTAGTGCTCTAGCTAGTGCTACGCGCTGCTGTTGTCCTCCACTTAAATACTTTGCTTGCACATTGGCAAACTCCGTCATCTCAACCATTTCTAGTAATTGCTCTACGCGTAACTTTTTTAATGCTTTAAAACCATTTGACAAAAACTTACCTACGTTTTCAGCAACAGTCGTATAAGGCATTAAGTCAAAATCTTGAGCTAAATATTTAGCAAAAGGCACACCAGGAACAAGATTAAATTTTGGTCCTAATACTTTTTTATCTCCCCACTTTATAGTCCCTTCATCTAGGTCGTGTAAACCATATATTAGTTTAAGCAAGGTGCTTTTTCCGCAGCCGCTCTCGCCTATAATTGCTATATTCTGCCCTTTCTCGATCGTAAAATCAATGTTTTTTAAAACCGTTTTATCAGTATAACCAAATGATATATTTTGAACTTGAAGCATTGTAATAATTATATTTTTTTGAGACTACAAAGATAGATTTCTTTTGATAAAATATTTTTGATCGCGCAACATAAATTAAAAAAGAAAGTCGCCTTGTTTACTAAACAAGGCGACTTTTATATATGATTTAAAAGTAGTTTTTAATTACCAGCCTCTTTTTGAGCGTCTTGTTGCATTTTAGCATTTGCAGTAATTGCAAACTCTACACGACGATTTTGAGCTCTACCAGCAGTCGTTTCATTCGACGCGATAGGATCAGCAATTCCCATTCCGTTTACTTTAAATCTACCAGAAAGAACACCTTTGCTTACTAAATAATTTCTAACGGAAGCTGCTCTTTCACCTGAAAGTTTTAAGTTATAATCTGCAGGACCTGTGCTGTCTGTATATCCAAAAATAGTGATATCGGTATCAGGATATTCTGCGAATACTGGAACTAATTTATCTAAATTTGCTTTTGCAGTAGCAGTTAAACTAGATTTATTGGTATCAAATCGTACTGCATTTTCATTCAATACTAACTGGATCCCTTCACCAACTCTTTTCACCTCAGCACCCGGAAGTACTTCGTCAATTTGTCTGGCTTGTTTGTCCATTTTATTACCAATTACTCCTCCGGCAACTCCACCTACAACTCCACCAAGAACAGCTCCTAGAGCACCATTACCTCCTTTACCTACGTTATTACCTAAAATACCACCTATGATAGCACCACCCGCAGCACCAATTGCTGTTCCTCTTTGTGTTTTGTTAGTATTTTTAAGCGATTCACAACCTGTGAAAACTGTTGACATTGTCATTACTAAAGCCAATGCTAGTATAGAAAAATTTTTCATAATTATCTTTTTTATATTTTTAAATAAGTCTTTTTAGTTCGCTCTTTGAAATTGGTAAACTACATCTGTCATTTTTCCTCCTACGTTGATTTTGTCAAGCAACTGAAAGCTATCTTTGGTTTGATTTGCTACATATAAAATGTATCCGTCTCTTACTTTTTTGGCTTTTTCACCAGCGTCCAGCACTTTCAAAATAAACTGACCGTCTTTATTTACAAACCAAGTAATAGGAGAACTAAAAGAAGGACAATTATTAGCTGTCAATGCCATATTTCCCTTATTGTTATTTGAGATAAATTTCCATGTACTACCTTCAAAACATTTGGAATCAGCTAATTGAAAAGAATTCACTTTGATAACTTCTGAACCCGGATAATATACTGAGCTTATTACCCAGTTGCCTTTCATGGCTACTTGAGCCCCTTTATCTAATTTTTTGTCTGTAACCGAAGATGTTTTACACGAAAACAATACTAAGGACAATGCTGCTAAAAAAAATATTTTTTTCATTTTGTTTGGTTTTAGATTTAAACATATACAAATATACGAGGGATTATCTTGTTAAGGTTTCAATATTATATTAATTTGTTTCAATATTTACAGTTAAGACAATTTGTCACTTTAAATACTATTGGTATTCTATTTGAATACCCATTTGCTGATTGTAAAACCCTAATAAATATAAATATGACAACAGGAAAAATTAATGTTTCAGTAGAAAACATCTTCCCATTAATCAAGAAGTTCCTTTACAGTGATCACGAGATTTTTTTACGTGAGTTGATATCAAATGGGACAGACGCAACTTTAAAACTAAAACATCTTACTAATATTGGCGAAGCTACCGTAGAGTATGGCAACCCAATACTTGAGGTGAAAATAGACAAGGAAGGTAAAAAACTGCACATTATAGATCAAGGTATTGGTATGACTGCTGCCGAAGTGGAAAAATACATCAACCAATTGGCTTTCTCTGGTGCTGAAGAATTTTTAGAAAAATACAAAGACACGGCAAAGGATTCTGGAATTATTGGCCATTTTGGTCTTGGTTTCTACTCTGCCTTTATGGTCGCTTCCAAAGTAGAGATTATCACAAAATCATACAAAGACGAACCAGCTGCTCACTGGATTTGTGATGGTAGTCCAGAGTTTTCTCTTGAACCGGCTGACAAAACGACTCGTGGAACAGAGATTATATTGCACATTGCTGAGGATTCACTAGAATTTTTAGAAGAATCAAAAATAAAAGGGTTATTGAACAAATACAATAAGTTCATGCCTATTCCAATTAAATTTGGAACTAAAACAGAAACACTTCCTAAGCCAGAGGATGCTCCAGAGGATTATGTTGCTGAAACAGTTGAAACGGATAACATCATCAACAACCCTAATCCAGCTTGGACTAAACAACCTACGGACTTAAAAGAGGAAGACTATAAAACGTTCTACCACGAATTGTATCCTATGCAATTTGAAGAGCCTTTATTTCACATTCATTTAAATGTTGATTACCCATTTAACTTAACAGGTATTTTGTATTTCCCAAAATTAAGCGGTGACTTACAAATTCAAAAAGATAAAATTCAGCTGTACCAAAACCAAGTGTACGTTACCTATAACGTAGAAGGAATTGTACCTGAATTCTTAATGATGCTTCGCGGAGTAGTAGATTCTCCTGATATTCCTTTGAATGTTTCTCGTTCAGGATTGCAAGCAGATGGAGCCGTAAAAAAGATTTCAAACTACATTACTCGTAAAGTAGCTGACAAACTGAAATCGTTATTCACTGAAAACCGTGTCGACTTTGAAGCCAAATGGAATGACATCAAGATTGTTCTTGAATACGGAATGTTATCTGAGGATAAATTCTACGAAAAAGCAGGTGCATTTGTTTTATACCCAACAGTAGACGATAAGTACTTTACACTGGATGAACTGAAAGAGAACCTTAAAGAAAAACAAACGGATAAAGATGGCAAACTAGTTATTCTTTATGCAGGTAATAAAGAGGCGCAACACTCTTACATCGAGACGGCTAAAGATAAAGGATACGAAGTATTATTACTTGACTCACCAATTATCTCTCACTTGATTCAAAAAATTGAAGGTGACAATAAAGACTTGACTTTTGTACGTGTCGATTCAGATCATATTGATAACTTAATCAAGAAAGATGAAACTACCATTTCTAAACTGTCTGATGAGGAAAAAGAAACCTTAAAAACATCTTTAGAAACGGTTATCCCAAAAACATATACGGTACAACTAGAAGCTATGGATAGCCAAGCAGCTCCATTCATCATCACGCAACCAGAATTCATGCGTAGAATGAAAGAAATGAGTCAATCAGGCGGTGGCGGAATGTTCGGGATGGGTAACATGCCAGAGATGTATAACCTAGTGGTCAATACTAACTCGCCATTAGCAACAACCATACTTGGAACAGAAGATAAAGCAGCGCAAGAGCACTTGGTTAAACAAGCGTTAGACTTGGCTAAATTATCTCAAAACCTCCTAAAAGGAGAAGCCTTAACTGCTTTTGTAAAACGTAGTTTTGAAATGATCAAATAATAGTAATAACATACTAAATAAAAAGCTGTCCTTGATCGGGCAGCTTTTTTTTTGGAGCAAAACCCCTATTCCCTTAACTCTATCTCTCCCGCTATACGCTCTAATCTTTGTGTTTGGCTATCGCCACCACAAAGGATTTCCGCTGCTATCGGGGCTATAAAAGACAATTTTATTCCCATGGAAGGGGGAAAAATTGGTAACCATTAAAACGCAACCTACCCCATTCTTATTTTAAAACCAGAACTAATAAAGCCGCTTAATTAAAAAAGTAGCTCGCACTAATTTGTCCTTGCCATTTAGAGTTAATATTATCTACTAGCCATGGCGTCCCTTTTGGGTTTTTAAATTGATAAACAGGCTGCTGATTTTCTATTCGTACAAAATCTAAAAGTGCATAACCGGAGTTATTTATATTAGGAACATACACTTGCGCTCCCCAATTGCGATTCACTAAATTACCCACGTTAAAAATATCAAAAGCAAACTGTAGCTTGTTTTTATAGAATTTAGTTTCATAAATAATTTTCATATCTACTTGATGATTCCAAGGTGTTCTAGCTGCATTTCTCTCTGCATATTGACCGCGGTGCGAACTTAGGTAATCACTATTATTAATGTAGGCATCTAGCTGCGTCCATTGCTCCGCGGCAGACACAAGAACGACATTATTACGATCTACAATGTTTTGTAACTTGATTTCACTTTGGTCTCTTGGGATATACAATATATCATTTTTGGCTGATCCGTCGCGGTTCACGTCACCCTCATACACAAAGCTAAAAGGAC
>Ga0206125_10003048_pt1 | contig 16700 bp, 12 predicted proteins | sample Helgoland_Spring_4_FD_148598 | JGI IMG/M metagenome (GOLD analysis project Ga0206125, IMG submission 148598) | Pelagic subsurface seawater microbial communities from Kabeltonne, Helgoland, North Sea - Helgoland_Spring_Bloom_20160331_1 | ecosystem: Environmental > Aquatic > Marine > Epipelagic ... | reverse complement strand
ACCTGAGGGTCTAAAGGAATTTTATCTTCATAAATTTTACATCCTACATTACTTTGTGAACAAATATGCATGATTTCAGAGGAAAGACCATCAGAAATATCAATCATGGCAGTTGGCTTAACATCCATCTCTTTCAAAAGAGATGAAATATCTTTTCTTGCTTCTGGTTTTAATTGACGCTCAATCAAATACGTATAATTATCTAAATCTGGTTGATTATTAGGGTTTACCTTAAACACTTGTTTTTCTCTCTCTAAAACTTGCAACCCAAGATAAGCAGCACCTAAATCACCAGTAACTACCATTAAATCTGTTTCTTTTGCTCCATTTCTGTAAACAACCTCTTCTTTATTTGCTTTACCAATGGCAGTGATAGATATGAGCATCCCTTTTGTAGATGAAGTGGTATCTCCTCCTATTAAATCTATATGATATGTTTCACATGCCAATTGAATTCCAGCATATAATTCTTCAATTGCTTCTAGTGGAAAACGATTGGAAACAGCAATTGAAACCGTAATTTGCTCTGCTTGTGCATTCATTGCATAAACATCAGAAAGGTTTGCTATCACAGCTTTATATCCCAGGTGCTTAAGTGGAACATAACTCAAATCAAAATGAACTCCTTCGATCAATAAATCAGTAGTAATTATTGTCTGTTTATCTGTCTTTTCCAAAACAGCTGCATCATCTCCAACTGCTTTCACTGTTGATGTATTAGAAATCTTGAAATATTTTGTAATGTGATTAATTAAGCCAAATTCTCCTAATTGCTCCAATGACGTTCTTGATTGATTTTTATCTTCTAACATGTTGCAAAGATATACACATCTTAAAAATAATTGCCACATCTTAGCTGCTATTCTCTCTGTGCTTCTATTTATTCTTTAAATCCGTTATATTTGTTTATTGTAATTTTAATAGATTACAATATAAACCTCTAAATAATATTAAACTCTTCTCCTGATGAAAAAATTAATTGTACTAATCTGCTTTTTACCATTAATCTTCTCCTGTGATAGATCCATTTCCCTTCAATACACGCCTCCAGAAATAGTGTCAGGAAACACTGGAATTGATTTAATTGAAAACAGTGGTGCTGGGCAAACTGTATATATAATAGAAGCTACAGCAAATGTTGAAATCGCTAGTTATTTTATTGGTGGAGACGATGCTGATTTATTAACGCTAAATAACAATACCGTTAGCTTAGATGCTAATCCTGATTTTGAAGTAAAATCTAGTTATAGTTTTGAAGTTACTGTTAGTGATGCAGAAGGAGATATAAGTGAAATTCAAGGAGTATCTTTTTCAATTATTGATGTAGACGAAACCCCTCAATTTGTTCTTAATTTTTGTGAAAATGGATTCGCAGGAGAATATCCTTGTAACAATTATGATTTAATTGCTCATATAGATTTAACAACTCTTGGTGGTGGTTCAGGAAATGATTGTTGGGGATGGACAGACCCTGCCTCAGGGAAAGAATATGCTCTAATGGGTCTTAATACTGGAACCTCTTTTATTGATATTTCTGACTTAGAATTCCCAAAAATTATTGGATTTTTACCAACACATACAACAAATAGTTCTTGGAGGGATATCAAAACTTATGGAAACTATGCTTTTATTGTAAGCGAGGCACCTGGCCATGGAATGCAGATTTTTGATCTTACAAAATTAGGAAATGTATCTGCGAACCAAGCTCCCGAAACTTTTACATCAGATGCACATTATGATGGTTTTGGAGCTGCACATAACATCGTTATCAATGATGCTCAAGGATATGCCTATGCTGTTGGCACAAGTACTTATAGCGGTGGACCACATTTTATAGACATATCTAATCCGTTAAACCCAGTAGCTGCCGGCGGGTATGGTGAAGACGCTTATTCTCACGACGCACAAGTTGTCACCTACTATGGGCCTGATGCTGATTATACAGGGAGAGAAATTTTAATAGGTAGCAATCAAAATGAAGTTGTTATTGTTGATGTAACTGATAAAATGAACCCTTCGCAAATTGCTAAAACTGGCTACCCTAATATCGGATATACTCACCAGGGGTGGTTTACAGAAGATCAAAACTATTTTATCCTTGGTGATGAATTAGATGAACGAAACTTTGGGGGAAATACAAGAAATATTGTTTTTGATTTAACCGATTTAGATAACCCAAATGTTCATATGGAATATTATGGTCCCACTACTGCGATAGATCACAATGGTTATGTAAAAGGGAATGACTATTTCCTTGCTAATTACTCTGCTGGGATTAGAGTAATTAACATTGAAGCTATTAGCAATCAAACAATGAATGAAATTGGATATTTTGATACCTATCCTTCAAATGATAACGCTTCTTTTAATGGTGTTTGGAATGTGTATCCTTATTTTGAAAGTGGTAATATTATTATAAGTGATATCAATACTGGATTTTATATTGTGAGAAAAAGTGAGTAGATATATGAAAAAACACTTGCTTTTTCTAATTATTATAATGTTTTATGGATGTACAGAATCAAATTTATCATTTCATCCAAGATTGAATCCGTCTAGCGGAACTCTTGAGTTAGTTCAAACTTTCGGTGGGTCAAAAAATGATGTTGCAAAATCTGTTGTTTCAACAGTTGATGGTGGATTTGCGGTTCTTGGCTACACACAAAGTTTAGATGGCGATATCACAGATAAGGCAACTGAAGATTATGATTTTTGGATGCTCAAATTTAATTCTGAGGCTCAGTTAGAGTGGAATAAAACCTATGGCGGATCTGGAGATGATAGAGGAAGTAGTATTATTGAAACCTCGGATGGCGGTTATGCGCTACTTGGATACTCAGATAGCTCGGACGGTGATGTTTCGTCTAATAATGGCAATAGAGACTTTTGGCTTGTCAAAATTAATGATTCTGGAGTTGTCACTTGGGAAAAATCTTTTGGTTATGGAGGTGTAGATGAAGGCGTATCTATTATAGAAACATCAGACAATCATTTGATTCTCTCAGGTGTTTTAGATGTTACTGCGTCTGGCGGAGAAGGAAACCAAGGTAGATTTACTACAAAACATGCGGGAGGAGATTATTGGTCTATTAAAATATCGACAACAGGAGATATTGTTTGGTCGCGCTTTTATGGCGGATCATTTACAGATAGTCCAGCGGGAATATCTGAAACTCTAATTGGCGGTTTTATCAATGTTGGAGGCTCAGATAGTAATGATGTAGACATTTCAAATAACAAAGGCTCGTATGATTTTTGGATTGTTAAGTCTGATGTAAATGGAGATATTGTTTGGGAAAAATCATTTGGTGGTTCTGAAATAGATGAGGCAAGGGATATCGTTTCTAATGCAAATGGAGATCATATTATTGTGGGAGATACTAGAAGTAATAACCAAGATGTAACTTTTAATAATGGTGCTGCAGATCTTTGGGCCATTAAAATCTCTAATAATGGGGAGCTTTTATGGAATGCTTCTATAGGAGGATCTAATTTTGATGTTGCAAGATCTATAAGTGCAACTTTTAACAACGAATTTATAATTGCTGGAAGTTCTAGAAGTTCTAATGGAGATGTCTCAAAAAACCAAGGGCAAAATGATGCTTGGGTTCTAAGACTTAATAACTCTGGGCAATTATTATGGGAAACAACAATTGGTGGTTCTGAAATAGATTTCTCATACGATGCTGTTCAAATTAATAATGGAACTATTATTGCAGTAGGGGAAACAAATAGCTCAGATGGAGATATTATAGATAATAAAGGGTTTACTGATCTATTAATTGTACAAATAAATTAAATATAGTCATGAAAAAAATTATAATTATCTGTCTTTTTTTTGGTTTTAACAGCTGTAGTCAAGACAAGGATATTAGTCTATCTCCAGTTGCAATTACCTTAAATTTTACTCATTCTTGGGGTGAAGATGACATATCAAGCTCTGACTTTAATGAACTAAAATTTACAAATGAAAACGAACAAACTCTAAATATAGAAAGTCTTAGGTATGTTATTTCAGAAATTACACTAATTCATGAAAGTGGTGTTACAACTATACTTGATGATTATAACTTAGTTGATTTAACCAATGATGTTGGCTTATCTTTTACTACCTCTGAATCTATTTTACCAGGAGATTATGTATCTGCGTCTTTTAGATTTGGTTTTAGTAATAATTTAAATATAGACGGAGCGTACCCTAACCTAAACACAGCACTTTTTAATGTTCCTGGGCTATTAGGTGGTGGATATCATTTTATGCAGCTAGATGGAATGTATATAGATAATAATAATCAAGAAACCGCTTATAATTATCATGTTATTAATGCTTTTGATGGATCTAACCCTAATGATACTGTAGATACTTCTTTTTCTGTAAATATTGGAGGATTAACTATTGGTAGCAACACAAACATTAATATGAAAATGGATGTTTCTGAATGGTTCAAAAACCCAAATATGTGGGATTTAAACGAATTCGATACAAATTTAATGGGAAATTATGGTGTACAACTATTAATGAATCAAAACGGTTCATCTGTATTTGATTTAGTTTCCATTACTCAATAAAAATGAATAAAAATTTTCTGCTTCTACTTTTGTTTTCAATATTATTTGTTTCTTGTTCAAATAAAGACAATACTATAGAAGAAGAATATATACCCATACCCTATTCGCTTAAAGTTCCTGAACTTTTTCAACAAAAATTAATAGCCCCCTTAATCCCGATAAATAATCCTTTAACTGAGGAGGGTATTGCCTTGGGGAAAAAGTTGTTTTTTGATAAAAAACTTTCAAAAAACAATACACAATCTTGTGCTTCTTGCCATAATCCTAGAAATTCATTTACAGACAGCTTAAGGTTTAGTCTTGGTGTAGACGGTTTTTCTGGATCACGAAATTCGATGCCTTTATTTAATCTGGCATGGAATTTTAATGACAAATTTTCTTGGGATGGGAAAGAATTGAGCTTAGAAAGGCAAGCTTTAGAACCCGTTAGAAACCCTATTGAAATGCATAGTTCATGGTCTAATGTAGCTTTAAGACTTCAACAAGATCAAGAATACCCTACGATGTTTTTAAATGCTTTTGGAACCGAGAGAATTGATTCTACTTTAGTAACCAAAGCTATTGCTCAATTTGAAAGAACACTTATTTCTGGAAATGCTAAATTTGATCAATACCTTCTTGGAAATACTTCGCTAAATCAACAAGAGGTTAATGGTTTTACTATTTTTATGAGTGAGGACAAAGGTGATTGTTTTCATTGTCATGGAAGTGATAATAATCCTTTGTGGACAGATAATAATTTTCACAATAACGGCTTAGACACTTCATTTAATGATCTTGGGTTAGGAGCAGTAACTGGAGATCCAAATGATAACGGTAAATTTAAATCTCCTTCTTTAAGAAACCTAGTTTATACGGCCCCTTACATGCATGATGGTCGCTTTTCAACATTAGAGGAGGTTATTAATCATTACAGCGAGGGCCTTCAAAATTCAAGTACCATTGATCCTTTAATGAAAAAAGTTAACCAAGGAGGCGTTCAATTAACACCACAAGAAAAGGCAGATTTAAAAGCTTTTTTAATCACCTTAACAGATGATGGTTTTATAAATAATCCCACCTTTCAAAATTAAAGTAGCTGCATTCCATTGTCATAAATCAATATATTGAAGCCGGTACGGGTAATTTTAGACTTATGTCGTATCTTTGCATTTACATTTTAGAGTAAATCTATATAAAAGTTATGATAAAGGTTTCGGACAATGCAAAGAAGAAGGTAGTTCAGCTCATGACAGACGACGGCTTTAATGCAACAACAGACTATGTAAGAGTCGGTGTAAAGAGTGGAGGTTGTTCTGGTCTCTCCTATGACTTAAAGTTTGATAATAAACAGCAAGAAAACGATAAAATTTTTGAAGATAATGATGTTAAAATTATTGTCGACAAGAAAAGTTTTCTGTATTTAGTTGGTACTACACTAGAATTTTCTGGTGGCTTAAATGGAAAAGGGTTTGTTTTTAACAATCCTAATGCTAACAGAACTTGTGGATGTGGAGAAAGTTTTTCATTATAATTAAAAATTAAAATGAGTAAGTATACTGAAGACGATTTAAGAGAAGAACTAGAAACCAAAGAATATGAATATGGTTTCTATACAGATATAGAAAGTGAAACCTTTGCTAAAGGTTTGAATGAAGATGTTGTGCGTGCAATTTCTAAAAAGAAAAATGAGCCAGAATGGATGACTGAATGGCGCTTAAAAGCGTTTGAGATTTGGTCTAAAATGGAGGAACCAGAATGGGCAAATGTAACCTACAAAAAGCCGGAATTTCAAGACATTGCTTACTATTCTGCACCAAAACAAAAACCAAAACTAAATAGTATTGACGAAGTAGATCCAGATTTATTGGCAACTTTCGAAAAACTAGGGATCTCCTTAGAAGAACAAAAGAGATTGGCTAATGTTGCTGTAGATATTGTCGTTGACTCTGTTTCTGTTGCTACTACTTTTAAAAAGACTCTAGGTGAAAAAGGAATTATTTTTATGCCTATTTCTGAGGCCATTCAAGAGCATCCAGAATTAGTCAAAAAACATTTAGGCACAGTTGTGCCATCTTCAGATAATTTTTATGCAGCGTTAAACTCAGCCGTTTTTTCTGATGGGTCATTCTGTTATATACCAAAAGGGGTTAGATGCCCAATGGAACTCTCAACATATTTTAGAATTAACGAAGGAGGAACTGGTCAATTTGAAAGAACTCTTGTAGTTGCTGATAAAGGAAGTTTTGTTAGTTATCTAGAGGGATGTACTGCCCCAAGCAGAGATGAAAATCAATTACATGCAGCAGTTGTTGAATTAATTGCTATGGACGATGCCGAAATCAAATACTCAACTGTGCAAAATTGGTTTCCTGGCAATAGCGAAGGAAAAGGAGGTGTCTATAATTTTGTAACCAAAAGAGGACTTTGCGAAACCAATGCAAAAATATCTTGGACTCAAGTAGAAACAGGCTCTGCAATTACATGGAAATATCCAAGCTGTATTTTAAAAGGAAATAATTCTGTGGGAGAATTCTATTCTATTGCGGTTACAAACAATTTTCAACAAGCTGATACAGGTACTAAAATGATTCACTTGGGGAAAAACACCAAATCAACTATTATATCCAAAGGAATTTCTGCTGGAAAATCACAAAACAGCTATCGTGGATTAGTACAAATTAGTTCAAGAGCAGAAAACGCTAGAAATTTTTCTCAGTGTGATAGTCTGTTAATGGGAAATGAATGTGGAGCTCATACCTTCCCATACATAGAAGTAAAGAATAAAAGTGCTCAAGTTGAACACGAAGCTACTACTAGTAAAATTGGTGAGGATCAGCTTTTCTATTGTAATCAACGAGGAATAGATACTGAAAAAGCTATCGCTTTAATTGTTAACGGCTTTAGTAAAGAGGTATTAAACAAGCTTCCTATGGAGTTTGCTGTTGAGGCTCAAAAATTATTGGAAATTAGCTTAGAGGGTTCGGTTGGATAACCAACAAAACCAACGCTTAAGTATAAACTTAAAAGCATATAGTATAAAAACATGTTAAAAATAGAAAATTTACAAGCGAGTGTAGACGACAAATCAATCTTAAAGGGGTTGAATTTAACTGTAAAATCTGGTGAAGTCCACGCAATCATGGGGCCAAATGGTGCTGGAAAGAGTACGCTTGCAAACATCATTGCTGGAAAAGAAGAATATGATGTTACCAAAGGAATAATCGAATTAAACGGCGAGGATATTAGTGAGTTATCTCCTGAAGAAAGAGCCCACAATGGTGTGTTTTTATCATTTCAATATCCAGTTGAAATTCCTGGAGTTTCTGTAACTAATTTTATTAAAACCTCCATCAACGAAACTCGAAAAGCAAAAGGTCTAGAGGACATGCCCGCTAAGGATATGCTAAAAATGATTCGCGAAAAATCTGAACTTTTAGAGATTGATCGAAAGTTTTTATCCCGTTCTTTAAATGAAGGGTTTTCTGGAGGAGAAAAAAAACGTAATGAAATTTTTCAAATGGCAATGCTAGAGCCAAAACTTGCCATATTAGACGAAACAGACTCTGGACTTGATATTGACGCTTTAAGGATTGTTGCCAATGGTGTTAATAAATTAAAATCTAAAGACAATGCTGTGATCGTAATTACTCATTATCAAAGATTACTGGATTATATAGTACCAGACTTTGTGCATGTGTTGCACGACGGTAAAATAGTTAAAACTGGTGATGCTTCTTTAGCTTTAGAACTAGAAGCTAAAGGTTACGATTGGATAAAAGAAGAAATTAGCGCATAATTAAAAAAGATTTAATAGCTTTTTGATAATAATTTTGGAATAATAAATAAAATGGATTTAAAAGAAAAAATAGTTTCATCATACGTTGCTTTTGAGGATGGCGTTAACATAAATTCTGATATTCATGAAATTAGAACTGAGGCTTTTCAAAACTTTGAAAAACTAGGATTTCCATCAAAAAAATTAGAAGCCTGGAAATATACTTCATTAAATAGTATTCTAAAGGAAGACTATAGTATTTTTCCTAATAAAGAAAAAATCATCTCTCTTGCTGAAGTAAAAAAATATTTTATTCATGATATTGATACCTATAAAATTGTCTTTATCGATGGTAAATACAGTTCTTTTTTATCTGAAACAACTCACGATAATATTGATGTATGCTTAATGTCATCTGCATTAACCAAAAAAAAATACAAACCTATTATTGAAAATTATTTTAACAAGGTTGCTAAGCAAGATAATTTAACTTCATTAAATACAGCATTTTCGAAGGAGGGCGCTTACGTTCATATCCCAAAAAATACGGAGGTAGAAAAGCCTATTCAGATTATTAATTTTACTACCGGTGAGGAAAGCGCTACAATGCTACAACCAAGAAATTTAATTGTTGTAGATCAAAACGCGCATGTTCAAATTATTGAAAGACATCAAAGCCTAACAAATAATGCCGTATTAACAAATGTAGTCACCGAAATATTTGCAGACAGACATTCTACTGTAGATTTTTATAAAATACAAAATGATTATATTGAAGCCTCATTAGTTGACAATACTTTTGTTGAACAGCAATCAAATAGTGTTGTTTCAGTTCATACTTTTTCATTTGGTGGTAATATTACAAGAAATAACTTAAACTTCTTTCAAAAAGGAGAACACATAGATTCTATTTTAAAAGGAATTACTATTATTGAAGGAAAACAACATGTAGATCATCATACCTTAGTTCATCATATTGAGCCGAACTGTGAAAGTCATCAAGATTATAAAGGAATTTATGATGAGCGCTCTACTGGCGTTTTCAACGGTAAAGTTATCGTTGAAAAAGAGGCTCAAAAAACCAATGCTTATCAAAAGAATAATAATATTTTGATGAATAACAAATCTACTATTAATGCAAAACCTCAGTTAGAGATTTTTGCAGATGATGTAAAATGTTCTCATGGTTGTACCATTGGTCAATTGGATGAACAGGCACTATTTTATATGCAACAACGAGGTATTCCTAAAAAAGAAGCCAAAGCACTTTTAATGTATGCTTTTGCAAATACAGTTCTTGAGAGTGTAAAAATTCCTGAAGTTAAGGAAAGAATTACGAAGTTAATTGCTAAAAAGTTAAACGTCAATATTGGCTTTAACATATAAAAGATTAGAAAAAAACAGGCTAAAAAGTCTGTTTTTTTCTAATCTAATTCCATTACATTTCTAAGTAATCTAAGGCTAAAGCAGACAAAGTTTTAACTCCTAAAACAAATCCACTTTCATCTAAAATAAAATCTGGTGTATGGTGTCCTGCAGCTTTCTCTGGACTAAGACCTAAAGGTTTTCCTCCTAAAAAGAAATATAACCCGGGAACTTTTTGTTGAAAAAAAGAAAAATCTTCTGCTCCAGTTATTGCATCAACCTCTATTACATTTTCCTTCAAAGCTATTCTTTGTAGCGTAGGAAGCATCTGACTTGTTAACTCTACATGATTAAATGTTATTGGATATCCTTTTTCTATCTCTATACTAGCTTCAGCTCTAAAAGCTTTTGCAATGTCTGGAACCATTTCTTTCATTCTTTTGTTAATGAAATCCTGCATACCATAGTCTAAAGTTCTAATGGTTCCAACTATAGTAGCTTTTTCAGGTATAATATTACTTCTTATTCCTGCATTTATCATTCCAACAGTAATTACTGCACCTTCTTTAGTTAACTCAGATTCTCTACTTATTATCGTTTGTAGTCCGTTTATTATTTGAGCCGATGCAACAATTGGATCAACACTTGCCCATGGTCTAGAACCGTGTGCTTGCTTCCCCATCACATCTATTTGATAAGATTGAGATGCCGCCATAATCCCTCCTGATTTGTACGTTATCTTCCCTGCATCTAAACCCGCAGCAATGTGTAAACCAAAAATAGCATCTACATCAGGATTTTTTAAAACACCCTCTTTAACCATTAATTCTGCACCTCCCTCTTCACCTTTTGGAGCCCCTTCCTCTGCTGGTTGAAAGATAAATTTAATAGTCCCGTGAATATCATTTTTCATTTGAGATAAAACTTCGGCAACACCCATTAATATGGCTACATGAGAATCATGTCCACAGGCATGCATCACACCCGTTTCTTTACCATTATATGTAGATCTTACATTAGATTTAAAAGGCAAGTCATTTCTTTCTGTAACAGGAAGTGCATCAATGTCTGCTCGTAATGCAACAACTTTTCCTGGCTTTTTACCTTTTAAAATTCCAACAACTCCTGTCTTAGCAACTCCAGTTTGAACAGAAATTCCTAAGCTTCTTAAATGAGTTTCTATATATTTGGCTGTCTCAAATTCTCTGTTAGACAACTCAGGATTCTGGTGAACATGCCTTCTCCATTCGATAACTTTTTGTTCTATTTTATCTGAAAGTTTTCTAATTTTTTCATCTTTATTTTGTCCAAAAGTCGATCCTATTGTTAGTAGAGAAAAGCAAAAAATAATTGCATATTTCATTGTATAATGTATTTATTGAATTGATTGTATTATTTCCTTTAAAAATTTATTTTCATTGTAGTTTTTTAATCCCAATCGAACAACTACCATCTCCTGATCCGGAAGGATATATACTCGTTGCCCTTGATATCCATCTGCATAAAACATATTGGACGGAACATCTTTCATTTTATTTCCGGCATTCAACCAAAAATGAGCCCCATAGCTATTATTTGAAGTGGGGGTTGGTTGTGTAATATAATCTACCCATTCGGGAGAGAAAATTTGGGTACCATTCCAATTCCCTTTGTGTAAGTATAACAGTCCAAACTTTGCCCAATCTCTAGCAGTTGCCCAAGCGTATGATGAAGCTACATAATGACCTTTTACATCGGTCTCAATAATCATAGAATTCATGCCTATTTTGTCTATTAATTCACGATACCAATAGTCTAAATATTCTTGCTGGTTTCCTAACTTTTTTCTTAAAATTCCTGACAATAAATTTGAAGTACCAGAAGAATAATTCCATGAAAAATTAGGGGAATCTACTAACTGTTGTTTTTGTTGCATCTTAGTCATATCATCCTCTAAAAACAACATTTTTGTAACGTCTGATATTTTTTCATAATTTTCATCCCAAGCTAATCCACTATTCATTTGCAATAAATTATGAAGAGTTATTTTTTTTCGGTCATCATTTTCCCATTCTAAAATTGGTGCTCTGTCCTGAACTGATAGCTTTCCCTGGTACTGCATGATTCCAAAAACAGTACTTAAAATACTTTTTGTCATAGACCATCCAAGTATTCTAGACTCTTTAGTAAAACCCTTAGCGTACCTCTCTGCAATTAGTTGGTTTTTATACACCACTAGAACAGCTCTTGTTTGATGTGAATTTTCAAAAATTGAGGAAACCGCTAAGTCCAATTTTTCATAATTTATAGTATTAAATAGGGTATCTTTTTGAGGTTTATTTCCAAAAGGGTAAGCTAATGAAGTGTTGCTAGTGAAGCGTTTTGGAATTAATTCTTTTTTATTAGCATCATACCCTTTTGTGATTAATACGCTCCCTAACCCGTTTCTATATACTGCTTTTCTAGTTAATAAGCCTAATGTAGATGCAGATGCAAAATTATTTTCAAGACTAATAGCGGTGCTCGCCAAGTTTATAGGTGAAAAATTATTGTCTGTAGCGTCTGTAAAAGCCACTGTCCTGTTTGCAACAAAAACTGAAGAACTGGTGTTTTTTGCTGCATATCCTGAAATAATATTAAGTTTAGGATAATTTATTATTATTATAAGTAGGAGTGTTACTGATAAAAGCAGTAGAATTCTTTTAGTGATTTTCATATAACAAGGGTTCAGTAATTACAAAAATAAGAATAAAATAACAGGTTTATTAAAAGATTTATCTTTGATGCCCTACCTTTGTGTCTCAAAATCAATAGAATGTTTCCAGTAGAAAAAATTCGGGCAGATTTTCCAATATTACAAAGAATGGTCAATGGAAAACCTTTGATTTATTTTGATAATGCCGCAACTTCACAAACTCCAAAAATTGTGATTGACGCTATAGTTGATTACTACATGAATTACAATGCAAACATTCATAGAGGAGTTCATACTTTAAGTCAAGAGGCAACAGACAAGTATGAACAGGCTAGAGAAACACTAAAAACTCATTTTAATGCAAAATATGCTTACGAAATGATTTTCACTTCTGGTACTACGCACGGAATTAATATGATTGCTTCAGGCTTCTCTAATCTACTTAAAAAAGGAGATGAGGTTATTGTTTCCGCTTTAGAACATCACTCTAACATTGTTCCTTGGCAAATGTTGTGTGAAAAAACAGGAGCTCAATTAAAAGTTATTCCCATGAATAAGGATGGAGCGCTGATAATGAGTTCATATAATGAGTTGCTTTCAAATAAGACAAAATTAGTTTTCTGCAATCATATTTCAAATGCACTTGGCACTATAAACCCTATTGAAGAAATTATTGAAAAGGCACATCAAGCAGGTGCAGCTGTTTTAATTGACGGGGCTCAATCTACACCTCATATGAAAGTAGACTTTCAAAAACTAGATGTAGACTTTTATGTAACCTCTGCTCATAAAATTTGTGGACCTACTGGTATAGGACTTTTATACGGCAAGAAAGAATGGTTAGAAAAGCTTCCACCTTACCAAGGTGGTGGTGAAATGATTGAAACAGTTACTTTTAAAAAAACTACTTTCGCAGGGTTACCTCATAAATTTGAGGCAGGAACCCCAAATATTTGTGGGGGTATTGCTTTTGGTGTGGCCATCGATTATATGAATTCAATCGGTTTTGATGCCATTAATAAGCATGAACAAGAACTCCTTGAATACGGAACTCAAGAGTTATTAAAAATTAATGAGCTCAAAATTTATGGCACCTCAAAGAAAACCTCTGTTATTTCTTTCAATGTAGGTACTATTCATCCATATGATATTGGGTCTATTCTTGATAAATTAGGAATAGCCGTTAGAACTGGACATCATTGTGCTCAGCCAATCATGGATTTTTATAAAATACCAGGCACCATAAGAGCTTCTTTTGCGTTTTATAATACAAAAGAAGAAATCGATCTTTTTGTCAAGGGACTAAAAAGAGCAATCTTGATGTTAAGCTAAAGAGATCTTTCAATAAAATTACTGTTTTTATTATCTTTATAAAAATAGTTTTATGAAAAAAATAATTCTTCTAATTTTCGCAAACTGCTTCTTATTCTTTAGTTGTTCTTCTTCAAGGCATATAGATCGTTTTCAAAAAATACAATACAAATCAATTACTCGAGGATATTCAACACAGATTCTACTACAAGGAGATACTTTGAAATATTTTCAAAATAATAATAAAACTCTTTCTTTAATTGTTTCTAAAGAGGTTAAAATCTCTTTAAGTAAATTGCTTAAAAAGGTTGGTCCTGAAACACTACATTTACTTAAAGCTCCTTCAAATAAATTTCAATATGATGGAGCTATGTTTACAACTTTAGAGATCATTTGGGATAGAAAAACGTATATTAGTAATGGGTTTGATGATGACAACCCACCAAAAAAACTAAGCCCTCTTATAAACTTCTTGCTAACTTTAGTTAAATAAAAAAGGCAACCAATGGTTGCCTTTTTTATTTAAAATATCTTTTTGAGTTATATTAATAATCAAAAGTTAATTTAAGAACAGTTCTACGACCAATTACTGGCATACTTGGGAATGCTCTAAATTTCTGATCCAATACATTAGTTGCTGATAAATCTAATTTTAAATTGTCAGAAACGTTGTATCCTATATTAACATCAAATAAATTTTTCTCTTGTACCTCACCAGAGAAAAATCCTTGGTTAGAATAAAAAGAATCATCATGTTGGTAAGCAATCGAACCTCTTACTTTGTCTTTTGAATATTGAACACCAGCTCTATATTTGAATTTTGGAGCATTTAAGTAAGAAGAAAATGGTAATCCATCATCGTTAGATTCTCCAGGAATCCATTCATTCTGACTTAACCAAGAAGTATTAAACCATAAGGTAACGTCATCATTTAAGAAATATTCCATCGCTAAATCTGCACCTACGTGGCTTCTTGTAGCACCATCAAAACGACGGTATCCTGCAGGGATATGCATTAAGCCATCTCCTTGAGGCACTGCTGTTGTTTCTACAGTACCAAATATTGGAAATAAAGGTGATACTGCTCCTTCAAAAGCAGCTCCACCTTGAGCAAATGCATCTCCAACTGAGGCTGCTGCTCCTGCAATTGTTCCTCCAATTACTGCACCAATAGGCGCAATTGCTGGAGATCCAGGGAAAAGAGCATCTGCTGGCGCTCCTGTATCCCAAATAGACTGTGGAATTCCTGCTGCAGTATACTGAGCTTGTACAGCTCCTGTTACGGCTCCTATTACTCCTGGGTCAGAAGCAAAATCTGCTCCTACTTGAGCTCCTAAGTCATTTGCTATATTTGCTCCTACCAAATTAAATGTTGGACCAATAGCTGTAAATTGAGTAAATCCTTTTCTTTCATAAGTATATACATCTAAAGCTACAGATAATTTATTAGCAATTAATCCTTTATATCCTACTTCAAAAGAATTTAATGTTTCTACTGCAGATCGTCCTGTTCCTGTTAATTCATCCATTGGCTCTCCATTGAATAAATTATATCCTACTAATTGTCCTGTTCCTCCTGAAGGTACATACCCGTTAAAGAAATTTTGAACCACAGGTAATAAAGGGTTTCCTGCCAAGCCTCCATAAAGAGCAGTTAATGTAGGCTGAGCAACAGCGCCGTAAGCATACGCTAGAGGAAATGATGTTGCTCCATAAGGAAGGTCAGGTAAACCAGGTACCGCTAAATCTATTGTTGGATTGTCTGGAAACACTTGTGGTGCATATTGCCCAGATAACCAAACATCTGCAATTCCAGGTGCTAATACAGACACTGGAAAATCTATATTTTGTTGTAAGGCAGAAGGACCAGTGTTTGCTTTGTTAAATGACGCTCTAAAAGTATGATTGTCGTTAGCTTTGTAAACTATTGCAACTCTAGGAGCAAAAGCTCCTTCATCAATAAAATTAAACTTGTCATATCTTCCTGCATAAGTAATATCTAACTTATCACTAATTTTAGAGGTTCCCTGAAGGTAAGCTCCTGTAATAATGTAATCATCTCTATCTTCATTAATACCATACAATGTATTCGCTGTCATAGATTTAGAATTTCTATAATCAGTACCTATGGTAAAATTGGTGTTTAAAAATTTTGGAACGTCAAAGTTGTATTGAAGTTGAGCCTCTAAAGAATTTCTTTCGGCTACTTGCCTTAAACCTGTTTGGTATAAAAATGTAGGGTTTTCATCATTTCCACCATCATTATAATTGTAATATACTTGAGCAAATAATCCACCCGATTGAACTCTACCCTGAACCCAGTAATCATTTCCTTGTTGATATCCAGCTCCTTGTGAGTTAAAAAATACTCCTCCTCCATTTGCGAATCCTGCTGAAAGAAAAGCAGTAGTTTCGTCTGTAGGTCTAAACTCTAAATGTATATTTGCTGAATAATTTTTATATTCTGTAGCTAGAGGGTTGCCGTCTCCATTATCATCTAAATCTGTAAGAGATAATAACTGTTCTCCAGGCTGGGTAGGATCTACTCTACCATTTACAATAGCTGGTTGAGAAACGGTGGTTTGCAAACTAGAAATAAAATCAGCATCTTCAACAGGGTCTAATTGAAAATCATTCCCCTTCATATATCTTACATTAACTTTAAATCCAAATTTATCATTGTCATTTTTAAAAGCATGACGAACAGTCATCCCCGTAGTACTTAATGTACCTCCAAGCATTTCTACTGTAGTTCCTGGATAATCAATTGGACTTTTAGACATGAAATGTACAACACCTGAAGTAACTCCAGGACCATATAGGGCTGAAGCCGCACCTCTAACAACCTCTACTCTTTGAATGTCTATGTTAGACATTCCTGTTTGATTGCTATAAAAAGTTCCTGCAGAAGGTGTTACTAAATATCGGTAGTCTAATATTGGAAATGTAGAAGTTCCAAATACACCAGAACCGGCACGCATTTCAATATTAATTGTATTTGCAGATTGTTGTTGCATCTGAACA
>Ga0206125_10003042_pt1 | contig 16721 bp, 15 predicted proteins | sample Helgoland_Spring_4_FD_148598 | JGI IMG/M metagenome (GOLD analysis project Ga0206125, IMG submission 148598) | Pelagic subsurface seawater microbial communities from Kabeltonne, Helgoland, North Sea - Helgoland_Spring_Bloom_20160331_1 | ecosystem: Environmental > Aquatic > Marine > Epipelagic ... | reverse complement strand
AGTCAACGCTTTGAGGATGTGTTTTGGGTGCACAACGATAGTGGTGATGAGGCTCGGGTTTTTGCCATCAACCGTCAAGGCGACGTGATCTACCCTGAATTCTTACCCTTCCACGGCCAACAGTCACGGCCAGGGCGCAGGCCTTGGCCGGGGCATGCCATCGAGCTGGCAGCGCATTATGACTGGGAGGATATTGCCTCGGATGCGGATTGGCTGTACATCGCCGATACCGGTAACAACGGTAATGCTCGACGCGATCTTGGTATTTACAAGGTCCCGCAGTTTAATCCTAGGGTGATCGAGAAAACGCGGGCAATGCGTTATATCCCGGTTGCGTATCCGGATCAGCAATTATTCCCTGCCGAAAACTGGCATTACGATAGCGAAGCCCTCTTCGTTGATGCGGGGCAGTTGTATCTGATTACGAAGCACAGGGTCGCTGGCCGCATCGGGACCTTTGAACCCGGGGGTAATTTGTATCGATTAATCGATGCTGAGTCTGACCGACCCAATGAACTGAAACAGGTGGACAGCCTATCAACGTTATTTATGGTGACCGGCGCGGCGCTGTCGCCCAACGGCGAGCGCCTTGCGGTGCTTGGTTTCCGCGATCTGTGGCTCTTTCCAAGGCCAAGCAGTGGTGATGCCTGGTTGTCAGAGCCTCACCAAACCCTCGACCTAACACCCTATTTCATGGGGCAGGTCGAGGCCATCACTTGGCTAGACGACCAAAGACTGTGGGTTGTGAATGAAGCTGGGTCGGTCTTTGAAGTGTCTCTGGATGCGGCGGTTGGAAAAAAAGAGGCTTCGTTGCCGTGACCCCGATAGAGATTGTGCTCCTGTTGACGGTTGGGACGCTCAGCGGCTTCATCAACACTTTGGCGGGCGGCGGTTCAATGTTGACGCTGCCAGCGCTGATGATGATGGGGATTCCGGCTGATATTGCCAATGGTACCAATCGGGTCGCAGTATTGGCGCAATCCATCACTGGTGCGAAAGGGTTTGACCAAGCCGGTCAGCTAGATCGATCTGGGCTTGCAGGGGTCTTGCTCCCAACGATTCTGGGCGCCGCAGTGGGCGCGCTTTGCGCCTCGTTCTTACCGAATGTCTGGCTGAAGCCCATCTTGCTGGTCGTGATGGTGATGGTTGCAATCTCGCTGCTGCTGCCCAAAACAATCGCAACGAAGGCGCGCGTGACAAGCTCGGCTGATCAAAGATTGGGTCTCGCCGGATGGCTCAGTCTGTTTGGCGCGGGTCTTTATGGCGGTTTTATTCAAGCCGGCGTGGGGTTCATTTTGGTTGCTGTCCTTTCGGGTGTGTTGCAATACGATCTGGTGCGATCAAATGCTTTAAAATTGGTTTGTACAGGCGTCTTCAGCGGCGTCGCGCTGCTGATTTTTGCCGCGCAAGGCCAAGTTCTTTGGGTAACTGGCGGGGTCCTTGCTCTGGGTTCAATGCTGGGTGCTTGGGCGAGTGTTCGGGTCACGATTCGGTTAAGCGAGACTGTGTTGCGTCGAATTCTGGTTATAATGGTCGCAATAAGCTGCTTGGCAGCGCTGCTGGTTTAGGGGAACTATGTTAAATGATTCTGAGCGGTATCCCGCGAATTTTATCTCGACCATTATTGCAGGCGATCAAGCCAGCGGTAAGCATGGCGGGCGGGTCAAGACGCGTTTCCCACCAGAGCCCAACGGCTTTCTGCATATCGGGCATGCTAAAGCCATTTGCCTCAATTTCGGTCTGGCGAAGGATTTTATGGGTACAACAAACCTTCGGTTTGATGACACCAATCCGATCAAAGAGGATGTCGCGTTTACCCACGCGATGCGAGAGGACATCACTTGGCTGGGGTTTACCTGGGCAGAACAAAAAAATGCCTCGGATTATTTTGGCGTCTTGTACGAATATGCCGTGCAATTGATTCAGGCTGAGAAGGCCTATGTCGACTCCCTCGATGCTGACAGCATCCGTTCGTATCGCGGCACGCTCACAGAACCGGGTCGTAATAGCCCCTACCGGGACCGGTCTGTTGCCGAGAATCTCGATCTCTTTGCGAGAATGCGCGCTGGTGAATTTCCAGATGGCGCGCATGTCCTGCGGCTAAAAATTGATATGGCATCTGGCAATATGAACCTGCGAGATCCCAGCATTTATCGGATCCGCCACGTCACGCATCATGAAACTGGCGATCAATGGTGCATTTACCCGTTGTACGATTACACCCACTGTATCTCGGATGCCATCGAGGAGATCACGCATTCCTTGTGCGATACCGGGTTCGAAGATCATCGCCCGCTCTATGACTGGGTTTTAGCGCAGTTGGAGGTGCCAGGTCGGCCTCAGCAGATCGAGTTTTCTCGATTGAATTTACAATATACGGTCACCAGTAAACGCAAACTGAAACAACTGGTTGATGAGAACCTGGTTGAAGGTTGGAATGATCCGAGGATGCCAACAATTGCCGGCATGCGTCGTCGAGGCTATCCGCCGGAAGCCATTCGAGATTTTTGTCGACGGATCGGCATTACCAAAAGTGATAACAATGTCGAGCTGGCACTCTTAGAAAGCTGTGTTCGAGAAGCACTCGAGCCCACCGCGCCCAGAGCCATGGCGGTGCTTGATCCGGTAAAAGTCGTGATTACCAATTTGCCTGAATCGGAAACCATTTGGTTGACGGTTCAGAATCATCCTAAAGACCCTGACATGGGTCAGCGATCGGTCCCGTTCACGCGAGAAATTTTTATTGACCGAGCCGACTTCCAGCTGCAGGCCAATCGAAAATATAAGCGTTTGGTGTTACAGGACGAGGTGCGATTGCGCGGCGGCTACGTGATCAAAGCCGAATCAGTGGTGATGGGAGACCAGGACGACATCCTCGAAATTCACGGGGTTTATGATCCCGAGACCTTGGGCGTTAACCCGCCCGATCGAAAAATTCGGGGTGTCATCCACTGGGTTTCAGCCTCGGAGAATATGCCCGCTGTTTTTCATCGTTTTGAACCCTTGTTCTCAGTACCGTTTCCAGATGCGGTTGACGAGGACTATCGGGATTTGATTAATCCCAATTCTCGCAGCGTCTTCCAAGGGTTCGCAGAAGTCAGCCTGAAAAATCAGCCTCAAGACACGCGATTTCAGTTCGAGCGGGAGGGTTATTTTATTTTGGATGAAGCAGCCGAAGACGAAGGCTCGGTCTGTTACAACGAAATTGTAGGGCTTCGGGATAGCTGGTCTAAAGGGGGCTAGCGCTAATTCTCTTTTAAAGGCGCCGGCCTTTGAGGCACCAAGGTCAACGCGGGTCTTGATCCGGTTAAAAAGGATAGATGTGGGGCTGAGGGAATCATGCCGCAATTAGATGAATCTGATGTTCAGGCAGCTTATTCTAGGATCAAGGCCTTGGTGCTTGAGACGCCCGTGTTTAGCAGTCAAGCGCTGAATCAATTGTTAGGCTGTGAAGTAATCTTCAAGGGTGAGCATTTGCAGCGCGGTGGCGCCTTTAAGGCCCGTGGGGCAATCAACATGGTTTATGCCCAACCGCTATCTGAACTCGCGAGTGGCGTGTGTACCCATTCATCCGGCAATCACGGCGCGGCGCTTGCGCGGGCCGCGCGGGCACGTGGGGTTGCCGCGCATATCGTCATGCCCAAGAATGCGAGTCCTGCTAAGCGCCGCCTCGTCGGCCATTTTGGCGGTCATTTAATCGAGTGTGATAACAGTCTTGAGGCTAGAGAAAAGGCCCTAAGGGCCCTTGCGGCCAGGACGGGCGCCTTGTACGTGCCGCCCTTTGATGCGCCGTTGATCATTGCGGGTCAAGGCACGGCGCTGCTCGAGTTTAAACGTCAGACGCCAGAGCTTGACGTGGTGGTGGTTCCCGTTGGGGGCGGCGGCTTATTGGCTGGCAGTTGTTTGGTGCAAGATCGCCTGATGGTCTATGGCGCCGAACCCGAAGGCGCAAGTGACGCGGCAAGATCCCTTGCGAGCGGCGAGCGTGTGTTAGCGCAGACCCCTGACACGATCTGCGATGGCTTACAGACGACTTTGGGCGTCTTAAATTTCGAAATTATTAAACGAAGTGCGACGGCTATCTTAACGGCATCCGATGCCGACACGATCTTCGCGATGCAATTGATCTGGCAGTTTACCAAACAGTGGGTTGAGCCAAGTAGTGCGGTTGCTTTGGCGGTAGTGATGCGGAATCGATCGGTATTTTTAGGGCAGAAAGTGGGTATTATTCTCACAGGGGGCAATGTGGATCTAGATCGTTTACGACCGCTATTGCTCGACAGTCAGCAGATTGCACACGGGATGGCCTTGCTCGCAGATTATGAATCAGGTTGATCTATTGGAAGCTAAGAGACGCTATGCAACTTACACCCCATAAGCTCAGTTGTCCTTATTGCGACGCTCGGATTCGATTATTGATCGATGAAACGGCGGGTTATCAACAATATGTTGAGGATTGCGAGGTGTGCTGTCAGCCGATGGTGGTCTGCGTTGAATCGGGTTTTGGAGACGACTGTCATGTTTCGTTAACCGATGAGAATGAAGCGCTTTGGACGGATTATTGAGTTTTTTGGGCTGAGTGCATTCGATCAATCTCATGCAGCAAATCATCCCTTGGCGTTTCTAGCGTTCGCAAGCGTGCGGCAACGGCCTCAACGTCCGTCATCACCCGCAATAAATTTTCGCCTGCAATGTTTGCAATATCTTGGTCGCTATAACCCCTGATCAGGAGCTCTTTGAGTAAGGCGGGGTAGGTCGAGACGTCCTCAAGACCGACTGGCCCAGGGGGCATGCCATCAAAGTCTGCGCCCAAGCCGATGGCCTCGATTCCCGCGACCGCTTTGATGTGATCGATGTGATCGGCGACATCAAACAAGGTGACCTCAGGTGCTGGATGAAGTGCTGACCATTGCGCCATGAGTTCGCCTGCTGCGTCTGGTTCATGGTCGCGATTTAGCATCGCCTGATGCCTCTCCAAGGCAACTCGGTATAGCCGCATCGGTTCCGAGACGTAGGAGGTCAAATAGTTCACCATCACCACCCCGCGCTTTTTGCCAACAAGGGCCAAAATATCATCGGGTACATTGCGCGCATGTTGTGTGACGGCATATGCGGAAGAGTGTGAAAAAATAACGGGCGCGCGACTCACCCTCAGCGCATCCCGCATGGTTTCAACGGATACATGGGAGAGATCGACCATCATTCCGAGGCGGTTCATCTCAAGAACGACGAGCTCGCCAAATCCGGTTAGGCCACCATGACGCGGGGTGTCCGTTGCCGAATCGGCCCAGAGCAGGCCCTTTGAGTGCGTTAACGTCATATAACGGGCGCCAAGCTCATAAAGCTGTCTGAGACTGGCCAATGAGTTGTTGATCGAATGTCCGCCTTCCATGCCAATGAGCGACGCAATTTTCCCCGCTTTGTGGATTCTGCGAATGCTGCTGGCGTCAAGCGCGAGTTCTAAATCATCCTCATGGTGATTGATTAGGCGCTTAACCAAATCAATCTGATCCATCACAGCCTGAACCGCGCTGGGCTTGCCGCCATACCCTTCAATCGGAATATAAACGGACCAGAAGAGGCCGCCGACCCTGCCCCTCCGGAGTCTCGGTAGGTCGGTGTCTGTGGGGCGCTCGATTTGGGTTAGGTCCGACGCCAAATCGAGTTGCGATAAGTGATTATTGACTCGGCGATGGTATTGCCATGGGAGATCATTATGGCCATCAATTAAAGGGGTCGCTTTGAGGACGGTGGCGACTCGAGTATCGAGGTCATCGGCGAGGACCGGGTTACCTGAGGCCAAAACGGCGATCATTAAAACCCTCGGGCACAATCGCATCACAATATTCATAGCGGGCTCCTGTCGAAATTAGTAGATGCACGTTCAAGAAAGGCGCGTGCACGCGCGATTCGTGTTTTTTAGTGTGGGCGCGCAAAGTACGGCGCATCAAACAATGACTGGCCAGCGTTTTAATCTAACAGGACGCTCGCGACCGTAGAATAGGGTTAAAGCTAACACAGGTGCGGCTTGTTTTCGGTGGTTCGATCAGTTTCTAAGCCCAAAATATTGATATCCAGGCGCATCGCTGCGTTCCCGCGTTCAATTTTGGATTTCAACGGGCTATAATCGGCGCCGTACATGACTGGCGATGGAAGGTGGATTACCACTGGGAAGTGTACGCCACGCACTCAAAAGACGCTTGCAATCCGGTTGCGTTGCGGCAATTGAAAAAAAGCGGATTGGACAAAGCGAGCATTGGGTGCCGATTTTGCCTTCCTGTGCTGAATGAGTTCGTGGAATAAAGCCGTTCGCCTGGGCGCTTAACCCAACCTTGATAGGACACAGCCCATGACTTTGAATAATATCGATCAGCAAGCCGCGGCGTTGCTGGGCAATTTAAAAGAACTTGAAACCAATGATCCTGCTGTTTATGCGGCGATGTTGGGTGAGGAAGATAGAGAGCGCAATGGCATCGAGTTGATTCCATCTGAGAATTACACCTTCCCAGAAGTCCTGAGTGTACTGGGCAGCGTTTTTACCAATAAATATTCTGAAGGCTACCCCGGGCGACGCTATTATGGCGGGCAGACCTATACCGATCAAATTGAAAATTTAGCGAGAGATCGCGCCAAGACCGTTTTTGGTTGTGATCATGCCAATGTCCAGCCGCTCTCTGGATCCGCGATGAATCAAGCGGTGTATCTCGGGTTACTGACGCCAGGCGACACCATTATGGCCATGGACTTGTCCCATGGTGGGCACTTGACGCATGGCGCGCCAGTCTCTCATATGGGCAGTTTGTTTAACTTTGTTCGATATGTCACCGATCCTGTCGATGGCTCGATCGACTTTGACCAAGTGCGAGCGGATGCCTTACGCACCAAGCCTAAGATGATGCTTTGTGGTTACACTTCGTATCCACGGGATATTGACTATGCGGCCTTCAAGGCCATCGCCGATGAGGTCGGGGCGATCACGATGACCGATGCCTCGCACTTTGGCGGACTGGTTGCGGGCCGGGCCATGGCCAATCCCTTCGATTTTGGCTTTGATATTGTGACCACAACGACGCATAAATCCCTTCGCGGTCCGCGCGGCGGCATGGTGCTGTGCCGGAAACCGTTTGCAAAAGCCCTCGATAAATCAGTCTTTCCGGGCCTGCAAGGCGGGCCTCATATGAACGCGGTTGCCGGTATCGCTGTCACGTTGCGCAAAGCGCAAACGCAAGAGTTTCAGGATTATGCCCAGCAAGTTCTGGTCAATGCCAAGACGCTCGCAAATTCGCTAATGGCGGGCGGTGTGTCCTTAGTCACAGGGGGCACGGACAATCACATGATGGTCTTGGATACCATGGCATCGTTTGGTTTAGATGGTCGGGTTGCTGAGGAAGTGCTGGATCGCGTCCAGATTACAACCAATAAACAAATCATTCCTGATGACCCTAATCCGCCGCTACGCCCGAGCGGTATTCGAGTGGGCACGCCGGCGGCAACCACGCGCGGGATGAAAGCGCAGGATATGGAACAGCTTGCCAACTGGATGATTCAGTGTCTAAAGGCGCCGGAAGATGAGGCGGTGATCGCGTCAGTTCGGCAAGAAGTCGAAACCTTTTGCCAGCGGTTCCCCGTTCCGGGTTTGTGACTGCCCGATGCGGGGTCCGCTTCAAAATGCGGCTCAGCGCCGGCGTTTGATCGCGAATCAAGAGGTGGGCACGCGCGGACGACGCGTTCAACTCAGCGCGTCGATCCAAGCTCGGGTTTGGCGGGCAACCCGCTGGTAAACCGACTGGTGAGGGTCAGTGGCCTGCTTGGTAAGCTGCAAACCATGATCCGCGCCAGGAATCCACTGGAAGGTGCAACTGGGGTTCTGAGCTTTGAATTCTGACGCAATGCTGGGGCTAATCATTGGGTCTCGATCGCCAGCAAACACCAACATGGGGTGTCTGAGCGCCGGTAAATGTTGCCAGCGATCGAGGTTCGGTTTGGCTTTGGGATGCAGGGGTAAGGAATAGGCAACGCCACCTTTGAGTTGGTCTTGTTGAGGCCCCAACGCAGTATCAAGTCGATGATCAACCAGTAGATGCGTCATCACACGCCCGCCATAACTGTGGCCTGCGGTAAAGGTCGGTAAACCACGTCCTGCCGCCAAGCCGATCTGTAACGCGTCATAAAAATCGTTGATCGAATTGCTCAGTTTGCCTGGAAAAGCGTGGTTCGCCATTCGATATCTAAAGTTGAATCGTAGGGTTGCTATGTTTTCATCCGCGAGGGCCTTGCTCAACGCGACAAGGTGCGTGGACCCCAAATGGGTTGCGCTGCCATGGGCGAGTACGATGAGGGCGGAAGCGTCGCTGTTGAGCGTGAGAGCGTATTGGTTTGTCGGCAGAGTTGTGGCTTGCATATTGCGCCCGGTAGCGCCTCCTGTGGTTTCGGCCATGATCTTGATCTTCTTTGGAGCATGCTACACTGAATGAAGGGCAAGGTGATCAGGAGGATGTATGTCGCAAGCAGGCTCGCCGGCAAAGGCCATACTATATGCGTTTTTAGCAAACTTTGGCATTGCCGTGAGTAAGTTGGCGGCGGCGCTGCATACTGGCTCCGGTAGCTTGATGGCGGAAGCAATTCATTCCTTTGCGGACACGTGTAATCAGGTGTTGTTGTTTGTGGGCTTAAAGGGCAGCGAAAAGCCGGCTGATGAAGAGCATCCCTTAGGGTACGGAAAACTGACCTACTTTTGGAGTTTTGTGGTGGCCCTGATCTTGTTTAGTTTAGGGGGCGTTTATTCTATTTTTGAAGGCTGGCACAAGTACAACAATCCTGAGCCGGTCACCGGCATCTGGATTGGATTATCTGTTTTAGGGGCGGCCATTATTCTTGAAGGCTTAAGTTTTTATGGCGCTTATCTTGAAGCGAAAAAAATGGCAGGCGAACAGTCTTTAATGGAGTGGCTTAAAACCACCCGCAATGCCGAGATTGTTGTGGTGTTAGGGGAAGATTTTGCGGCAATGCTGGGGCTGATCTTTGCTTTTTTAGCGTTGTCACTGGTCATGGTAACGGGGGAGCCGCTCTATGACGCCTTTGGGTCCATGGTCATTGGCGTTTTGTTGATTATCGTCGCGGTTGGATTGGTTATCAGGCTTCAGGGGCTCTTAGTGGGCCGATCAGCAGAGCCAGCGTTGCGGGAGTTGGCAGAATCCATCATTGCTGAAAAGCAGGGAGTTGCTCGGTTGTTTAACATGGTCACGCTGCATATGGGACCAAAAGTGTTGTTGGCCGCGAAGATACAGCTCGATGCCCATTTAACGGTCGATCAAGCGGCACATTTGATTAATGCAATTGAAGATGAGCTGAAAGCGAATCGGCCTGAAATTGGTTGGTGTTATATTGAAATTGATCCCTAATATTTGGAGTGTGTATGTTGCGTTTTAATCATACCTTTAACGTGTCGGCTGAAGTCGTTTGGAGCGTCATTGGTCAGGTTGACCGCGTGGATTGGGTGCCAGGCGTCGAGCGCTGCGTGCTGCAAGGCAATGTCCGAACCCTGGACCTGCCTGGGGCGGGTGAGATTCAGGAAAGAATCGTGCTTTGTGATCCCGAGGCCTATGAATTGACCTATCAATGTATCCAGTCACCCATACCGCTTGAACATCATGAAGCCAGAATGCGGCTATCGGCACTGCCGAATGGTGGCTGTGAGTTCGCTTGGGAGGCAGATATCCTTCCGACCAACTTTGAAGGTTTTTTGAAGGACTCGATGGTGGGTGCACTCGCCCAATTGATCGAGGTTGTTGCGCAAGTGGAGGGTTCTTAAAGCGGCAAAAATGCTTCGGCACCGCAGCGGATGCGAGCAAGGATTACGAAAGCGGCGTCAACCCGTCGAATCAGTGGACGATCTGACCGGTAACTTGGTCTGAGACAGCGCCGCCGTCTTGCAATGCGATGCAATCGGTTGGCGGGATTGATATCGGTAGTGTCTGCAGGCTGGGTTAAGATGAGCCGCTCAGACGGATGTTCTCTCCCAGAATAATCTGGGTACGGTGATGCGCCTATCGAAGGCGCCGTGATGGCGCGATCAAGGAAAAAGACGAGGTTATAAGTTGAGTCAGAATGCTAAATTACCCTACGGACTCATGGCGGAATTGGGTCGCGTGCCTGCAGGTAGTCCACCACCCGTGCATCTGTGGGAGCCAACAAATCGTTACGCGATTGATCTGTGTATTAAGGCGAATGGCGATTGGGTGCATGAAGGCGCGTTGATTGAACGGCCTCGGCTGGTGCGCTTGCTGGCGAGTGTGCTTAGGCGGATTGGTGAGGACTATTTTTTGGTCACCCCAGCTGAGGCGTGCCAGATTACCGTTGAGGATGCGCCGTTTCTTGCTGTGTCATTACTATCAAAGGGCCAAGGGATAAACCAGCAGTTATCGATTATCACAAATGTTGGCGATGAGATTGCAATTGGCGCCCAACACCCGTTGACGTTCCACGCGCTGGCGGAGGCGCCGGTCCCCTATGTCGAGGTGCGCGACGGCTTGCTCGCAAAATTCAACAGGCCTTGCTACTACGATTGCATGGGACATTTGGCTGAAGCAGGCGGATCAGATGACGCCTCACTGGGCCTTTGGAGCGGCGGCCTCTTTTATGCCGTGCCGGAAATGGGCGAAAGCTTGGATGGCGATGATGCTTAAAGTCTCACCCTGTCTTTGGGGGTTGGCGCACAGGCTTGACCGACCTTCCTCTGCGTAAAGGCCCCGAACAAAAAATTGATTCTGCCCGAGACCCGCAACGGTTACATATTGCCGTAATTTGGCCCGCCAGTCCCCTCAGGCACAACCCAGTTGATATTTTGTGAAGGATCCTTGATATCGCAGGTTTTGCAGTGGATGCAGTTTTGGGCATTGATTTGGAATCGAGGTCCTGTGCTTTCCTCCACAATTTCATAAACCCCAGCAGGACAATAGCGTTGCGCCGGCTCATCAAATTTCGGTAGATTGACGGCAATCGGAATGCTGGCATCTTTCAGCGTTAGGTGACAGGGCTGATCTTCCTCGTGATAGGTGTTGGTTAAAAACACGCTGCTTAATTTATCAAAGCTGAGTTTCCCGTCGGGCTTGGGATAATCGGGCTTTGTGCAGTCAGACTGCAATTTGAGCTTGGCATGGTCTGGTTCCGGATCCATGAACGTAAAGGGCAGCCTCCCGCGAAAAATATATTGATCGACCCAAGCAAACATAGCGCCCATAAACATGCCGAACTTGTGCTGAGCCGGCATGATATTCCGAGCTTGATAAAGCTCTTCATGGAGCCAGGAGGCTTTATAGAGCGCTGTAAAGCGGGTTAGTTCTTCTCGACCTTCGGAGCCGTTTGAGAGTGCTTCAAATACTGCTTCGGCTGCGAGCATGCCGGACTTCATGGCGGTATGCGTGCCTTTTTGCTTCAAGTTATTTAAAAACCCGGCGTCATCGCCAAGTAATAACCCACCGGGCATAGTGAGCTTTGGCAGCGCTTGGTAGCCGCCTTTGGCAACCGCTCGCGCGCCATAGGCAATACGCTTGCCGCCTTCTAAGGTTTGCCGAATCAGCTTGTGGTGTTTGAAACGCTGGAATTCATCGAAAGGGGAAAGGTGCGGGTTTTTGTAACCCAAGTCGACAATTAAACCGATCGCAACTTGGTTGTTTTCGAGATGGTAAAGGTAGGAGCCGCCCAAGGTGCCGCCCGGACCAAAGTCAAGGGGCCAGCCGACCGTGTGCACAACCTTTCCCGGTTGGTGCTTGCTTGGGTCCACATCCCAGACTTCTTTAAAGCCAATCCCGTAATGCTGGGTGTCGCTATCGGCCGCGAGTTCGAACTTCGCAATCAGTTGCTTGCCGAGATGACCCCGGCAGCCTTCCGCGAATAGCGTGTACTTGGCATGGAGTTCATAACCGGGCGTGAAGCTTGGCTTTTGCGCCCCGGCGGCATCAATGCCCATGTCACCCGTTGCGATCCCTTTGATTGAGCCATCTTCGTGATAGAGCACTTCACTGGCGGCAAAGCCTGGGAAGATATTAACGCCCAGGGCTTCGGCTTGCTCGCCCAGCCAGCGGCACAAATTGGCGAGGCTGGTGGCGTAGTTGCCGTGGTTATGCAGGGCGCTAGGCACAAAAAGAGCCGGTAGTCGCATGCCTTGATGATCGTCCGTTAGCAGATAGACATCGTCAGTGGTGACCGGATTGTTCAAGGGCGCGCCCATGGCTTGCCAGTCTGGGAACAGCTCATTTAAAGCGGTTGGCTCAATGACTGCGCCGGATAAGATATGGGCGCCAATCTCAGAGCCTTTTTCAACGAGACAAACTGATGGCTCTTGTCCCGCCTCTATTGCGAGTTGTGAAAACTTAATCGCTGCCGAAAGACCGGCCGGGCCGCCGCCAACAATGACAACATCAAACTCCATCGATTCTCGTTCCATGTTGGCTTCTCCTAGTTCGCATTTTTCAAAGTGCCCTATTGTAAGAAAAGTCGCATCTGAAGGGAAATCACGATTTCGACTTCTTGGCCTCAATCACTGCTACTGATTGCCCGTAATAAGCAATAGACGCTTTAAAAACAGTGACTTGAGTTGCAAACAGTCTTTAATCAAGGGCTCTGAACACTTGTAAAAAAGAGTTGAAGCCGTCAGAATACGGTCTTCAAAAATCACCGGAGCCCGGTCAATCAGACGGCTCGGTAATCTTTTTTCACAAAGCAGAGGATGTTCATGAAAATTCTGGTAACAGCCAAACGCGTCGTGGATTACAACGTCAATATTCGAGTTTTGGCGGATCAATCTGGCGTGGACCTAAATAATGTCAAAATGTCGGTTAATCCGTTTGATGAAATCGCGATCGAAGAAGCGGTTCGATTAAAAGAAGCCGGCAAGGCGGAAGAAGTCATTGTTGTATCTGTTGGTGTGAGTCAGTGCCAAGAGCAATTACGAACGGCCTTGGCATTAGGCGCGGATCGCGGCATTTTGGTTGAGACGGACGAGGCGCTGCAGCCGCTTGGGATCGCAAAGGCGCTCAAGGCAGTCATCGATAAAGAAGCGCCGGGCCTGATTATCACGGGTAAACAAGCCATCGACGGTGATAACTCTCAGACAGGACAAATGTTAGCCGCGCTGGCGGGGCTGGCTCAGGCAACCTTCGCGTCAGAGATCGATCTTGGCGAAGATTCTGCAACGGTCACTCGTGAAATAGATGGCGGTCTTGAAACCATCACCGTTAAGTTGCCGGCCATCGTGACCACAGATCTGCGCTTGAATGAGCCGCGATATGCGTCTTTGCCAAACATCATGAAGGCAAAGAAGAAGCCGATTGATATTTTTACGCCAGCAGACCTTGGCGTCGATGTATCCCCCCGGGTGAAGACCCTAAAGGTCGAGCCGCCTGCAGAGCGAGCCGCGGGTATTAAAGTAGAAAGTGTCGAGGTGTTAGTCGACAAATTGCGAAACGAAGCGAAGGTGATTTCATGAGTGTCTTAGTCATTGCAGAACACGATCAGAACAACATAAAGGTTCAAACACAGGTTGCGGTGGCCGCGGCCAAGGCGATAGGCGGTGATATCCATATATTGGTTGCGGGGCAGAATTGCCAAGGCGCCGCAGATGCCGCGGCGAAGGTCGACGGCGTACAGAAAGTACTGCTTGCCGATCATGAGAATTATGGGCATGCCTTGGCGGAAGAATTGTCGAATCTAATCGTATCTGTCGCGGAAGGGTACTCGCACATTCTGACTGTCGCGACCACCTCAGGCAAAAATTATATGCCGCGGGTTGCTGCTTTATTAGATGTTTCACAGATCTCCGAGATTGTCTCAGTTGAATCAGAAGATACCTTTAAGCGACCCATCTACGCAGGCAACGCGATTGCAACGGTTCAAAGTAGTGACGCGGTTAAAGTACTCACCGTTCGCGGAACGGCGTATGACCCCGTCTCGGCCGAAGGCGGAAGTGCGACGATCGAAGCCGTTGATGCGCCGGCTGCAATGGGCGTGTCATCTTGGGTTCGTGAAGATGTTGTCGCGCTAGAGCGACCTGAATTGACCGCCGCCAGCATTATCGTCTCGGGTGGTCGTGGCATGCAGAACGGTGAAAATTTTGCAATGCTTGAAAGCGTAGCAGATAAGCTGGGGGCTGCAATAGGCGCGTCACGCGCAGCGGTTGATGCAGGCTTTGTGCCCAATGATATGCAGGTTGGGCAAACGGGTAAGATTGTGGCCCCGGATCTCTATATCGCGGTGGGTATCAGCGGCGCCATTCAGCATCTTGCTGGGATGAAGGACAGCAAAGTCATTGTTGCCATCAACAAAGACGAAGACGCTCCGATTTTTCAAGTTGCGGATTACGGGTTAGTGGCTGATTTGTTCAAAGCAGTACCAGAACTGGACAGCATGTTGTAACGCGTCATGCGCTGAAAAATGCGTAATGTTTAAAAACCCTGATTGTTTTGCAGTCAGGGTTTTTTTATGGCCGCGTTCTCTTCAGCCTTCGCGCGCCGCGCGCTTTGCCTCGCGTTCATGGGTAAGAATGCGGGCTTTGCGGTCGAGTTGCCAGCGATAGCCGCCCAGCCCGCCATCTGATCGGATGACGCGATGACAGGGAATGAGCAGCGCGTGCCGGTTCCGGCCGCACGCCGATGCCACAGCTCGAGCGGCACTTGATCGGTTCATTTTACGGGCGAGCTGTTGATAGCTCATGGTGTCGCCTGGCGGGATCAGTTGGATGTGACGCCAGGTTTCACGGTCAAAGAGACTACCCCCTAAAGCGAGCGGCAGCGGTTCAAGCGTTTCATCAACCAATCGAGCAATCGCTGATCGTATCCACCGCTGGTTTTGATTGGCCCATGCGGCGCGCGCGGTTTTGAGCGCTGGCCTGTTTAAGACCTGACTTAATCCAACGCCCTCTGGATCTGACTGGTCGGTTAAAACGAGTGCATGGATAGCCGAAGACGAGGTTGCAATACTTGCCCAACCCAGCTCGGTTTCAAGCTCGGTCCAAGCCAAGGTTTCCGTGTTCAAAGACTTCGGCGCGACAACAAGTCCTACGCCTGCGCCGCTAACCATTCATCGTCACTGTCTTCAGTCAGGTGTTCAAACAAAGGCGTCGACAAGTATCGCTCGCCGGTGTCTGGCAACATAACGCAAAAGGTTTGCCCTGGCGCGACTTCGGCTGCGATTTTTAGCGCGCCAGCCATCGTTGCACCACAAGAAATACCACAAAATATGCCTTCGAATCGCGCCAGATCTCGGGCGGTCTCTAATGACGCCTCGTCAGATACTAAGACCAGTTCATCAGTAACCGATGGGTCAAGAATCTCGGGAATGAAGTCCGGGGTCCAACCTTGTATCTTGTGCGGTGACCAGGGATTGCCGGATAAGAGTGCGGCTTCTTGTGGTTCAACGCCGATAATTTTAATGCCGGGGCGAGCGACTTTGAGGACCTGACCCGTTCCGGTCATGGTGCCGCCGGTTCCCCAGCCGCTCACGAAATAATCCAGCTCATGGCCTGCAAAGTCTCTCAGGATTTCTGGTGCTGTGGTATTACGGTGATAGGCCGGATTGGCCGGGTTTTCGAACTGGCTGGCCATAAACCAACCATGTTGTTTTGCAAGTGCTTCGGCTCGCGCGACCATACCGGACCCCCGCTCTGCGGCTGGCGTTAGAATGACGCGTGCGCCAAGGGCCTTCATTATTTTTCGGCGTTCAATCGAGAAGGTTTCGACCATGGTGGCAACAAACGGGTAGCCCTTGGCAGCACAAACCATCGCCAAGGCAATGCCTGTGTTGCCGGAAGTCGCCTCAATCACCGTTTGGCCTGGTTTAATCGTACCGCGTCGCTCAGCATCTTCAATGATCGCAATAGCCAATCGGTCCTTGACCGAGGCCATGGGGTTAAAGGCTTCGATTTTGGCATAAATGGTTTGCCCAGCGGGCGCCATTTTATTCAGGCGAACAACGGGCGTATTCCCAATGGTTCCTAAGATCGAGTCATGTAACATTGTAGTCCTCTCCGTGAATCGTTTTGAGTGTGATCCCGGCGCTCGCCGGGACGATGGGGATTCTTAAAATCGTTTTGCGGTATACCAGTTGACGGCTCGACTGCTTGCCTCGACTTGATCAGCAACATCTAAAATCAGGGCAAAAAGCGCCATCCGAATCAGAACACCGTTATCGGTTTGGCGAAAAATAGCGAGATTGGGGTTGTCGTTCAAATCGTTATCGAGTTCGTTCGCGTCAGCTCTGGAGTCTCTCGGCAGCGGGTGCATGATCACGGTATTGGGTTCGCAAAACTCAGTATAGATGGCTTGATTCAGCCTAAAGATCCCTTTATACCGCTGCGCATCTTCAGGCGTTTCAAAGCGTTCTTCTTGTGTTCGCGTCACATAAACAATGTCCGCCCGTTGAATACCGGTTGGTAAGGCGTCGGATTCAACCACCTCGTGGCCTTGTTTGCGCAATAATTCCACATAGGCAACCGGGAGCTTTAAAGCCTCCGGCGAAATCAGAGAGAATTGGATACCCTGGTAGGCAGCAAGCAGTTTGCACAAAGAATGGACAGCTCGGCCGTACCGCAGGTCCCCGACGAGGGCAATGGTCATGCCATCAACCGTTTTGCCGTGATCAGCAAGTTCTCGGCTGATGGTGTACAAGTCAAGCAATGCTTGGCTGGGATGCTCGTTCGCGCCGTCGCCACCATTGATAACCGGTAC
>Ga0206125_10003036_pt1 | contig 16737 bp, 12 predicted proteins | sample Helgoland_Spring_4_FD_148598 | JGI IMG/M metagenome (GOLD analysis project Ga0206125, IMG submission 148598) | Pelagic subsurface seawater microbial communities from Kabeltonne, Helgoland, North Sea - Helgoland_Spring_Bloom_20160331_1 | ecosystem: Environmental > Aquatic > Marine > Epipelagic ... | reverse complement strand
GGTTGGAATCATTATGAAGACAAGTAACACTGCCACAGCATTAGGGACAGGTTTTCAAACTTATCTTTTTGAGTTTGACCATTTTGTAGAGTATGTAAGTGGTTCAGGTAACTAATTAATATGACAAATTATAAGGGTAATTTTTTAAATGGGTGATTTTGGCTGGGAATATATTGATGTCGATTCCTTAACTTCGGCAAGTGGACCTACAGGGTCTGTAATGTATAGAGTTGGTGATATGGGATCCAAGTCTGCAATTAGCGGATCCGACAATCTTATGTTTCATACCGCGTCTAATCTTTTTGCGATTACTGGTAATGTTGAAATCTCCGGTACTTTAACTGCAAATCAATATAATATTAATGTTGTTGATAAAACGGTAACAAATATATCATCAAGCGGTGATACAATCTTTGGCGACACTTCAGACGACATACACCAATTCACAGGCTCAGTCTATGTCAAAGGACCGCTTTCCGCATCAGATGGTCTCTTTGGATCGTCGCTTCGATCAAGCGGCGGATTAGACGCTACTGGATCAGTTAAAGCCAAATCATTTATTTCAAGTTCTGGTGAGATATTTGGAACAGGTTTGAGAACGAGTGGTGATATTGATCTATCTGGGTCTATTTCCGGCTCCACGATGAATGTGTTCGCCGCAAATATAACCACAAGTGGCAGGATTTTAGCAACTGGATCGCTCTCAAGTTCTGGAGAAGTGTTTGGTCATGCATTGAGAACGAGTGGCGATACTAACATAACTGGCACAATGACATCCAACAAGGTTAGAACTGGAGACTTATCAAGCTCTGCTCGCATTTTTGGGCATGGTCTTGAAACCAGTGGAGATGTTGGAGCTTCGGGCTCGATCAGAAATGCTGGCTTTGTTTCAGCTTCAGGAGAAATATTCGCAGCAGGCGGTCTAAGAACAAGTGGGCAGCTTAATGTTACTGGAACAATAAAGAACAAATCGTTTATCTCATCTTCTGGTGAAGTTTATGGCACAAGCCTAAGAACAAGTGGAGACCTTAATATTTCTGGCAGTATTAAGACTCCATCATTTATTTCGTCCTCTGGTGAAGTTTTTGCTGGTGATGGCTTGAGAACAAGTGGCGATCTCGCCGTTTCTGGTACTACCGACTTCAAAGGAATTGTAAAAATAACAGGCAGCCTTGAACTCACAGGTTCGGGACAATCACTTCTTGTATTGAATACGCAAGATGCTGACACACTAAAAGAAATTGTTTTTAAAAAAGCAGGCTCCGCCGCAGCAGCAATTCAAATTAATTCCAATGAGCACCTCTTTATTGAAAACGAAAATGCCAAAGATATAATTTTTAGAACTAATAACCAAAATACCTTAAGAGTATATGGCGCGAATCAAAGAGTAGGTATCAATCAAGTAGGTCCACCATCGGGCACGCTTGATGTTAACGGCGATACCGTTGTTACTGGCTCTTTTACTGTAAGTGGCTCGGTTTCTCTTGGTAATACACTAAGCAATGATGTTATCTTTGTGTCTGGAGCACTAACAGCATCCAAGGGAATTCAACTTAATGAAAACTCATTTGTTAAAGCTGATAAAAACTTGGTGTTTGGAAACTCAGGCGAATCTGTTATTCTATATAATACAGCGCAAAACGCACTAATCTTGTCAGGTTCGCAAGCAGGTGGTATTGCACTTTCGGGCTCAAAACTGGTGGTTGATGTCGCTGGCGGAGCAGTTATATCAGGAGCCTTGGGTGGTCCTGGCAGTTATCTTGGTCTTGCCGCTGGCACAAATCAAATTATATTAACATCGTCAGCAGTTATTCCAGGTGGAAACGACACACATATCCAGTTTAATAAAGATGGTGTGTTCTCTGGATCTGATAATTTACAATTTGACTATGATGACAATGAGCTATCTCTTTGTGGAACTTTTGAAGTTAAGAGTGGTTCGTCCCCTGCATCTGCTCCTATCGTATTTGAGGTAGATGGGGAAGACGGCATCATTGGCGGTCGAGCAAGAGGAAAGATTATTCAAACTTATACTTGTAATTTTGACCTTACAAATGCTTCACACGCCGCTGCCGGTAGATATTTACCCCTAACTCAGAATGGTATCTCTACTATCGGAACAGGTTTTAATAATGACACTGCGATCTTAACACCCTTCAGCGGAAAATTAACAAATATCATGTATAGATTCCCCGGTACAAACAACGCATCAGAAATTTTCTTCCAACTTGAAGAGGCACCAATTACAGAAAATGGCACAATTGCAAACTCTACGACAAGAAATGTTATTGTGCAAGCAACCTCCAGTGTTAACCCTGGTGTTAATGTCGTAGGAGGCATTGATATACTAAGGGCTGCTAATGTTACAGGCAGTAATGCATTTACAACCGGGTCGCTTCTTGGTATCTTTTTGGTCATTCCAGGCGGCACAGATTTACCAGGTCAAGCGCACTTTACAGCAGTGTTTGAATTCAACCATCGTGACGAGTATGTCAGTGGATCGGGTAACTGATAAGATTTCAGGCATTTCGTGAAATAATATACTATTTATATTTGACCAATTATATTTTATGGAGTGTCTATCTATGTCTACTTTGTTAGAACAAGCAATCGTTGATGCGGAAGCATTAAAAGAAGCTGCTATTAAGAACGCCGAAGCAGCGATTATTGAAAAATACTCCTCAGAAGTCAGGGATGCCGTCAACTCTCTTTTAGAGCAGGAAGAGGAAACCCTTGAAGAAGAGGAAGAGAGCGCAGTAATGGAAGAAGTTCCTTACGCTGTTGAAGAAGGCGATGAGCCTATTATGGTTCGCCTGGACCTTGAAGCCCTTGAGCGTGCTTTATCCGAGGAGGAAGAACCTGTTGAGGAATCTCACGAAGACCTCGCTGATACCCTCGAAGAAGAAATCGAGGAAGCACTTGAAACCGAAGGGGAAGAGACCGATCTTGATGAAGAGATCGAGCTTGACGAGGAAATTCTTGACGCTATTGCTGAAGAACTCAAAGTAGATGTGGGTATCCCAGACCAAGGTTTGGGAGGACGCTCAACCCCTACTGATCGTAATCTTGAAGGACAGAAGGTAACCCTTGCTGCTCTCCAAGATGACGAACTTGCCGAAGAACATGAGGCTCTCCAAAAAGCACGAGAAGAAGCAGGCATGTATCTCAGCGAGAACACGGAACTCAAAGAAGAAGTTTCCGGTTTACAAAAAACAATTTTACATCTTAAGGGGCGCTTGGAAGAAATTAATCTTTCAAACGCTCGTTTACTATACACGAATCGGGTGTTAAATAGCACCTCCTTGAATGAGCGACAAAAAACAAGAATTGTCGAGTCTATTTCAAATGCCGATTCTGTTGAAGAGGCGAAGGTAATTTATCAAACCCTTCAAAGCGCAGTGGGAGATGAACAAAAATCTTCTCCACAATCACTTCGTGAAGCAGTTGAGAAACCATCGTCAACCCTTCCTCGCAGGAGGAAGACCAACGCCCAAAATTCACATTTCAATAGAATGAGGGCTTTAGCAGGCATAAAAGGAGAAAATAAATAATGTCCGTTCTTGATAAACTAACCGAGGGCATTGTCAACCGTGATCTTTCGCAAGAAGGTGCTGCTCTTCTCACTAAGTGGGAAAAGACAGGACTTCTTGAAGGACTCGGCAATGACCGCACTCGTAATAGCATGGCTCGTCTTTTAGAGAACCAAGCTAGGGAGCTTCTTCGTGAAACTTCCGCAATGGCAGCAGGCGATGTCGAAGGCTTCGCAGCAGTTGCATTCCCAATTGTCCGTCGTGTATTCGGCGGCTTGATCGCAAACGATCTCGTTTCCGTTCAACCAATGAGTCTCCCCAGTGGACTCATCTTCTTCCTTGACTTTACCGTTTCTAACGAAACTGGTAGAAGACTTGGATATGAATCAGGTGAATCACTTTATGGTGGCGGCGCTGTAGGTGCCCAAATCACAGGTGGTGTTAGCCTTTCCGGCGACAATGCAGAAGATTCTTTCTACTCATTGAACAATGGTTATGCTTCCCCAACTGGTTCTACCGCAATCGCTGCGGGTGAAGCAATCCTCTCTGGTACATTCGGAGGTACATCCTTTGTTCGTGTTCCAGGTGGTGCAGACGCCGCAGCCGCAGCAGGTCTTCTTGACCGTCTCGTTCGTTATGATCCAGCGTTTACCTCTGGCTCAACTAACCTTATCGTTCTTAGGGCTGCTGTTCCATCACAACTTAACAAAGATGATCTCATCGCCGCTGAGTTGTTGACACACGCTGGTGTGCCAATTACTGGTTCTGAGGGACTTCATGTCCGTCGCTTGAATCAGTATTCTGGTTCTGTCGGAAACAATGGTATCTTTGGTGCTGGTGATGCTAAGGATCATGTTCTCTTAGTTATCTCTTCCGATACCAGGACAGTTGCACAATTGTCCGCATCCTTCTCGCACTCACCTACAAAACTTGAGTTTGCATTAGCTGATAACTTTAGCGCTGGCGTTCCTGCCGGTTCCGTTATTGGTGCAGACCTTTGGGGTGCAGAGCAAGCCGGATTGACTGTTGGCGCAACCGCAGGCGTTATTCCAGAAATCGACATCAAGGTTGATTCCGTGAGTATCACTGCTGTCACCAAAAAGCTCAAGGCTAAGTGGACACCTGAGTTGGGTCAAGACCTCAACGCATACCACAACCTTGACGCAGAGGTTGAGCTTACTTCTATTCTTTCTGAGCAAATTGCTCTTGAGATTGATAAAGAGATTCTCGAAGACCTCGTTAAAGGTGCTACCGCTGGTAAATTCTACTGGTCACGTCATGCTGGTAAGTTCGTAAATAGAACTACTGGACAGGAGATTGGTGCTACCACAGCAACTCCAGACTTCACTGGTACTGTTTCCGAATGGTATGAGACCCTCGTTGAAACCATCAACGATGTGTCCGCACAAATCCACCGCAAGACTCTTCGCGGCGGAGCTAACTTCATCGTCGTTGGACCTGAAGTTGCTAACGTCCTTGAGTTCACCGCTGGATTCCGCGCTTCCGTAACTGCTGATGCAGATCGCGGAACCGTTGGCGCTGTTAAGGTTGGCGCACTTTCCAAGAAGTGGGATGTCTATGTTGATCCCTACTTCCCCCGTAACGTGATCCTCGTCGGTCGCAAGGGTGGATCCTTCTTAGAGAGTGGATACGTCTACGCACCTTACGTGCCATTACAGGTCACTCCTACTATCTTCGGAACCGAAGACTTCGTACCTCGCAAGGGTGTGATGACTCGCTACGGCAAGAAGATGGTACGTCCTGACATGTACGGACTGGTCATCGTTGTTGATCTCGTTTGATACGATTAATCAACTCGTAGAATAAAAGAATTCCCTCGTCAAGCAATTGGCGGGGGTTTTCTTTATGCCGTCAACTATTTAATGAGAGGAGACTTATAATTAATGGCGATACCCACTTTAACTCCAGTCAGCCAAGTTAGCGCTGTCATCTTACCACGAACTGGATCTGCATCTGATGTAGCTTTACAAACACCGATTGGTGTATATGATACATCAACAGATTTTTTATCAGGTGCTTCAGATCAAATAAATTACACATATCAGAAACTCGGTGGAGATATCTTAGATATCGAGTTAACCACGGGTAGCGTTTATGCCGCCTACGAAGAGGCAGTGTTAGAATATTCTTATATTGTTAACATGCATCAGTCCAAAAATATTCTTTCAGATATTCTTGGTATGACCACAGGTACTTTTGATCACGACGGCGAACTAAAAGAAGGTCAGCTTTCATCAAGCTTAAGTGGTACACACATTGCCTTAAAGTATCCAAAAGTCACTTTCGCCTTAAATCAGAAATATGGTGATGCCATCTCGACCCAAATCGGCATCGGCGGAGTGACAACAATTTATTCTGGCTCTTTTGCTCCGATAGTGGATGTGCAAGATTATGATTTAGGAGCAATTATTTTAAGTGCCTCAAACAATAATCTTGATAAAGCCACCGGAGATCCCGTTCCCTACAGCGGTTTGGTAAGTGGAAAAAGAGTTATTGTTGATAAAGTATATTATAAAAGCCCACATGCTATGTGGAGATTCTTTGGCTATTACGGAGGACTGAACACGGTTGGCAACTTGGCTAACTATGGTCAGTATGCAGATGATTCAACCTTCCAGCTAATCCCAGTGTGGCAGAACAAGGCACAAGCAATGGAGTTTGAAGATGCTATCTATACGAGAAACTCACATTATTCTTTTCAACTGGACAATAACAAACTTAGATTATTTCCTATTCCGGTAAGCCCTGGGAGTGTAACACCAGAATTTTACCACTTTGATTTTAGAATTGTCGAAGATGCTTGGACAGAAACTTCTGGCTCTATGTCTGGCATTGAGGGTATCAATAATATGAATACAATTCCATTTGCAAATATTCCATACGCTAATATAAATTCTATTGGAAAGCAATGGATTCGTCGTTTTACTCTCGCCCTTTCAAAAGAAACACTCGGACAGGTTCGCTCGAAATTTGCGACAGTGCCAATTCCAGGTGAGTCCGTAACACTTAACGGCACGGCATTAATCAGTGAAGCCCGCGATGAACAATCGGGATTGCGAGACGAACTAAAAGATGTCTTAGACCAATTGACCTATCAAGCACTCGCAGCTAAGGATTCAGAGATTAGTGACAATGTTAACAACCTCAGTCAGAAGATTCCAGCAGGCGTTTTCGTAGGGTAAAGGGGATAGATGGCAGACGACGAAAAATGGAAGCAGCCAGCACAGCCACCGCCCCCGCTGTTCCTTGGTGAAAAAGAACGCAACCTTGTTAAGCAAGTTAATGACGAGCTTATTGAGCGCGTCATAGGACAGCAAATTGTTTACTATCCTATTGACGATTCAATCACCCAATACAACGATCTTTATGGCGAGGCAGTTGAAAAAACTTTCCTACCCCCAGTTCGTGTCTATGCCCTTGTAGATTATCAAAGCACAGAAACAAAAGCAGACACAGTTGCTGGTATGGACAAATCCAATACGATTACGATCTATTTCCACAAAAGAAGATTGATTGAAGATCAAGACCTTTATGTTCGCGAAGGTGACTTTGTTTTATATGGCGATTATTACTACGAGATTGTAAGCACTGAATGGGCAAGACAATTGTTTGGGCAGATTGATCACACATTTGAAATTGTAGCCACAGCATATTACTCAAGAGAGGGACTATTCGATGCCACCTGATTACTCAGACAACCCAAAAAAACAAGAACTTGCTCCGTTAAAAGAGTTAGAACTTCAGCCCTCAACAATTGAAACAATTGACCGAGCGCTCTTTGAGTTTGTTGATGATGAGCTTGATATTTTCTGCACAACGAATAAAGGGTTTAAAAAAGTTCCTTTTATTTGGGCAGGTGCCGAACGAGCTTTTCAAATTAAACACAACAGAGAACTACGTGATGTAAACGGCTGGCTTATCTATCCAATTATGAGTATAGAGCGCACAGGTATTACAAAAGACCTAACAAAGCGCGGCGCTTATTATGCAGCGGGACAAAACTTAAGCGATGCCAAGGGTGGTTCTATGACCATCGCGAGGACTATTAAACAAAACAAAACAGCTAATTTTGCTAATGCTGATTCAAAAAGATTACTTGTAGACACTATTGGTACAGGTCAAAACAACTTTCCACGAAAGAACGAAAAGGTTGTGTATGAAACAATCACAGTTCCAATTCCAGTTTATCTTGAGGTCACATATACATTAACAGTTATGGCTGAGTACCAACAACAAATTAATGAAATCATCACACCTTTTATGACAAAAACTGGTGCAATTAATTATACGGTTGTGGAAAAGGATAATCATCGCTTCGAGGTGTTTATTGATTCTGACTACACATTAAATAACAACGCATCCTCACTACTTGAAGATGCCCGAGGATACGAGACTCAAATTAATTTTAGAGTCCTTGGCTACATTATGGGAGCCGACAAAAATGAAGAGCGTCCAAAGATTGTACGCAGAGAAAATGCCGTTGAGGTTAAGATTCCAAGAGAGCATGTAATCTTGGGAGATATGCCCGAACATGTCCATGTCAGCGGCAATGTTCCTTTTTATCGGTCATAAAGTTATATTTAGGACTTTCGTCAATTTATTAACTATTTATTAACGATAATCAGAATATTTTTATTCATACGATATTGAAGAGCGACAAGGAGACACTTCATAATGTCAGTTAAATCTTTTAAGTTTATTTCACCCGGTATTTTCATCAATGAAATTGACAATTCCCAGCTACCTGCCATCGCAGATGAGATTGGTCCAGTTATTGTTGGACGAACAGAAAAGGGACCAGGAATGCGACCTGTTAAGGTCAATTCATTTTCTGAATATGTCAGTATCTTTGGTAACCCGACCCCAGGCGGTCAGGGTGGAGATGTCTGGCGTGACGGTAACTACACTTCAGCTACCTATGCTGCATATGCTGCACAGGCATACTTGCGTAATAGCAATGCTGTAACTGTTGTTCGCCTTCTCGGAGCGCAAGATGCAGATCTCTCCTCAACCGCCGCAGGTCGCGCAGGTTGGGAAACCGCAGCTACCGCGAATACCGCCCTTGCTGCCACCAATGGTAGCGCTTTTGGCTTATTTGTTTTTACATCTGGATCTGTTACTGCTACCGATGTTACTGGAACTCTTGCAGCAGTTTGGTATCTTAACGAAGGATCTATTGAGCTTTCAGGAACTATTAGGGGTTCAACCACTATTTCCTCAAGCGCGGGCACTTTGTATGACAGTCTCTCCACAACTCCTGAGTATAAGGTGATCATTAGGGATGATAATGGAGAGAACGTAAAAGAGACAGCATTTAACTTTAGTCGCGCAAGTGCTAAATATGCTCGCAAAGTGTTTAACACAAACCCAACTTTGGTCAACACCAATATTACAAGAACCGCACAACAAAAAACTTACTGGCTTGGACCAACCTTTGAACGAGAGCTTGCAGCAGTAATTACTGGTTCTTCTCACGCCATGATCTTAGGTCTCGATAACGCCAGTGCTGACCCAGCTTCTGCTGCTGATTTCCGATTTGAATTCCAGGCAGCACAGTCACCTTGGATTTTTTCTCAAGACCTTTCAACTGATGGATCTAACTTTGATATTTTAGATAACGATAGAGTGACAAAGCTATTTAAGTTCCATTCGCTTGATTCAGGTGAAGATGTACAAAAGGAAGTCAAGGTTTCTATTACAGGTATTAAAGCCTCCAGCAATCGCGAGAATCCATATGGTTCTTTCAATGTTGAGGTTCGTGATCTTCGCGATAGCGATAACTCACCAGTCATTTTGGAGAGCTACACTAGTGTAAATCTTAACCCTGCATCATCTAATTTTATTGGCAGAGTTATTGGCACCCAGCGACTTGTTTGGGACAATGACGAACGTCGTTACAGAATCTATGGCGATTACCCGAATGCTTCTTCAATTATTCGTGTTGAACTTAATGAAGACGTATTGGCTGGTGTAACTGACGCAAGATTCCTGCCATTTGGTTCTTATGGACCGCCAAGATACAAGAGGTGGACTCTTGCTTCTGGCAGTGTGATTACTGCTGATAGATGGGCAAACATCATTGTTCCTCACACATCAAGTAGGACAGTAGGAAAGCCCGCCAATATCTTACACCCAGATACTGGACCTGGAGCCCAAGCCTTCTCAGGAGAAATTATTTATCCTGGTGTTGCTCTTAGAGTTAGTGCCTCCAGCGGAGAGGTTTCAGATCAAACCGATGCTTACTTTGGATTTGATTCCACTCAAGCAGGCAACAATCGCTTTGAAGACTCCAATGTTGATATTGCAAGAGTTCTTCCCGACGCGCTTGATTCGTTTGTTACTCAAAGCTCAACAGAATATTCATACCTCTTTACGCTTGATGATGTCAAGCCATTCCCTGCTGGAAGTAAAAGCGCTGTATACTTGTCTGGCTCACGTAAAGCAGGAACTTCCTTTACCGCAGTTAGTGGAACCTATGAACAGGTTCTTGATAATGGATATGATAGATTTACTGTGCCAATGCATGGTGGGTTTAATGGACTCGATATCACAGAAAAAGATCCGTTCAACAATACTCGCGCCCTTGAAGGAACTGACAATACAAAGTACGCATTCTTTAGTGTCCGTCGTGCGATTGATACCGTGGCAAACCCAGAAGAAGTTGAATACAACTTAATGGCTGTTCCTGGTATTTATAAGGAGTCTCTGACAGCACACGCTATTGAAGTTTGTGAGAGAAGAGGTGACGCACTCGCAGTTATCGATCTTGATTCTGGCTACAGAACTTCGGCTGAGAACGTTTCCAGCGACGAGGCAAATAGAGGCTCTGTTACCACAGCAGTTAATAACTTAAGAAATCGTGGTCTTAACTCAAGCTATGGTGTGGCTTACTACCCATGGGTTCAGATCCGCGATAATGTCAACGACTCCTTGTTGTTCGCACCACCTTCAGTTGTTGCTCTCGGAACATACTCCAGCGCACAACGTGACTCGGAACTTTGGTTTGCACCAGCGGGCTTTACCCGTGGTGGATTGACTGAGGGATCCGCAGGATTGCCGGTTGTTCAGACTCGTGAGCGATTGACCTCCAAAGAAAGAGACACTCTTTATGAGGCAAACATTAATCCAATCGCCACATTCCCAGCAGAAGGTATTGTGATCTTTGGTCAAAAGACCCTTCAAGTTACTCCCTCTGCCCTCGATAGAGTTAATGTCCGCCGTCTTATGATCTTCCTTAAGCGAGAGATCTCAAGAATCGCAGCAACCACATTGTTTGATCAGAATGTTCAAGCAACTTGGAACAGATTTAAGGGTAGAGCAGATGCCTTGCTCACTTCAGTCCAAGCCCGACTTGGCTTAACCGATTACAAGATTGTTCTTGACAGTTCTACAACAACTCCAGAGTTGGTTGATAGAAACATCATGTACGCTAAGATCTTCCTTAAACCAGCCCGAGCTATTGAGTTCATCGCTCTTGATTTTGTTATCACAAATTCAGGCGCAGGATTTGAGGATTAAAAAATGAAGCACTATATATTACAAATGGAGACTTATAAATAATGGCAAAACAAGACTTTTGGCTAAACCCAAATTTTGAACCGAAAAGACAATTTAGATTTTTGGTGCAACTATCTTTATCAGGACAGGATGTGACGTTCCTTGCGAAGTCTGTTGACCGTCCCTCGTATTCTATTAGTGAAAATCCACATCAGTTTTTTAATCACACTTTTTATTACCCAGGACGAGTGACTTGGAATACAATTAGTTTAACTCTTGTTGACCCTGTAAGCCCAAACGCAGCAGAACTTCTTTATCAATATCTTGAAGATGCTGGAGTTCAAAAGCCTACAAGTGTGGATGCTGCAACTGGCACTACAATTACAAAGTCTTCAGCTACATCGGCAATGGGCAGAATGGTGATTCAAGAGATTGCTACTCCAGTCGGAGGCGGAAACGAGTCACAGATTGTTGGCGAGTGGGAATTATTAAATCCATTTTTCACAGATGTTAATTTTGGGTCACATGATTACGGCTCAGAAGAGATGATTGACGTTGGTATTACAGTACGATATGACTGGGCAGAATACTCCAAGTTTGCCGCAGGCAACCCTGTTGTCCCATAAATATTTTTTTAGAAACTATTTAAAATATGACACAGATACGTTATACTGTGTATAGACTATTTTAAAGAGGTGTAAATGTCTAGAAATAAGCAGCGAACTGCTGCTGCCACGGATGCTGTTGCAGCTACTGTTCCAACAACCCCGGCAGCACCTGCTTCGCTTTCATATGTAACTCCAACAGAGTTTGTCGAACTTCCATCCCGTGGGCAGTTTTATCCTACCGATCATCCCCTTCATGGAAAGGATGTTATCGAGATGAGGTACATGACCGCCAAGGATGAAGACATTCTAACTTCTCCAGCCCTACTGAAGAAAGGCATCGCGATTGATAGGTTGATACAAAACCTTGTTGTTGATACTAACGTTAATCCAGGCAATCTTCTTATTGGAGATAAGAATGCCATGCTTCTGGCTGCCAGGATTTCAGGCTACGGTGAACAATATCCTGTTGCTCTTCAGTGTAATTCTTGTGGAGAAGTCGCACAGCACGATTTTAATCTAGCAGAGTTACAGCTAAATCATGGAATTCAGCCTGGTGAGGGCAATAATGTTTCCCTGACTGAGCATGGTACTTTTATCGCAGAGCTTCCAGTTACCAAGTTCTCTGCTGAGTTTCGTTTGCTAACTGGAGAAGATGAGAGCTATCTTCAACAATCCGCAGAAAAATTAAAGAAGTACAGCCTTCCCGAGGCATCTGCTACTAGCTTACTTAAAAGACTTGTCGTCACTATCAATGGAGTGGAGTCTTCATCAGAGATTAGCAATTTTATTGATAATATGCCAGCACAAGATGCTCGTTTTCTTAGGGCGTGTGTTCAGATTGTGACTCCTAATGTTGATATGTCCCAAGAAGTTGAATGTTCGTCGTGCGGTGCGGTAACTGAAATGGAGGTGCCGTTTACTTCGGAGTTTTTTTGGCCTCAGTGATGATTACATGGCACACGTCTATGAACAATTTTTTTTCTTAAAGATGCATGGAGGCTGGAGCTTTATCGAGGCATATAACCTTCCAGTAAGACTTCGCAATTGGTTTGTTGAAAGATTGTCAAAGCATTTTAAAGACCAAGCAAAAGAGTTAGAAAAGACTAAAAAGAAGAGCAGATAATAAAAACGGGCATTTATTGCCCGTTTCTTTTTGTACAAAACTATTTATAAGAGATAAGTATACTCGGAGGACCACACTATGAGCAAATCAGACGATTTGGTTCCAATTGAAATTAATTTAAAAGCAAAAGAAGAGGGGTTGTTAAACGAAAGCTACCTTGCCATGATGGGAGGAGCAATCAAAACAATTCTAACAGGCATGTTTGGTGGCGGCTCTGTTCCTGTTCGTATTGCTGGTACAAGAAAACAAGTAAATTCTTTTAAAAGCGCTCTTGGAAATGAGGCAAAATATCTCAAATCAATGAAGCGCTATGGCTTAGATAAACCCGAAACACTTAGAACAAAAGCACAGCTTGATCGTGCGATTAAATCTTTTGAGCGAGAGACGGGCATAAAGTGGCCATTTAAGTAGGAGGGCGATAGGTGGATCCCGAAGTCCAAAAACAAATTGATGCTCTAACTAAGTCTATCAAAGATTTAGAAAAGTCGCTAGAAGGCACAAGTGTAGAGTCTAAATTTGCTGACCGTATCAAAAACTTGGGCGATGTGCTTAAGGGTTTTGATGCCTCTACTACAGAAGAGCAAGTTAAAGATTTAAGCGAACAACTTGACAAATTAGCTAAAAGTGCCAATTCCGCTCTTAAACCTTTTGAGCAGTTTGATAGAGCCTTAAAAAATAATATTCAAGCGATTACAGGTGTTACTGATGCATCTGACACCCTTATTGGCTCCTTCTTTAAATTAACTGGTGAAGCCAAGGGTCTTGACGGTGTTTTTGAACAAGGAAAGAAAACCTTTAACGAAACGTTTACTTCTCTTAATGTTGGCGTATCAATTCTCAGAAAGGTGGCAGAATCATCCCTTCTTCTGTCAGCCCAGATGGAGCAGCAGACTGCCGCGTTTAACGCCCAGACAGGTGCAGGTGGCAAATACAATGCCCAACTTAGACAAGGTGAGGCAGCCAATCGTGAATTTGGAATTTCGTTAGATCAAATAGCACAAGCAAGAATGGGTCTTATGGATGGTCTCTCAGGCTATGGTGTTATGCAAGAAGCGGAGCAGATGAGACTGACAGACCTCACTGCTCAATATGCAGAACTCGGAGCTTCAACTGCTGACTTTGCTGGCATTCTTGAAACAAGCACAAGAATGTTGGGGATGTCTACCTTTGAAACAACAAACGCTATTGAAGAAACAAGGTTGCTCGCCCAGGGTATTGGTATCTCTTTACCAAAAGCACTAAACGATCTTAACGCCGCTCTTCCAAGATTAGTTAATTTTGGCGATGAGGCAATAGAGATATTTCAAGAGTTAGAAAAACAATCACAAGCCACAGGACTTTCAGTTGATGAGCTAATCGGTATCTCAGAAGGGTTTATGACATTTGATGATGCCGCAAGATCAGCGGGTAACCTTAATGCTGTTCTTGGAACACAAATGTTTGATACAATGAGTTTGTTGCAAGCACAGCTTGAAGGTCCAGACGCATTTGGAAACTTACTTAGAGATCAGCTTCAAGGTGCTGTGGGCGACTTTGAGTCGTTAAATGTATTTCAAAAAGACGCCATAGCGAACGCTGCTGGACTAAATCAGCAACAATTAGCAGCCATTATGAATTCTAGTGATGGTGTCACTGAGCTTACTGAACTACAGACTAACTTCAATGATGCCCTCGCTTCTGGTCGAAGCTTGTTTGATGAACTTGCCATACTTGGTAAACAATTGATGGTATCGCTGCAAGGACCAATGGAAATCCTCGGAGGCGTGCTTTCCGTTATAAATGGTGTTTTAGGAAAAATTCCAGATTCATTGAAAGCCGTCGTCGCTGGTGCCGTAGGTTTGAAGTTAGCTCTACGCGGAGCAAGGGCACTTATGGGAGCACCAGTCCCTGTTAGGATTGTAGGAGGTGCGTTGCCTGGTGGAAGAATTCCTGCTGGACCTGGACCAGCACCCGGTGGCACCCCAGGCGGTCGCTTCGCTGGTAAATTTTCAGGACTTAGTAAAGTCGGATTAGGAGCAGGTTTAGCAGGCATGGCTGGCGGAGCACTGGCAGATAGTGCAGGGTATGAAAAAACTGGCAGCTTTCTCACTGGCGCAGGAACAGGCGCATCAATTGGAGCGATGTTCGGTCCAGGCGGTGCGATTGTCGGAGGCTTGATCGGAGGCATCGGAAGCCTTTTCGCAGAAGGAACAGACGACTACCCAGGTGGACCACTCTTAAATGTTTCAGGCGAGGCTGGAAAGGAACTTATAGTGCCACCACCCGGATCAGCTATTATTAATAATGAGAACACTGAAAGGTTATCTAAAATGGGTGGCGGTGGAGACCCAGCACTTGCTGCTGCTATTAACAATTTAAGTACAAAGATGGATTCTCTGATGCAAAGACTTGGAGCACCAGGCGACTTTGTGTTGACCGTTAATAGAAGAGAGTTTGCAAGACTAACCAACGAGCACTTCGGAGCCCCAGGAAGTTCACCAGTATCAGGAGTGGGCTAATATGTCTGTAGCGGAGCGTCCACAAATTCGTGGTATATATTCCGGCGATGATGCCAACGTTTCTGTGGTAGGCTTTGCCAGAAACAAAGGATATGTTTTAACATTCGAACATGAAGCGACTGGTCACACTGTTTCTTTTCCATCTATAATTGAAAGCTTTTCAGATGGTCATACGGCAGGTACATCACAAAAAACATTTGCTGGTGTCATGGATCCTCTTATTACGCAAGCTGGAACAACCCGAGATATAGCTCTTTCATTTAAGGTTCTTAGTGCGTCGATAGAAGAAGCCAGGTATAACACACAGAGCATTAATATGTTATTGCAAATGATGTATCCAAGATTGACTCCTGAAACTGGTAGAGGCGTAGGTCTCCCATACATTCGCATTTCTGGATTTAGCATGTTGAACGACACAAAAAGCGTAAGATCAACAAAATGCATTGTTCAAAATATAAGCTATTCTTTAAATACTGACGAAGGCTTTATCATGTCAAAAGATACCGCCGAGGGAGAATTGCATCCAATCAGTATTACTATTGCTGTCTCCGCTAGAGCGATTCTTCCTGTTGACGATAGCGAACAAGCAGTACAGCCTTATCCAATTGATTACCCGAGGTATAGATAATGGGAACTTACAGACAATTCAGTAATGTTCAAAACCTTGGTGATAAGAAATACTTTCCATTAAGGATCTCAAGACTTACCCGCCAAGGCGCAGGCGACAGAGATGTAGTAAGAGTTTATGAAAGATATATATTTCTAACATCGTATGAGGAAACTTACGAGGCAAATTGGTCAGTACCTGATGCCCCACTCGGAAGATTAAATACAAAATATGACTACAGCCAAACAACAAGAAAAGCAACAATGACTTTTAAGCTGGGTGCAAGAAATGTTCAAGAAGCAAAATCTAATTTAGATTTTTGTTCCGCCATGGCAAATCTTGTTTATGGAGACTATTACCGAAGAGGCGACGACTTTGTTTATAGTGGCGCAAATGTTAATAATAAGATTAAGTTTGGTAATTTAATAAGAAACGAGCTTTGTTATTTTGAAACCTTCAATTTTGCACCAAACATGGACGCTGGTATATATGAGTTCAATGGAAGCCCCAATAGTGAAGGTGTTCCAATTGGTCTTTCTCAAGACGTTGAATTTAACAGTCAATCTGGCTTACTTGAAGAGACGGGATATGTCTACCATTTTGATAAAGGCAAAGTCTATCCAAAGGAACTTGAGGTTACATTATCATTTATTTTTATTCATGACTACCCACTCGGGTTTGGCGGACCAACCAGAGGTCGCGAGTTCCAATTACGCTGGGCGCAAAACACTGGCAGAGACTGGCCACATGGAACAGGTCCAATTGGTGTTATGGGGTATATGCAAACATCAGCGACACCGGCTCAGGAAAGTATCTATACTGATGCAGATGGTAACGAAGTTTCACTTGAAGA
>Ga0206125_10003034_pt1 | contig 16744 bp, 17 predicted proteins | sample Helgoland_Spring_4_FD_148598 | JGI IMG/M metagenome (GOLD analysis project Ga0206125, IMG submission 148598) | Pelagic subsurface seawater microbial communities from Kabeltonne, Helgoland, North Sea - Helgoland_Spring_Bloom_20160331_1 | ecosystem: Environmental > Aquatic > Marine > Epipelagic ... | reverse complement strand
AACTGTAGAGCGCAATAGCATATGTTTGCCTGACTGCGAGACAGACATGTCGAGCAGAGACGAAAGTCGGTTATAGTGATCCGGTAGTTCCTTGTGGAAGGACTATCGCTCAACGGATAAAAGGTACGCCGGGGATAACAGGCTAATAACCCTTTAGAGCCCATATCGATGGGGTTGTTTGGCACCTCAAATACATCGGGGCTTTTAGAAAGAAATTTCTAGAGAATGCATCCAGCTATATGCGGGAACATCTGTATCTAAAAGTTATTTACAGATAATCCGCAAGGAACCAACTCAAATTTTGTATTAATTTACAAAGTCACTGAAAGTAGATCCTTCAACGACTACACGCTGGACTTCCTGCTTTAAGGAAGATGATATAGTCTTATCTAATGGGTAACTATTAGTTTTTAAAATATATAACCAAATTATTTAAAATGTCGAATAATAAAAAATTTTATCAGATTGAACATCCTCCTATGGGAGTAGATACCCGACCTACTGTTGCGTACAAGGGTCGTCTTGAAGGTCAATTACATAATAATCCTCTAATTTTAGCATCTAGTGAAACAGCGGCAACTCCATTCGGACATGATATACCTACATTTCCTATAAAGGAGCCAATGAGAGGCAAGTTACTAGAAGAGCATATACGCTCATTAAAATTAACATCACACCAAAAAGACGTTTTAACAGCTTCATTTTTAGGTAAAATTGCTACTTTTTCTTCTAAGAAGAATAACCGTGTGCGATTTGATGTTAGCTTAAAGCAAAAGGATTATTTATTGCATCTTTACACCCTATTCGATAAATGGGCAATCGCAGCACCAGTATTAGATGAAAAGTCTTATAAAGAAAAGAGACGAAGAGGACGACGTAAACGTGCCGGAGTAAAGATCAATCAAATACGTTATAAAAAAGGAAAAGTTTCCATGTATTTTGAGATATACGATCATCCGTCACTTTCATATTACAGGGACCAATTCTTCATGGAGACTGCATTTCTTAAAACTAACAGAAAGCCTACTTCTAAGCCTAAAATAGTAAAACGTGTTCCTACCGAGATTAACTCTATGTTAACTTCACGGGCAGCAGCTTACTTATTTTTAGATAGAGGGTTTTTTGATCCAAAATCTGTCGATAATACGAAGTATTGGGCATCTTATAGTTTTAGATTAAAGCACCTTCATTATTACGGGCAGCTAATTAAAATTTTTTCTGATAAGTTCGGTATTGATCTTACTCGTGAGTACGATAATAGTCACGAGGTTTATAGTTACAACCAACAGAACAGATACACCCAGTTACTTTATGTAGTGGGAGAGTCACGTGAAAAACTAGTTAATCTACTTGTATCTTCATTACCTAATGAATTTCATCCAGTTTTATATGCTTCGGGTGAGTATAAACAGGTAGTTGAACAACGACAAGCAGAAACTCGAGGTTTAGATTATGATTATTGGTTCCCAGCTAGTGACCCTAAAGGTCGTCTGGGTAAATTTGATACGAATAAGGAACCTTTAGATGCCGTTAAAGGTATCATTACATCTACAAATAAACGAGAACGATGGTTAGCTAATGGCCATAAAGAATTGCCTAGCGAAATGTTTGGTCTCGGTTTAGACGTAAATGAGAAAGGTTTGCCACCACATGTATTTCCAAAGAAATATGTTAAACAAATTTCACAGGATAATGTTATCTGTTCTAAGGTTTCTAGTGTAATATCCCCGTCATTAAGAGATGCAATTAATAACGATATAAATTCGACTTGGCAACTCGACAGTAGAATTCACTTTGATCCTAAAGGTGGACCCTTCCAGAGTTATAGTCCCCGTTATACATCAAGCATTAATATTAATGAGGTTGTAGATATGCATTACACCAAGAAACCGGTCAATGTAAAAACTAGCTTTTTGAAATCAAAAGTTCAAGATCTTTTATCGAATAAAGAAACAGAAAGTAATAAAGACAATTAAAAGAAGCGATGTCGATTCATCACATCCTGGAGCTGGAGAAGGTTCCAAGGGTTCGGCTGTTCGCCGATTAAAGTGGTACGTGAATTGGGTTTAGAACGTAGAATACTGCGTTGGTTGTTAGTAATGATAACCTAGAATTAACTTATATCGATGAAACCTTCCTTAGTGTGGTTAAAACCAACCACAACAAACTGACTAAGATGGTAATATCGAGGGAAGGTCTTTAAATAATGCGATTTATGAAGCTAAAAAGTATAACTAAATTAACAGAAGCAGATAAACACTATTTAGCAGGGTTTTTAGACGGTGATGGGTCCATTATGGCCCAAATTGTCAAAGGAAATAACTATAAATACGGATATACGATTCGTGTAACTTTATGTTTTTACCAAAAAACTACAAGGCACTGGTTCTTATTGAAGTTAAAAAAGTTATTAGGAAAAGAATGGAAAATACGAAAGCGCAATGATGGTATGTCAGAACTCTACATAACAGGGTTCACTCTAGTTAAGAACTTTCTTACAGTATTACACCCATATTTCCGATTAAAGCCACGATTAGCTAAACTAGTTTTAGAAATAATAGATGAATATTCTCAGGTACAAACTGAGGCTGATTTTTTAGAGGTATGTAAAAAAATAGATAAAACAGCCGAGTACACTGACTCTAAAAAGAGAAAAAATACATATTCCTCTGTAAAAGCTTATTTAAATTCCCCTGTAGAGACTGAGAAGAGTAATCTTCCGATAGCTGAAAAAACCTATCAGTTATAATACGTTAACCCCAGAATTATTTTTTTGGGTGAAGATATAGTCCATGTCTTATGGAAACATAGGAATAACATGCGTGAGACAGTTTGGTTTCTATCTACTGTATACGTAAGAAAATTGAGAGGAGGCTTTCTTAGTACGAGAGGACCGGAAAGTATTGACCTATGGTGTATCGGTTGTTCTGCCAAGAGCATTGCCGAGTAGCTACGTCGACCAAGGATAACCGCTGAAAGCATCTAAGCGGGAAGCTGGCCTCAAGACATTTTTCTTAAATACGTAAAAGAACATTACGTTGATAGGCTCGGTGTGTAAGCGTGGCGACATGTTTAGCTAACGAGTACTAAAATATTATAATCTTTTTGTTTTGTAATTTATTAAATTAGGGGGCTGTTAATTCAGCCCTTTCTAATGTTCCTGTATAAGCCATACCTTCAAAAAAACAGTCACAAGTAAAATAAATGGACAACGTAACTTTATTCAAATTATTAATCTTGCTTTATATTATCGTAATCGGTCTAGCCTAGATTTGATTATAAACATTGCAATCTTTTTGCCTTGTAAATACCCCCATGGGGTGATGAATACGCCTCTCTATTTCAGTAAGAGGCAGGTGGCTTAGTTCCAATCTGGCCTCATAAAACATTTTAAATAATGTATTCTCTTAAAAAATTCTTACAGTTTTTATGCTCAAGATCGCTTGTGCCTTTCTTTCATTTGGCCTCTTATGTACGAAAGATTATACGTTTTTTATTTAAGTATAATCAAAACCTTCTTTATGCTTATGACACGGGGGTCTTCTACTTTTATTGGTCTATATCATGGCTAATCATTAGATTTACTATGAAGGTGCACCTTATGAATCTATTGTTCAAGTTGGATTCGCTTGTGGGTTACAGTGTACAAGTTATCTCCATAACACTGTTCTCTATGGGAGTAGCTTTTTTAGGGGCAGTTATGATAGGTTTATTTGGGTTTATCACTGCTTTTGTGCAGAAATACCACATGAATCTATTATTTCATAACCCATATTGGTCTACGTACGTGGTAACACTGAGGTCATTTCATATGTATCTAGGTCACACGAGAGTAAGGCGTGCTACCTTTATTCTAGCGGTTCTTCTTTTATTTATGTTAAATTTCTTTTCCTTTGGGTTATTAAGCTACTATTTTCTAACCCTGTGGCTTGGTTTTCTATATACTTTCATTTATTTTAATAGGGTCGTGTATGTTATCTTCCCTACTACAGAAACCACATATAAGATGGTTGATGGAATAGACGGGGATTTATACGACGATGCTTTGTATAAGTATTATGGTGTAAAACGGCCTAAAAATTTCTATAGTGGTCCAAGGAGAAACCCTAAGGCTTAGTTTAATTAGAGGTTATTTCCTCTTCTACTGTTAAAAAGGGGTGTTTTTGAATAAAACACCCTCCGGTAGATTGCCTTATAATACCACTCCCTTGTATACCCCTTCGGTATTTTTTAGGAGCGGCCTTATCACGTCCTAAACAGCTAAGGAGGTTACTCCGCATGTCTTTATCTCCCTAAACGTCAAAAGAAATCCCCAGTGTATCTTGTAGTGTATAAGAGAACTTGAGATATAATTCTAAGTTAAATGATACTTAGATAACGACTAAAATCATGAACGTTACTACATTTTTTGAAAACAACTTAAAAGTAATACTCCCTGAATTATTTTTACTTCTTGCAGTATCCACATTACTGCTAGTGGGAGTACAATACTCCACTTCTGGAAAGGACGGGTATCCTGTAGTAGTAAAACCTATTGCATGGATGTCAGCATTTAGTGCATTATTAGGTGTTCTTCTAGTACTAAATAACCCTTTTGAGAGTACACTTTTATTTAACAACCTCTTAGTTCACGACCCATTTACTAATTTAGTGAAAGCAGTTTTACTAGTGACAACAGCAGCATGTTTACTTGTATCTTTTGAATATATTAAAAACAACAAAGTGCATGCATTTGAGTTTTCATTATTAATGCTTTTTTCTATCGTAGGATCAATGGTAGTCGTTTCATCATACGACCTCCTTACTCTTTACCTAGGTATTGAAATGTCAAGTCTTTGTCTGTATGCTCTTGCAGCATTTACAAGAAGATCTGCTTTTTCAACAGAAGCTGGGCTAAAATACTTTATTCTAGGAGCTTTTGCATCAGGTATTCTTTTATTTGGTATCTCTTTAATTTACGGATTAACTGGTACTACTAACTTTGAAGACCTTGCAAAGATTCTCGTAGGAGCATACGGGTCAGACATTGTTGTACCCAACGGTTTAACCGTAGGTGTTATCTTTGTTGCAGCTGCACTTTTATTTAAATCAACAGCAGCTCCATTCCACATGTGGGCACCAGACGTTTACGAAGGAGCCCCTACTATCATTTCTACCTTCTTCGCTGTCGTACCTAAGATTGCTATTTTAGGGCTATTTGTTAGATTATTTATGTACAGTTTCCATGATTTACTTGGAGCATGGCAACAAGTTATTATGATTTCTGCTGTATTATCTATGGTAGTAGCAGCCTTCACAGCATTAACACAACGTAAAATTAAGCGTTTCTTAGCTTATAGTTCTGTTGGTCATGTAGGGTATTTACTTATTGGTTTAGGTACAGGAACAGTAGAAGGAGTACAAGGATTACTCCTTTATACATTAATCTATGTACTAATGACATTAAATGCTTGGACTTTCGTGTTATCGTCAGAATATAACGATAAAGAAGGAAGAGCTGTCTATTTTACAGACTTCATTGGTCTAGGTAAAACTAACCCACTATTGGCTATTACTTTCACATGTACATTACTTTCAATGGCTGGAGTTCCTCCATTAGCAGGATTCCTATCTAAAATGTATGTATTCTTTTCAGCAATGGAAGGAGGTATGTATCTTGTAGCGTTTATTGGTGTACTGACTAGTGTTGTAGGTGCCTTTTATTATTTAAGATTTATTAAGATCATGTATTTTGAAAAAGCAGGGTCTTTAACTTCATTTAAAGCAATGACAAGAGAACAGTCTATTGTTCTAGGTGCAACCTTTCTATTTATTATCTCGTTATTCTTAGATCCTACACCTTTATTGCTTCTTACACATAAAATGGCGTTAACATTAGTGTTATAATATCCCATTTGGGATTTTGTCCGGGTAGCTCAGTTGGTAGAGCAAAGGACTGAAAATCCTTGGGTCAGCGGTTCAAGTCCGCTCTCGGACATATGCGTTCACAAACAAAGATTATTTTAGCAGGTCATGACAAAAAAGAATTACAAGCGACACATAAACAATTGGTACTAGTAGATCCTTCTATGAAGATGGTGAAATTACCAGTTAAAACTAAGCGCTTTACTGTTTTAAGATCACCCCATGTAAACAAAACTGCTCGTGAGCAATTTGAATTATTTACACACAAATGGGCTTTATTTACGACTTTGCCTCGTAATGTCTTAGAACGCTATTTAGAGAAACAGAAAATCCTTAGACAAAATCCGGGAGTATCTGTTAAGTTTAAATAGTTATAAACTAATAAATAACAGTCTTCTGGAGTGTAGCCAAGTGGTAAGGCATCCGTTTTTGGTACGGAAGACTCAAAGGTTCGAATCCTTTCACTCCAACGTGCCCGTAGCTCAGTTGGTAGAGCGTTCCGCTACGGACGGATAGGTCGAGAGTTCGAGTCTTTCCGGGCATAGTCAAGAATAAAATATATAAAGGTCTTGTAACTCAGTTGGTTAGAGTATACGCCTGATAAGCGTAAAGTCGGTGGTTCGAGTCCACCCAAGACCAGTATCTCTTATTTATTGGATTAGTTTTCATGAGATATTAAGTAGGTGTAGCAGCACTAACTAAATAATTAAGTTGTTTAGAGGAAAGTCCGAACTTTATTTTTCAAAAATTGCTGGTAAATCGCCAGGAGGAGTAATCTTAGGGAAAGTTAATAGAAATTTTTAAATGAAAAGTGAGAACCTGCCTATTAGTAATAATAGTGTTAGAGTAAAACCCCAATTAAAGCAAGGTAAAAGATCGCCAAGAAGTTATATACAAATATGACTCAAGATTAATTAGTGCAACTCTTAGGAGTACAGAATTCGGCTTACAAACACGTACTTTAGCGCTTATAGCTCAGTGGTAGAGCAATGGCCTTCTAAGCCATCGGTCAGTGGTTCAAATCCACTTAAGCGTAATTTATACTTAATAAAAAATAATGGGACATTCACTGGGTTTCTTAGTGTATTGGAGGAAGCTCTTATACATTTTTACCTAGTAAGATCCACCTAAAAGACTTCTTAAGGGGTATACAAGGTCCTTCTATTTAACGACAAGTTACCGGGTAGAGTTTTGCCTAAGAATAGGCGTTTCATATCTATTTAAGCGTTATAATCCATCACTTTAAAGCTGTAATAGGGCACAAATATATCTCCCTTACCTATAAGAAACTCTTCTAAGTTTACTTTTAGAACCCATAACACGGGTTTAAAAGTCTATTCCTATAGGGCTTATATTATATTTTAGGTATTTTAACTAAAAACAGGTACCTAAAAACCCCGATTTAACTTTTATTCAATATGGCATTACAAAAGAGTCAATTAAAGAAAGAGCTGAAAAATTTTACAATGAATTTTGGACCTCAACACCCAGCTGCCCACGGGGTTCTTCGTTTAGTACTTGAATTAAACGGGGAGGTTGTTGAACGTGCAGATCCACATATCGGACTTCTACATAGAGGTACCGAAAAACTAATTGAGCATAAGACGTATATTCAAGCTTTGCCTTATTTTGATCGTTTAGACTACGTTTCAATGATGGCACAAGAACACGGTTTCTGTTTAGCAGTGGAGCGTTTACTAAAATGTGACGTTCCAATTCGTGCACAATATATTCGTACATTATTTAGTGAGCTTACACGTATTTTAAACCACCTACTTGCTGTAGGTTGTCATGCTATGGATGTAGGTGCAATTACTCCAATGCTTTGGAGTTTCGAAGAACGTGAAAAACTAATGGAGTTTTACGAACGAGTGTCTGGAGCTCGTATGCACGCAGCATATTTCAGACCAGGAGGAGTTAGTCAAGACCTTCCATTAGGAATGCTAGAAGATATTTATACATTTGCAGAGCAATTTGCTAACCGTTTAGATGAAGTAGAAGAATTATTAACCGATAACCGTATTTGGAAACAAAGATTGATTGATGTTGGAGTAGTTTCAGCAAAAGATGCTATGGATTGGGGATTCTCAGGAGTTCTTTTAAGAGGTTCAGGTGTTCTTTGGGACTTGCGTAAAACACAACCTTATGAGGTTTATGACAAAATGGAATTTGATATTCCAGTAGGTACAAACGGAGATTGCTATGATCGTTACCTTGTTCGTGTTGAAGAAATGCGTCAAAGTTTAAGTATTGTAAAGCAATGTCTAGACCAAATGCCTACAGGAGTTGTTAAAGTAGACGATGCTAAAATTACTCCTCCATCAAGAGCAGCAATGAAGCAATCTATGGAATCTCTAATTCACCACTTTAAGCTATTTACTGAAGGTGTAGTTGTACCTGAAGGAGAAACATATTCTTCAATCGAAGCTCCGAAGGGAGAGTTTGGAGTATACCTTGTTTCAAATGGAACAAGTCGACCATATCGTTGTCATATTCGTGCACCAGGATTCGCACATCTACAAGGACTTGACTTTATGTCACGTGGTCATCTAGTAGCTGATGTAGTTACCATTATTGGTACACAGGATATTGTTTTCGGAGAAGTTGACCGTTAAATAAATAACATGTTATCTAAAAATACAGAACAATTACAATGGACTACAGGGCGTTTGGATTCAAGCGCCTTTGTTCTGTTCATTCAATATTTCGACTATAATACTTCGGAATGGAATAGACTAAGAAGTTCGCTATCAGATCAAGGATTTACTTTAAAAGTAATTAAGACTAGTAAACTTAAAAAAGCTCTGGAATCAACATCTTATGGATCATTAAGTTCTGCTTTTAGTGGACCAATGGCTATTGTATTCGCAAAGGAAGAGATACCCTTCAGTTCTATTAAATCTACGGTAGAACTATTCAAGAAGGAGACCAAAGTCCAAATTGTAGGTGGTGTTTATAATAAAGCCGCTCTTTTTCCATCAAAAGTGAAAGAATTAGCAGCACTACCAAGTCAAGAGGAGATGTTTTTAGAAGGAATTGGTTATTTACAAATGGCTTCAGGTTTAGGATTTGTCCAATTCATGGACCAAGCATTATCTTCTCCTGTTAATATTTTAAATCAAACTCCTCAGGGGTTAGTCTCTTCACTTGGTCAGATAGAATCATCTAAATAATTAATTTATTCGATTATGTTACGACCTAAACAAACAAAATTTAAGAAATTCAGAAAAATTAGAATCAAGCGTATCGAGCACAGACAAACTAGCCTTGAGTTTGGTTCTTTTGGTCTTAGGACTTTAGAAGGAGGCCAGATTTCTTCAAAACAAATTGAAGCTGTACGTCGTGTGATTACACGTAAATTAAAACGAACAGGTAAGTTATGGATTAGAATTTTTCCTAACATACCTGTAACTAAAAAACCTATCGAAGTCCGTATGGGTAAGGGTAAAGGTGCTGTTGACCATTGGGTAGCGGTAGTTAAACCTGGGACCATTATTTATGAAATAGGAGAAGCAAAAGAAAACCTGGCTAAAGTCGCTCTAATGTCCGGGGCTAAACAATTATCTATGAGATGTAATTTTGTTAAACGCTCCTAATATTTTCGGCTAGATAGCATAGTGGTAATGCACGGGATTGCAAATCCTTTGACGCCGGTTCAATTCCGGCTCTGGCTTCTTCATTCGGAATGTGGCGCAGCCCGGTAGCGCATCTGCTTTGGGAGTAGAGGGTCGCGTGTTCGAATCACGCCATTCCGAATAGGTCTATCTTTAAAATACCAAGAAAGATTAACTATTATGGTTTATTCAACAAAGCTAAATAATAAAAATAAGGACCTAAAAATTTTGCTAGGTGGTATACGTGGGATGAAACAAGCAACAAGAGAGGCTGCGAAATTTGCAGGCCTAGCTGTAGCAGGAGGATTCTGCGCAGCAGCCGGAGGAAGTGCCTATGGGGCTGTGGAGGGTCTAGTATTAGGTGGGAACGCTGAAATAGAAGCTGAAGCTGGTAACGTTACTCGCAACACAACTACACCGGGAACAGATTCTGTTTCTCAAAAAGTTGAAGTTTCGCCAAACCCTGGGAGTTCAAGCACAGAAATGCCGATAGACGGAGCTTCTGCAAAAGTAGTAGCTCAGTCACCGTCATTACCTGACTGGGGAATCTTCGATTTGCTCAACCCCGTTTATTGGGAACATAGTCCATTCCTGTTAGAAACTTCTATGGATTTGATGGTAACAATATTTGTACTAACTATGGTGTGTGTGATTGTTATTCTATCCATTATGTGGTCCTCTTACTGGAGCTCTACGTATGCTTCCTTTTTATTTGGTAAAAAGAAACTAGCGATATATCATTTAGCACTAATCTCATTATTTATTGTATTAGTTTTAGTGTGTCTAGCACTTCTATATATTGCAACTTTTGCTCATTTGAGGAATGACTTAGTAGGCTTACAGGCAGCAGCTCAAAATATAGTTGCACTAGAGGTAAAAGTAAGTGAATTGACCGACCTCGTGGATAAACTATCTAAAAACTAATGTTTGAATCAATTTTATTCTATTTATTCGGTGCTATAACCTTATTGTCAGCTATTATGGTTATTAGCTCTAGAAACCCTGTACATAGTGTTCTTTTCTTAATTTTGGCATTTTGTGGTTCATCTGGACTACTCATCTTAATTGAAGCAGAATTTATGGCAATGATCTTTATCGTAGTTTACGTTGGAGCTATTGCCGTTCTATTCCTATTCGTTGTTATGATGCTAAATATTAAAATCTCTGAGGTGATTGATGAAATCTACCAGTATCTTCCAGTAGGAGGACTTATTGGTATTATCTTTCTTCTAGAGGTTTTCATTATTGTGGATAATGATTTTGTACCACTGCTATCCAATGGAAGTGAGGCCTCTGCTTACGTAGACTGGTCCACTCAAATTGATAACGTAACTAACCTAAGTAGCTTAGGTCAAGTTCTTTATACACACTACGCAATTACCTTCCTTATGGCTGGTATTATCTTATTAGTGGCTATGATCGGAGCAATTGTTCTGACAATGCAAATTAGAACTACAGTTCGTCGTCAACATATCTTCCAACAGGTTTCTCGTGATGCAGATAACGCAATTTATCTTGTATCATCTAACCTATAATTTCTGACATGTCTTACTATAAGCCCCTTTCGTCTAGTGGTTAGGACACTGCCTTTTCGAGGCAATGACACGAGTTCGAATCTCGTAAGGGGTAAAATATGTCAACCGGAGTACTTCTCCGCTCTATGAAAATTCAGAATTACATTTGCTCGCGTGGTGAAATTGGTAAACACGTCAGACTTAAAATCTGATGGACTATGTCCTTGTCGGTTCAAGTCCGACCGCGAGTACCACTGTATTCAGTATAGTGTAACTAAATATTTAAATGTTTATTATAAGATATGGAACGTTCTAATAAAATAACAGTTACTGTTGATGGAATCGACGTTCTTGTGGAGAATGGGTCAAGTGTTTTACAGGCTTGTGAACAAGTTGGTATTGAAATCCCCCGTTTTTGCTTCCATGAGCGTCTATTAATTGCAGGAAATTGCCGTATGTGTCTTGTTGAGATCGAAAAGTCACCGAAGCCTCAAGCTTCATGTGCTATCCCTGTTGGGCCTGGTATGAAAGTCTTTACTGATACACCACTCGTTAAAAAAGCTCGTGAAGGTGTATTAGAATTCCTTCTATTAAACCACCCCCTAGATTGCCCTATTTGCGATCAAGGAGGTGAATGTGATTTACAGGATCAAGCTATGATCTTTGGTAGTGATAGAAGTCGCTTTTTCCACCGTAAACGTGGAGTAGAAGATAAAAACTTAGGTCCTCTTGTTAAGACAATTATGACCAGATGTATTCACTGTACTCGTTGTGTTCGATTTGCGACAGAGGTTGCTGGAGTTGAAGTATTAGGTACTACCTCCCGTGGTATTGATACCGAGATTGGGACTTATGTAGAGAAAATGTTTGACTCTGAGCTATCAGGAAATATTATTGATTTATGCCCAGTAGGGGCATTAACATCGAAGCCTTATGCTTTTACTTCTCGTCCATGGGAATTACGCCTTACAGAGAGTGTTGATGTTATGGATTCAGTTGGAAGTAATATTCGTGTGGATACTCGTGGAACTGAGATTATGCGTATTATCCCTCGCCTTAATGAAGAAATTAACGAAGAGTGGATTTCCGATAAAACACGTTTCTCTTATGACGGGTTAAAAAGACAACGTCTTACAAAACCTATGATTAGAAACGAAAAAGGAAATTTTGACTCTGTTGAGTGGCTAGAAGCTTTTGAATTTATCAAAAAGAATGTAAAAGGACAAGGATCTGTAGATCCTAGTCAAGTAGTTGGTGTTGTAGGGGGACTAGTTGATGTAGAAACTGTATTTACTTTAAAGAAGTTTTTATCACAACAAGGATCATCTACAGTTATTTCAGAATTCGGGGGAGGAAAAGATTTACAACAAGATTTCCTTACAAACCACACTTTTAACTCGTCTATTCAAGGAATTGAAGAGTCGGACTTATTAGTATTAGTGGGAACAAACCCAAGAAAAGAAGCCGCTATCATTAATGCACGTATTAGAAAGCGTTCATTAAAAGGTAATTTCAATACAGTTTACTTAGGGCCTGACCTAGATACCACTACACAGTTTGGTCTAAACTATCCTGTGGAGCATTTAGGTAAAACAGCAGAGACTCTTTCTTTAATCGCTTCAGGTAAGCATCCCCTATGTGCTACATTAGCACAAGCAAAGAATCCTATCATTATAGTAGGTTCTAACGTATTATCTCGTACAGACTCTGTTGCCGTAATGGGCATGTTGTCTGCAATTGATAGAAACCTTAACGTAGTACGTGGATCAAAAGGATCTTATATTAGTATGATTCAGCCTAGTGCAGCCCAATATGGAGCAGCACAATTAGGGTTAGATACTTTCAGACCCTCTTTTAACGACACACCATTAAAATTCTTATATTGTGTTGGTGTAGAAGATCTAAGTGAGTTTAACTTAGACGATGATAACTTTATTGTTTATCAAGGTCATCACGGAAACGAAGATGTAGCGCTTTATGTCGATGTAATTTTACCGGGAGCTGCATATACTGAAAAGGATGCTTTATTCTTTAATACAGAAGGTAGACCACAGAGCACAAAACGTGCACTAACACCTCCAGGATATGCACGCGAGGATTGGAAAATTATTAGCGCGCTATCTGAGTATATTCATGGAACTTCTCAGTATTCATCAAGAAGTGACCTGTTAGATGCTATGGGAGATAAAATTCCTGGGATTAAGTCTTTAGGACAAATTCCTGCTCTAAGCTCATTAAGACAAAGTAACTCCACCGAGAGTGTAAGTAGCTACATTGGGGACGAGTATTTATACTCATCAGTGCCTAACTTCTACTTTACTTGTGCTGTAACAAAAGCATCAAGTACTATGGCTAAATGTGTCGAGCTCTTTACACAAGACCTTAACGACGTTAAACCTGGCCAGCACGGGTAAATAAAAAATTATTAAAATGTTTATTCTTATTACTGTAATTAAATCTTTATTAATCGCACTGCCTTTAATTATCGCAGTTGCGTATTTTACTTTAGTGGAGCGTAAAATTATGGCTGGTATTCAGCGTCGCCGAGGTCCTGATGTTGTAGGAGCTTGGGGATTGATTCAGCCTTTTGCGGATGCTGCTAAGTTAATCTTAAAAGAAACAATTCTACCGAGTACAGCAAACACAGTTCTCTTTGTTATTGCACCTATCTTATCCTTTATGTTAAGTTTAGTAGGATGGGCTGTAATTCCGTTTGGAGAAACTTTCGTTTTAGCTGATATTAACGTAGGTGTTCTTTATCTATTTGCTATTTCTTCTTTAGGGGTATATGGTATTATTATGTCAGGGTGGGCAAGTAACTCGAAGTACGCCTTTTTAGGAGGACTTCGTTCAGCTGCTCAGATGGTTTCATATGAAGTATCTATTGGATTTATTCTAATTGGTGTTATTCTTTGTGCAGGTTCAACAAACCTAAGTAATATTGTAATGTCACAAAGCACAGTATGGTACGGTTTACCTTTATTCCCCCTGTTCTTTATGTTCTTCATTTCTGCGTTAGCAGAAACAAACAGACACCCTTTCGACTTACCCGAGGCAGAAGCAGAACTTGTTGCGGGTTATAATGTTGAGTACTCTGCAGCAGGATTTGCTCTATTCTTCCTTGGTGAGTATGCCAATATGATTATGATGTCAAGTGTCACTACCATTATGTTCTTAGGTGGGTGGTTACCTGTTGTAGACGTATTACCGATCAACCTTATTCCTGGACCAGTTTGGTTCGGGCTAAAAGTGTGTTTCTTTGTAGCGTTATTCGTTTGGGCGCGAGCAGCGTACCCTCGTTATCGTTATGACCAACTTATGAGACTTGGATGGAAGGTATTCTTACCTCTATCACTAGGTTGGGTGTTATTCATTGCTGGAATTCTTATTGGATTTAACTGGCTTCCTTTCATTATTTAAACTAAAAAAATACAATGGCTCTCGGCTTATTAAAATATCTAAATATTGCCATTACCCTTTACCTTCTTGGTATTTGGGGTATTGTTTTAAATAGAAAGAATATCATTATCCTTTTAATGTCCATTGAGTTAATGTTGCTTTCTATCAACTTAAATTTCGTTACTTTCTCTGTTTTCCTTGACGATCTTGTAGGTCAAGTATTTGCTCTATTCGTTCTTACGGTTGCAGCAGCAGAATCTGCTATTGGATTAGCTATTCTAGTAGCCTATTATCGAGTACGTAATACCATTGCTGTAGAAGATGTAAGTATGTTGCGTTCATAATACGCACCTACTCACTTATAAGGGGCTCTCTATTGAGGGCCCATAAAGTCATTCAATTTAAATAATATGATTCAGTCCGGTACTATTCTTAATGTAGCAGATAATTCAGGAGCGAAGAAAATTAATTGCATTAGTGTCCTTGGAGGCTATAAAAAAGAGACCGCAGGTATTGGTGATGTTATTGTGGCTTCTGTCAGAGAAGTAAAACGACAAGGAAAAGGTCAGGTATCAAAGGTACAAAAAGGCCAAGTAGTCCGTTGTGTTATTATTCGTACAAAGAAGGAGAAACAAGTTTCTTCTGGATTCTCACACGCATCTTCAGAAAACGCTGCTGTGCTTATCGACGCTACTAGTAAGAATCCTATTGGTACACGTATTCTAGGGCCTGTAACAGACATTCTTAAGAAGTCAGGTTTCGGTAGAATTGTCAACATGTCCTCACGTTCTGCATTCTAAGACAAAAATGAGTCGTTTAGAACAACACTACAAAAATACTTTAACAAGGGAGTTGGTAGAAGCTTTCCAATACGAGAGTACCTCTCAATTGCCTTCTGTTGAAAAGATCGTGGTTAACTGCGGTCTTAAGTCTATTAATTTTAACGATAAACTCGTTCACCCCATTTTACTAGCGTTAGAAAGTCTTACAGGTCAAAGACCTAAGATTACACGCTCTAAAAAGGACAACGCTAACTTAAAAATACGTTCAGGCATGATTTCAGGAGTAAAGGTAACTCTTAGGGGAACAAAAATGTTTCTCTTTTTAGACCAGTTGATTCTAACTATATTACCTAGAATTGACTATTTTGGTGGTTTTTCTGTGCAAAGCCTCTCTAAAGAAGGCCATTTTAGTCTTAGAATACAGAACCCCCAGGATTCCTTACTTCTTGAGTCAGAGTTTGAGAAATTTCAAACATTAGGCCCTATAGATATCACAATTGTCTTAAAAAACTCAAGTTATGAGGAGAGTTTATTCCTACTTACTGGTCTTCAAGTACCAATCAGTTAAACTTGTGGCGGGGTAGCTCAGTTGGTAGAGCAACGGAATCATAATCCGTGGGTCATGGGTTCGATTCCCTTCTCCGCTAGTCTTTATTAGTTTTAAAATACATACTTTTAATAAATTGAAACATGATAGAAAACCAACAAATCTTATGTGTATTAGTTGGATGCGTAGGCGGAATGGGTCTATTATCTGCATTTAATTATTTTACACAGACAAGCCAAACCAACAAAGTCATAAATAAAATAAGAGAAACTCAAGTGGACTTAAATGATAATTTGACTAACCTGAGTAATCAGACTATCGATACTTTGAATGAAATTCGGCAGTCAATGGGTTTAGGAACGATCATAACAAGTGAAGAGCAGCGTGAGATCGATCTTAATGGATCAGGTACATGGTTCATAGAAACTGACAATGTTATACACAATCAAGTAATTGATCCTTTAGTAACAGTAACTAACGCACTATCGCCTACGTCGTCGGCTGGTGGAACCGTGTTTCCTACTGATGCTATCGATTGGTTCACAACAACTGAGAGTACTAAGTTCATCGATAAAATGACACTATTTAACATCAAGAAGCAAAAGTTTGCAAAAATATTATTAGATGATCTAACTGAGCTCATGGAGGAAGGACGTCATTTAGAAGTACCAGAAAAATCAGAGTTCGCGATGGATAAATTTCTAGATCCTGAATTAGTGTATGGGTTAGCTGATAATTCCAATGAGATTGCAGACATGTTAAGCAGACTTACTCAGATCTAAAAGTTTATTTTTAAAAGCCTTAAAGTGGAGTCAACACCAGCTTATCGGTCGGCTCCATTAAGGCTTTTCTCCCTTCGTTAACCAGGGCGTGTGTAAGACCCCTCCTAAAAGGATTCCAAAGGGGTATACAAGGGAGTGGTATTATAAGGCAATCTACCGGAGGGTGTTTTATTCAAAAACACCCCTTTTTACAGTAGAAGAG
>Ga0206125_10003030_pt1 | contig 16754 bp, 14 predicted proteins | sample Helgoland_Spring_4_FD_148598 | JGI IMG/M metagenome (GOLD analysis project Ga0206125, IMG submission 148598) | Pelagic subsurface seawater microbial communities from Kabeltonne, Helgoland, North Sea - Helgoland_Spring_Bloom_20160331_1 | ecosystem: Environmental > Aquatic > Marine > Epipelagic ... | reverse complement strand
GAGCAGGTAACTCAAGATATTCTGCCACTTCGGCTACAGTGGCAGAGGGCGATGCAACCATAGTTTCAAATTTAACGGTTAGAAAATTATTATTTTGATGCTTTAATTTCGCCATCTTATTCGCACAGGATTTCCAATATAAAGAATAAACAATTGGGTGATACTGTTTAGGGTTACCATCCATATCATGTACATATTTCAAAGATCTCATCATTTCTCGAGGATCTCTCTGAATGAAAATAAACTTAACTCCAGGGAAAACCTCTTTTAATAGCCCAATATTTAGAAAATCCTGAGGTGCCTTATAGCCCCACTGTATCGCGCCTTGGTTAATCGCCAATCGCATCATCCACTCTTCCAATAGCTCATACCATCTGACCTGCTGCCCAACATAAAGTTGGCGTAACGCCGAATTCATAATGTCTACATCTTCAAAATCCATATTGGGGACCGAGAATGTGCCGTACTTAAGCCTTGCTCTGATTTGCCAGCCAAGAAAAAATAATAATCGATCCAACTGGATTTCACTGAGATACCCAGTATCCGCTCCTATTGCTTTGGCCTCCCTGTATAAATAGAGATCATCGAATACATATAGACCTTGTACCTGACTTAAAATATCTGAAAGAAAAGATGATCCGCTTCTTGGCAATCCAACCACAATAACTGGAGGTCGAATTTCCACAGCACTTCTTATGCTAGTCGTTGCAATCAGTAACGGATTCGTTTTTTGCTTAGTCATAGATAGTCATTTTGGTCAATTGCATTAGTAAGGATGGACGAGTAAGTCCAAGGAAAATCAAGATAACTCTGGATTAGTCATAATCTATTTTCGGAATTGCAGTGCATTCAAAATTCGCACAGGTAATTTGACAGCCCATCCACTTACTCACTATCTGCAAGTCTCTATCAAATATTTCAGCAATCCGTTCTCGCTGGACATCGGATATCTGTGGCCGCTGCTGCATGGTCAATCGCTTTTTTACTCGATCCCTTACCGTCTGAGGAATGAGTTTTTTACGCAACCATGCCATCGGCTTCGAATTAACCAGCAACTCATAACCATAAAACTGCCTTATTCGCTGACTGGACACATTGTCCTGCGCCAGATCATCAATCCAGATTAGCGGCATGGTGCAGCCAATAAATTCACCCACCCTATTAAGAACTTTATCTTTATTCTCTTTAAGATCATCAAAGAAAACTGGTAACACTGTTTCATGACCAAATTCTTCAAGATAAGGACTTATCTGCATTCCATAACAGCTGTAATTGATCAATTCAGGGTAGCGATCTATCGCCTGATTAATATCGCAGGAAATAACCCCCTCAGACCACTGATGCATATAGTGGGAAATAAGACGATCAATCGGGTGACGCATTACATAGATCAATTTTGGCCGTGGAATAGCTAACTTTATTCGCTGAATAGCATCCGGATAATCGGGTAACTTGGTGTAATGAGTACTCGATTCGCCACAGATATCCAACTCATTAGCACCACTAAATAGCCCTGAATACCAGCCTAATCCGTGGCTATAGACTTCATTGTCACTAAAGAAATTAGGCTCTTTGGGGGTAGACATAAAAACCCCCGACTGGGCACTCAGCTGATTATGCAAGGTGCTGGTAGCGTTTTTCATAGCACCAATAATGATAAAGTCCGGCAATCTAGCGGTGCTGGTCATTAGTAATTATCCGGATGAATATAGGGCGCGGCTGGATTGCAAAAATTAGTCCAATTATCCCGCCATTGCTTTTCACAGATATTCGGTTGGTAACTATTACTGAATAATTTTCGCGCCATTGCCACTAACCAACCCAAATGCCAATAGATATTTGCCCTGAATAAACCAAAACGGCCAAAGTGCTTGTAGTAGTAACGGCTGCGAGATTCATAGAAATAACGTGGCAAGCGCTTCTTTTTGGCCGCCTGGCTTTTAACCGACGAACTGCCCCCGCGCAGATGAACTACATGAGCATTGGGATTATGGATGATATTCCACCCCGCCTCTCGAGCACGCTTGCAGAAATCCACATCCTCAAAATACATAAAGAACTCTTCATCCAGTAACCCTATATCCTCAAATACTTGCCTACGGATCAGCACGCAGGCAAAACTGGTCCATTCAGGATATAAGACCTTATTAGAGGCCCTTAGAGGCACTTCATAACGCCTAAAAATCCGGGTTATTGGCCCAGTGGCAGCTGATCTAATCAACTCATTAATCGGCCTGTGGAACCTGAAACAGCTTTCTTGTGGGGTGCCATCGGGCCATTCTAGGCGCGGACTGGCCATCCCCATATCGGGATTTTCTTGCAGGGTTTTGATCAATAAATCAACAGCACCGGGGTAAACAATAGTGTCGCTATTAAGTAAAAGAAAAAATTCACTAGCCGATGCATTAATGCCTATATTGTTGCCAAAGGAGAAACCACCATTGAAATCAGCCCCTAAAGTTTTAACCTGATGCCACTTATTATTTTTAATCTCTTGATCAAAGAGCGCCATAGAATTATCGTTTGACGCATTATCAACAGCTAGAACTTCAAGATTAGCATTTACTTCCAGCTCTAAAGACTGAAGACAGTCTATGGTAAGATTTGCCGTTTTATAGTTAACGATAACAACAGAAGTACACATATTAAGTACTCAAGCACTATGCCGACTTTGTTTTATTCATATGAGGGAAAGCTTTATTGGGGGTTTCACAGCCCAGAAACTCACATATTGAATCCCATTCAGGACCATTACATAGATCAACCTCTAACAGATCATTAGGTCTTTCTTTGAAGTATTCCCTAACATCCCTAATATGCTCACGATAGGCGGAACGGAATTTTTTCTCGTCAAACAAAATACAACCGTATGTCTCAATGCGCATCTTGTTCCAAGAATTAATCTTTTGGGTTGCCTTATTTATATGAAAATGACGCTTGGCAGACTCTACCCATTGTTCCTCATCACGAGTCGTAAGAATATACTTAGAACCAGGATATAGCTTATCCAGTTCACGATAGTATATCCCTATCGGCAAGTCGCTAACTGAATCGTAGTCTGCCAGTTTTTCGAAGTGAAATTTATTTTCTCCAAACCGATAAAGAAGTGGTCTAATAAATAGAAATTCACAGTTAAACTTCATTACCAATCTATTTGCAATATTACAAAGCATGGTAAGCAGCTTTGATCCTCGCCATTCGAGAAGTGAAGTAACACCATGTACAGCATTAAAGTCTAGATCTACTAAGGCTCTATTCAGACTTGTCGTAGCAGTTTTTGATAGCCCTATACCAAATATCTTATTTTCATTCATTTTTCACGAACGTCCTTTTCTTAGCTGTCGATTTTAACTCGCTTGACCACTCATATAGGTTGGGAGCCAAGCTGCTAAGTACCAGTCTAGACTATAAATTAAACTGTTGAGGACTCATCAAGCACCATTCTTTTATTTTACCAAGTATGGGTAATTAAATTTTACAGAGCCTAATTTGCATAGGGGAAAAAAGTATTTCCTGGCTGATCACACCTTAGGTCTCCATATCCAGCTCTAATATATGCACTAATAACATCGACTGTTAAGGTTCTATCCCAGTTAAACCTTGACGTCTGGGCGACTTGCTCAACAAAAGCATCAATAGACTCAGGAAGCCCTATCGAAGCTAAATAAGTCTCAAAAGAACGGTCAGTATCGGCAAAGAATTCTCTATTAGCACTAGATCCAGTATCTCCTGAGAGCATAGTCCACTCATCAAAACTATAGCCTACACCCTCAGATTCAAACCAAAGATCATTATCAGCATCTGAATAATACCTATTATTCGAATACTCAGAATTATCTAAATTATCAGCACTCAGAACCCTCATCTGGCTTCCTACAAGCTGAATTAAATTATCACTAATTCTAATGTTATCTTTGGGTGCATCATTTACATTAATTGCTCCGATTCCGCTTTCGCTCGGTTTTACAAGCCCATAGATTACATTTCGAGATACTGAGATATCTGAGGAGTGCCCAGAAATATTAATGCCTTTCAAGCTAACTACATTACTATTATCGTTATGAAGGAGATAATTCCCACAAATATTTCCTCCGACCCAATCATCTGCATCTATATACCAACCCAGTGCACGATTAGTTGATTGGTCTCGCCCAATTGCTAACATTAAATTATCTACTATATTAATATTCCGCCATCTTGGACCATTATTATAATCAGTATTTCCTCCCGCACTAATGCCTACCTCACCGCTAACATAGAGATTACTATCTATAAGTATATTCGTTGATTTTATTTGGTCAGAAGAGCCATCAGACGGAGAGTTGGCAGTCCATTTTTGGTGAATACTAGATGCTCGAAGAAAGATATTGCGTCTTGAAATAGTGTAATTAACATCAGTGAAATAGGTATTATGATTAAACATCGTAGCTTGGCCTTCAGCCTTATCATTGCCTCCATCAATTTGCTGTTTATACCAGCCATTGTGATCAAATACATTTTCCTCTAAAAGAGCAGATACATTAACTGCATAAATACCCTGGGCATGATCTCTCTCGCTATAAGAATTGAGGATAACATTGCGTCTTATAACTATGTCCAAAAATTCCCCGCCGCCATGAATTGTTATCGCTTTACTAAAAAAGTTAAAGAGATTATCTTCCAGCAGGATAGAACCCATAGCCACTTCACGTGGCGCATACATTCTTACAGCCAAAGATTCCGAAACTGATCCCCATCCAGAAAAATCTGGAGATTTCGGGTCACGCTTGTAGGCATAAAGAGACAGGCCTACTATTGCCATATAGTTCTGATCCGGCCATATACGTAATACTTCAGCACTATCAGCTTTAAGCACTGGCCTTTCGATACCTTGACCGTAGGAAGTAATTACCGCACGCTCTTCAAACGATCTCCCACTTCTCAATTTAATTAAAGAATTAACTTCCCAAGAATCTCCTCGTCGCAATAAAATCCAATCAGGATAACCGTCTCTGGCATGTTCTCTGGCTGCGTGAATAGTCTTGTATGGCTTAATTATTCCAGAAGGGTCTTGAACATCAGAAATATCACGTGGTGCATAGTATTCCGCTGTTTCATCATTACCCATTGATGAACTAACATAAACTAACCTAGAATCCTCAGATGGGGAGATAATAGACCAGCCACTTTCATCCCAACCACTAGTCTCTCTCGGGTATAAATTAAATTCACCTGGCTTCACGTTATATTCAGAGGTTTCTAGCGCGGCAGTTGAAACGCTGCTTGCCGTACTTGTAACTACTTTAGGCTCAGCCCCGGATTCATCTTGACTCTCACTGTTTACGGAAACGGTCAAGGACGTATCAACCTCCACCTCGTCAGTCGCAGGACTAGTTTTACATGCACTTAGAGATATGAATAACAAGATTAAGATAATATTTTTTAATTTTTCCATTTAAAACACTCGTATCACTCACAATAAAGTTAGAACAATAATAACGAGCCTTGTTTGCGGCTTTTCGGTATATCTCCAATAGCGTGACCTAATTTTTCAATCTAATTCCACTTTTAGGACTCAGATCACATAATTGAAACCTTCAAACTTAATGTTTTTTTACATGCTACATAAATAAATTGCCATTATCCTGTCCATAGGCATTTTTTAGGCTACATTTACCTATAAAACATACGGAGATGAATATGCCTATAACCAGTACTCGGCGCGAAGTTCTAGCGTCTCTTTGTCTAGTTTCAACTGTTCCTAACCTATCAATAGCTAAAGATATCAGTACAAAAAAACTCACGCCTATTACAGCCGATAAAATGACCCCCATAAATAATGATTTTTGCTCAGTAAACGGCTGGGTTATATCGACCAGAACTCTTATTTCGGGGGCAAAATGATATGTTCAAGGACTTCAACCTACTGACTAATATAGATACAAAATATGATATCTGCATTGTTGGTAGCGGGCCAGCAGGAGTTACTCTTGCTTCAAAAATGGCTGAACAAGGCGTTACTGTCGCTTTATTGGAAGCTGGGGATCTTGAATACTCAGAAGAATCACAAAGAGTTTATGAGTGTGAATCTATAGGCCACGAGGCCTGGCCTAGACATACTAGACTGCGATACTTTGGCGGCACATCGAATCACTGGTCTGGGCGATGCCGACCATTTGACGAATCAGATTTCTATAACCGATCAATTAATGGCTTGCCCGGCTGGCCCATCAGATATGACACACTTGAACCTTACTTAAAAGAAGCCATGAGTATTCTTGATCTGAAACCTGAAAAGGGCTTCACAGCAATTAACACTAACGATTTAAAAGAGCACTTCTATCCCGATGCTTTCGCAAAAAGTCCTCCTACTAGATTCAACTCCAAATACATAGAGCAAGTCCGAACATCTAAAAATATCGACTGTTACTTGAATGCTAATGCAACTGACCTGACACTCAACGAAACTTTAGAGTTAACCGAGAGCATTGAGATAAGTAATTACAAGGGTCAAAAAAACAAGATCCTAGCAAATAGATTCATACTCTGCCTAGGTGGTATCGAGACGCCAAGATTCCTACTTAACTGTAACAAACAAGTCTCCTCAGGGATAGGTAACAGCCATGAAATGGTTGGCAGGTGCTTTATGGAACATCTAAATGTTCCAATCGGAACTTTCCTTTATGAAGATATGGAGCGAACGTCAAGTCTTCAATTTTATAGCGATGATGATTTTTGCAAGAGCGCCGAAATAGGTAAATCAAACATCACATTTGGAATTATTCAAAAGGTCAAATCCTATGGGCGAACTCACGCAATAAAAACATTTTTTAAGAATATAGCCTGCAATATGGATATTGACAGAAAAGTACAGTTTATTAGCGACTTCAAATGCCCCGGCATAGGGAATATAGGAACTCTAATTGAGCAGTCACCCGATATTGAAAGTAGAGTGATGCTCAGCAACCAACTTGATAGCTTTGGACTGAAAAAAGCGAAGTTTGACTGGAAGATTAATGAATTTGATAATAAAACAATTCGCTATACCGCGATTGAAATGGCAAAACAGTTTTCCCTATCCGGACTCGGAGCAATTCGTTTAGCCGATTTCATTTTGGATAATAACATTGACATTAGGTACAGCCACCATGCTCATCATATGGGTACGACTAGAATGTCAGCGGACCCTCGCTTCGGGGTTGTAGACAGCAACTTAAAAGTGCATGGAATCGGAAATTTGTACATTGCTGGCAGCGGTGTTTTCTCGACCGGCGGAGCATGTAATCCAACAATGCCAATTATTCAGCTCTGCTTAAGATTAGCGGACCATTTAAATAGCCAAACTATTTAGCAGCTAACTTAAGTAAAGACTGCTCTAGAATTTTTGCAGAAATGTCCCAGTCGAAATTCTTTACATAATTTGCACTATTATGGCTCATCTGCTGCCAAGTACTAGGGCTCATGGTGACCACTTTAACTATACAATCAGCTATTGCAACAGCATCACCTACATCAACCAGATAACCGTTATGTCCGTCCTTAACATAGTCTTCCGGACCTCCGCAACGAGTTGAAATTATCGGGCAACCACATGCTGCTGCTTCCAAGCCCGGCATCCCAAAACCCTCTAATGTTGAGGGTAGAAGCCAACAGTCCGTTTTACGATACAATTCAGGGATGGCATTTTGACTGGGTCGAAAGTGGTATTCAAAATTATCGGGTAGATTCTGAGCAGAATCTATTGGATGAGAACCAAAACATATAACCCGTAAATTGGGAATCTTAATCTGAGCAAGACGTACAGCCTTGAACGCAGTCTCTGCTCCTTTCCAGGCAACAATACCATAGAGTAGCCCAACAGTTGGTGTAGTCTGCTTAGCTCGCTGCTTGAAATTAAATTGCGTCCAATCCACTCCATTTGGGATTAGTGTTACGTCATCATCCCGATATTTTTCCAACATAATTCTTTTAAGCCAATTAGCTATAACGAGTTTTTTCAGCGGTAGCTCATATGTCTCTATAACCTTATTTGAATCACCACCATGTAATTCATGATGGCGAATAAAATATGCTTTTTTACCTTTTGAAGGGGACCAGTCTTTAATCCAATGCACAGTCTCCCACCAAGTAGCTATAGAAATATCTGCATCTGGTGCATCTTCTTCACAAATTGGTTGGTGATCGACAGGCACTAATTCAGCTGTACTGTATTCCAAGTGATGTTGTTGCTTATGCATTGCTTTATAGCGGTTGATCCAATAGCGCATCACTTTGAGCACTCGGCGTATAGGTGGCATTGGAGCTGGAACATTTACATATAATATTCGAACCTGATGTCCTCTTCGAACCATAGCTTCAGCTATAAGACGGTTGGACTTAATACCCCCAGAAAGACTTGGTCGCGGAAGTACCCAATTTATTCTTAATGACTTTTTCAACTCAAATATATCCTATAACTGTGTAATCCAAATCCCGAATAGAATCACTAGGGCCGAGTAAATAACAGCCAGAAAATCAAGACCTGGCCACCAAACTTTGTGCTCTCTTACTAGAACTGCCAATATCGGGTAACATAGGAATTTCGACACTGATATTCCTGCAATCAATCCTACAATACCAAATAAACTAGAACCGATTACCATGCAGGCAAGCAGTAAAACACCTCTGCCAACTTGAAATAACATAAATCCAAATGAATCACCAAAGGCCAATAGTGCATTTGCAGACGTCACAGTTATAACACTACCAATAGTGCCAACAGCTAAAACTTGCAACATCCAGCCAGCAGAGCTGTATCTGGGATCATATAAGAAATCGATAACAAACTGCCCGCCAACTACCAATACGCATATTAAAGGAAGGGTTGCCAGAAAAAGATACTTTCGTGCCCTATGTATGGCTGATCTGGCTGCAGCTTTACTTTTTCTTTCTGCATCAGAATAAAGGGGAAATAAGACGCGTTGATTTACTTTTATTAAGAGTTCCAAAACCATTTTTGACCATATAGCAGCAATGGCAAAAACACCTAAATCCTGCTTGGTAAGGAAAGCTCCAAGCACTAAGACATCACCCTTATTTATAAAGAACGAAAGAAATGAACTTATAAAAATCCATTTTCCGAAACTATATATACTTTTCACAGCCTCAGGATCTAGCTTAAATTGAGGCTTAAAATTTGGATCCAGCCGATAGGAAAGTATACAAGTCACTAATGCACCAAATACTCCGCCAAGGGCGATCGCCCAAATAGAGCGGTAATTCCATACCAATAGCAACGTTACAATAACCGAAAAGATTTGACCCACGAATTCCCATAAAACTAGCCGCTGTAACTTTACATTCCGCTTTAAGATCATTACAGCCGGGGAATAAAAACCTTGAGCCAAGGCGGATATTCCGACTATCGGTATAAGAAGAGCTAGGTCAGGAGCTTTATAAAATATGGCAATGGGGTTAGCAACAATCCAACACAGGCACCATATTATTATTCCTCGAATAATTTGCATGGTCCATGCGGTGTTTAAATAATCAACATTATCACCACGTTTATCTCTCACTACAGAGTTTGAAATACCTACGTCTGAGACCATTTGAATACCGCCCAGAACAACCTGAACTAACGCCATAAGTCCAAATACTTCAGGGAAAAGTAATCGGGTTAGTATCAAATTACTAGCGAGCCGAATGACCTGACCACCACCAAAACCTAATATAGCCCATATTGAACCCGATATAGCTCGGCTCTTTATAGATAGTGATGGTTTGTTGGAGTGAAAATTCGAGATTGTAGTCTCTTCCTTGAAGATTATTGGCTATATTGGATATTCGCCACAAAGTGACAACAGATATAATGATTTTGATTTAAGTCTAGTATAGAGGTAGGATTAGTCAATTCGAAAAGATTTTATATTAATGCATAAGGAAGAACAGGAACGTTCAAATGTCAGAATATCTTCGTGCCTACATTGTTGTATTTTTTTTATCAAACTTTGTTTTTTGGATTCTACCTAAACTTAAAATCAACTTTATAAATAGAAGCGAAATCAAACAATGGTGCAACTACTGGCTTGCAGTAAGTGCGATATGTTTTTTTGTCAGCAATATTTGGCTCTATGTGGCCTGTCTTGTATTTTTGATTGGCTATGCAAATCAATCAAAGGCCGATAGGTTACCCCTATTCTTTGCAATTTTTTGTGCTTCACCACTCTATATATTTACTATTCCTGGGTTCGGACTTATAAATTATCTTATTATTTTAAACTACTTATCTTTGCTCACTTTACTTCTCTTACTGCCTGAGCTGAGACAAAATAAAAAAAGCTCCACATCTAACTACCCTTTCTATAGCTCTGTAATTATCTATATAGCAGTCATCTCTATTTTGGATTCCCGTGAAAACACATTTACACATTCACTGAGAATTTTTGTCACATATTCTTTGACTATACTTTTACCATTTACCGCAATAAGTAAGTCTTTAAACAGCGTTGAAACCTTTAAGAAATGCCTCTTTACAATAACATTATGCTTAGTTCCATTGGCACTAATAGGATGTTTTGAGAGCTTAAAATACTGGAAACTCTACTCTTCCGCCTTAGTTAAGCTCCTTGGAGATGACAGCGCAATGAGCTACGGATTACGTGGTGACTCACTAAGGGCTAGCGCTTTATTTTCTAGTCCTATTGTCTTCGGCTACATGATGGTAATCTGTATGGGGCTCTTACTATTCTTGTCAAAATATACAAATAAAACAAACCTGCTGAATGCTATTTTAGTCTTATCATTAGCGGCACTTTACTTTACTAAAGCCAGAGGCCCCTGGCTTGGACTGATAGTTATGATCGTGCTGTTTATCTGGTCTGGTCCAAATAGGTTCGGAAATTTCTCGAAGTTTACAGCTGGCTCTGTCATAGCATTAATAGCTTTAAGTATAACCAGTTTTGGTGAAAGACTAATTTCAATGCTGCCTTTTATGTCATCTTCAGAATCCCATGAAGCTTCGACTATTGACTACCGCATTAGACTAATTGAACAAGCACAAATTCTTTTCCAAAAGAACCCGCTGTTTGGGTTGGTTAACTATCGTGAGACACCAGAAATGGAAGTTATGCGCCAAGGACAGGGAATTATCGATGTTGTTAATTCCTACATAAATATCGGCCTAAGCTATGGCATAGTTGGCTTAGGGCTATTCTTATTTATATTTCTAGGATTATTTTTTACTGTTCTCAAGAAGCTACGTTCATTGCCTTCTGAACAGGAAGACCTTATTAATATTGGTAGATCGCTCTATGCCATTTTAGGTGCAATCTTATTTATTATTTTCACTGTAAGCTCTGTTAACTACATTCCAATCTTTTACTGGCTTTTTGCCGGACTATGCTCTGCCTATATCAGGCTATGTAATCAAGCTCTAGCAGACCATAACAATCAATCTAACACTCGATCCCAGCCAACTCAGGCAGCATCTCCTTAATCTTAACCCCCTTAGCCTCCTCCAACCAATGAGCGACCTCCTCCACCTCTTTAGCCTGGGTCTTAGTCGGCCGTATAACCGCCGATAAATTGCGGTCTTTAATTACATCCAGAATCAAACCGGCGTTAATACTCTTGCGCTCATCGGCAAAGGCATAAACCAATGCCATATCACAGAGAGTATTAATCCGTCTTGGCACGCCCTCTGAAAAGCAGAAGATGGCTGCAATGGCATCGGTGGTGAATATGGATTTAGGGCTTCCTGCGGTTTTGAGACGATGCAGAATATATTTACCTGTATCCACGTAATCCATAGGCCGCAGATTGAAATCTACCCCTATTCGTTGGGCAAACTGGGTTAATCTTGGGTTATTTAGCTTTTCAATTAACTCGGGCTGGCCAATCAGTATTAACTGCAAGAATACGTCGTTGGAAATATTGATATTGGAGATCAATCGTAACTCTTCTAAGGTTTCTTCAGAGAGGTTTTGCGCTTCATCAATCACTAGCAGAACGCGCTTGCCATCGGAATACTGGTCCATGACAAACTCGGTGAATTTGCGCAGCTTTTTGGCATTCTCAGGGTTGGGCTCTTCGAGATCAAAGGCATCCAATACCCAGGTCATCAGGTTGCCAAACGATGCGTGGGTGTTATTAATCACTCCAATCACCACCTCTTCGCCTTCTTGGGCAAGCAGGTAATTAACCAGTGTGGTCTTGCCTGCACCTATATCGCCGGTGATTACGGTAAATCCGGCCTGGCTGTGAAAGCCGTATTCGAGCATGGTTTGAGCGCGAATATGATTTTTACTGAGGTAAAGAAATTCCGGGTCCGGGTTTAGACTAAACGGTTTCTCTTTTAAGTGAAAAAACTCTTTGTACATATATTCAATCCCTGAATGTCGTTGCGGGCAATCTTATACTAACGACGGCATATACCCGGCTTCAATTGACTGTGATTTATTAATAACGGTGCCGACTATATTGGCATTTTGCATCGACTGGATGGCTTTTCTTATATCTGCCTCCGAGTCTCTTCCCTCTTCAAGTACCATTAAAAAGCAGTCGACGTGACTGAGCGCGGTTAGTACATCGTCCCGTGGTAAAATCGCCGGCATATCGTAGATAACAATGCGTGACTTGTAGCGCTGAGTTACTTCATTAAATAGTGCGACCATTCTCGGGCTTGATATTAGCTCGGATGAATTGTCTGCACTGCCCACACCGGGTAACAGCAGTAACCTTTCAACACCCGGATTTACCAATAGATCTGCGATTTCTGCATCGCCTTTTAAATAATCACTTAGTCCTATCTTCGGTTCAATGGCGAAGTAATCTTTAACACCAGGATGGCGCAGATCCATATCAACAAGCAATGCGGTGTAGTTCACTTCCATGGCAATGGCGGCAGCTAAGTTACTGGCCACCAGTGATTTTCCTTCGCCTGGTGAGGGTGAGATTATGCCAATGCTGCGCCAGTTATTGGCGCGCATCTGCTTGATAATAGTGGTACGCAATGTTCTAAACAGCTGTGATCGTGGATCATTGGATGAGCGGGATACTACAAGATTTTTCTCTAGTAATTTATGACACACCGGCACTACTTGACTAGATGTATAGACAATCTTTTCCAGAGGCGAGGCGCTTCCGGTTGAGAGCTTATGCTCTTGGCGTTTTTCCCTGGCCTTTTGTAGCGCCTTATGGATACGAGACATATTGGTTCCCTACAGCATATTAATTTTAGTCATGACTTTGAACCAAACGATATCCAGGCTCATCACAAAATAGTGGACTATAGCCAGCATCACGAGGGTTAAGAGGCCGGCGACAATCATCAGCCGCTTTCGAGATTTATCTTTCTTACGATAATCTTCAGCGGTCAACATTAGCGGGATTATTGCCAGAGGTTCTGTACCGGTAATACGGGTGAAATCTTTAATACTTCTAATCGCTGGATCGAGCATTTCAACTAGCAGCACAAGGCCGAGGCTAATCGCACCTGACAGAAAAAGCCCCATCATCAGTAGCTTTGGTCGATTTGGTTTAACCGACTCTGTCGGCCGCAGAGGTGGCTCGATCAGGGTGAAGCTTTCCGCTTTATTTTCAGATTCGAGATTTTGTGCAACATCTGCTTCAAGCTGCTTGGCTCGCAATTCCTGATATTTTTTCTTGGTGCTTTCGTAGTCCCGAGTCATATCGTCGTAACTGCGCTGCACTTCATGAGTACGCGCAACCCTATCGTGATACTCCCTGACTTCGGCGCGCATGCTTGTTCGTTCTACATTGGCTCTGGCGAGCTCTTTCTCGGTGAGATCAATCTTGATCTTTATCTGCCGATACAGTGGATTAGATATTTCATCCATATTCTGCTCAGGCTGAAACAATGCATCTGCAGCAACTTCTTTTTCAAGCCCTTCAATCTCTCGAGCTAACCGCTTAATGTCAGGATGGGATTCAGAATACTTATTTTTCAAACTGTTTAATTCGTTTTTAAGCTGGGCTAATCTTACCGGGCTACTCAAAGTAGTCACACCAGCGCTACTGGCCACGTAAGGGTCCATGCTGGCTAGCTCTAGGCTAAGGTAGTGCACCTGATCACCCAGTCTGACAGCTTCTGTCTGACGGGCTTTTATCTTGTCTTCAAGGGTTTTAATCATCGACAGGTTAAACTGCAGTAGTTCTGGCAGGCTATCGCCAAACTCTAATTTAAAATTGGCAATTTGCTCTTCGAGTCCCTGCACAGTTTTTTGCATTTTGTCGGCTTCATCACTGAGAAAAGTGACAGTTTCTGCGGCTTTATTGGTTCTGGTTTTGACATTTTCATCGAGAAACATAGTCACCAGTTCATTGGCCACTTTTTGCGCTATATCTGGCGATTCGTCCATAAAGGAAACTTTAAACGCGATACTGGCTCGCTGCGCCCTACCTCGAGTCGGGTCTATAACATTGGCATTGATCATCTGCACCAGCACTGAACTGCGGAATTTCTCCACCAATAAAGAGACTGTGCTGGATTCTCTCTCATCCTCATAAACCTTATATTTATCCAGGGTCTCGAGAATTCTTGAGGTTGTGAGAATGCGCTGTTTAATAACCTGTATCTGCTGCTCGGCATAGCTAGTCACCGTGGAGCGCACCAGATCTCGGGGAATCTCTTGGCTCTCAATCAGGACAACACCTTCAGATTGATAGATAGGCGGCAATAAGAAGGTGATTGTTGCACTGAGGGCGAGCAGTACAGGAAACGCGACTATAATATACAGCTTACGCCTGCGTAGAATATCTAAATAATCCAGCAGTGACTTTTCAGTATCATCCATAGTTGTGTAGCGTCCTTTTATTCTTTCTTATTATTAAATTAAAAGCTGTAGCGTAAACCCATTTTCACGCGGTTTGATTCGACTTGCCCATCAATTTGTCGATCAAAACTTCTGAATACGTAAGAAGTCTGTAGCTTCAATTTTTCTGTTATCCGGTAATGGTAATAGGGTGTAATATTGATGCTTTCCCGATCTTCTACTTCAGAGTTAGTGTTGTACCAAGAGACATTAATGCCTGAGGAACTGCGGGCAGTGAACCTGTGCTCAAAGCCAACGCCTACGCTATCTCGCTCTTCCACATCACCTTGGCTGGATGGGTATAGGTTTCTGGACAGATTAAATGACCAGTCATTTTTTTCCTGACTGTAATTCATACCTAAGTTGAGCAGAACCCCGGTATTCTCTGCATCTACAATAATAATCACTGGCCCAGAAAAAATTCGCTTTTGGCTATCACTTTGAAAATAACCGGCACTGCCATTGATGCTCATCGACGCGGAATAGTTGTAAATAAAACCAGCGGTGATCTTCTCGTAATCAGTTTCATTGGTGTTGATATTGGGACGGTCGGCTGTGTACTGTGACACGCTGATATTCGCCGTGGTACTGAGCACTTCATCGACTTTGTGCTGCCAGTTTAGCCCTGCCGTTTCATTTTCATTATCTGAAAAGTCATCTGCGTCATAGTCACGCTCGGTGTAACCAAATGATATGCCGAGATCATCTTTCTCGGTAACACGAAAAACCACACTGGGATCGACAAAAATAGTCTCAACAAGCGTATTAGAATCAAACTGACCTGTATCCTGTTCGGCTGCATCACGCTGAGAGTTTTCGCTGTAACCAAAATCCAGTGACCAGGTTGAACGCTCTTTCTTGTAACTATTTTTCCACTTAAAAGCGGGATCCTCGGAATCAAATTGGTCAAATTCGGAGTAGCGCTTTAAGGCTAATCTGGCTTCTAGCTCAGAGTGAACCACTGGTGTTAAATAAATCAACGAGGCTTCAGGCTTGAGGGAATAAACCCAGGTTTCCTGCTCGGCATCATTCATTAAGAAGTTATCGTCATAGGCAGCATCCGCATCAAAGCTAAAATCTGCCACCCAGCCTGCTGCAAGGGATGCTGCTGGAAAAGTAACCAGCGCCATCCCGGCAATAATTAATTGAGATATCTTGTTCATAGCGGATCCTTGCTATTTATGGGACGACGATTACGTCTCCCGAGTTAAGAAGGTGATTGCTCGACAGGTCACTGCCTTTCTCAAGGTCTGAATAGCGCACCTTTAAGAGGGTTTCCTGCGCATCGCTTGCCTGGTCACTGCGACGAATAATTTTGATCGAGTTTCCGGCGGCAAATTCATTCAAGCCACCAGCCATTGCCAATGCTTGCATCACTGTGGTCGATTGAATCATGGCGACAGGGCCGGGCTTGAGTACCTTGCCCACCACAAAGACAACATTGCCTTTGGTGCTGGTTACGGTGACATTAACTTCTGGATCGGCAATAAAGGTATCGAGCTTTTCACCAATTACTGCCTCGACATCGGCGGCACTTTTGCCCGCTGCTTGCAAATGCCCCACCAATGGAAATGAGATCATGCCATCGGGCAGGACGGTGATCGTTCTCTGTAGGGTATCTTCGTTCCAGACAGAGACTTCTAACTGGTCTCCTGGATTGAGAAGATAGGTCTCAGATGCTGCTACATTGCACAGACCCACCATTAGCAATGAGGCTGTAAGAAAGATGGTTTTTAACATTCCTGTTGCTTTAATCATGATCACTTATCCTGTGTAATCTGTTTCAGTTTATTGTAGACCTATTTATCTACCTTTGAAGCCCGCTACAACGTCGCTTGCACGGCGTTGATATCAATAGGCATTTTTGTTGAGAAATCCTCCGCAGGCGGTTATTACGATCAGTTTTATATCTAACCAAATTGACCAGCTGCGTATATATTCAAGGTCGTATTTAATACGCCC
>Ga0206125_10003029_pt1 | contig 16761 bp, 14 predicted proteins | sample Helgoland_Spring_4_FD_148598 | JGI IMG/M metagenome (GOLD analysis project Ga0206125, IMG submission 148598) | Pelagic subsurface seawater microbial communities from Kabeltonne, Helgoland, North Sea - Helgoland_Spring_Bloom_20160331_1 | ecosystem: Environmental > Aquatic > Marine > Epipelagic ... | reverse complement strand
TGCATTGATGGGAGCAGCGGCATCCAAAGGGAGTGATTTCTGCATCACCACTTCCGATAACCCACGGTCTGAAAAGCCTGAAGCCATTCTGGCAGAAATTGAGAAGGGCATGGCGGGGGAGAGGTATCAACGTATCGAGGACAGAATGGAGGCCATTCAGACAGCGGTGAATTTATCACAAGAGGGGGATATTGTTTTGGTGGCAGGTAAGGGCCACGAGTCCTACCAGGAAATAGCCGGCAAGCGCATTGATTTTGATGACCGCAGGGCGGCTTACAAAGCCCTAAACCTTAAAAAGACCACCGTTTAACATTTTACCCATGAAACCGATCACCGTAAACGAGATAGCAAGCGCCACAGGCGGTGAGCTTGTCGCGTCTACGGCGGTGAATGGCGAAGCGTTGGTGAGTTCAGTTTCTACCGATACACGCGAATTATCGGAAGGCTCGCTATTCATCGCATTGAGAGGTGAAAACTTTGATGGTAATGCCTTTGCGCTCAAAGCGGCCGAAGCTGGTGCTGCCTGCCTAGTGCTTGATGAGCTTCCTGAAGCTGTAGCTGAGCTCGGTGTTCCGGTGGTGCTCGTCCAAGACACATTGTTGGCATTACAGAGGCTAGCTAAGTGGTATCGTCAGCAGCTCAATATCCGTGTGATCGGCATAACGGGCTCGAATGGTAAGACCTCGACCAAGGATTTCACCGCATCGGTCATTGCTCAGAAGTTTAAGGTGAATGCGACCAAGGGTAATCTGAATAATCATATTGGTTTGCCTCTAAGCGTTCTGTCCACAGAGGAGAGCGATGAGGTTTGCGTATGGGAAATGGGTATGAGCCATGCGGGGGAGATTGCTCCTCTGTGCGATATCTCTGCGCCAGACATCGGTATCATTACTAATATTGGAACGGCCCATATTGAATTTCTCAAAACGCGTGAAGGCATTGCAGAAGAAAAAAGCGCGTTGGCGCGGGCCTTGCCTGAGCGGGGCACACTGATTGTGCCTGCAAGCTGTGATTTTGTAGATTATTTAATCAAACGCACCCGGGCTAAAGTGATTGTTGCCGGTAATTGTCGTGGTGCTGTTCGCGCAGAAGATTTGCGAATAACAGATGCTGGTTCCGCTTTCAAGTTATGCATTGATAACCAGGATGAAATAGCGGTTGAGCTAAGCGTGAGCGGCAAGCACATGGTCAATAATGCACTGCTGGCCGCCGCTGCAGGCTATGCCTTAGGTATGAATTCTGCCGAGATAGCGGCGGGGTTAAGTGCTGCGCAGTTGACCGGTGGACGCCTGCAAAAGTTCGTATCTCACGGGGTCACGGTGTTTGATGATACATACAATGCCAATCCAGACTCGGTGATAGCGGCGATCGATACACTCGCCGAGTTACCAGTTCATAATGGAGCACGCCGTTTAGTTGTCTTGGGCAAGATGGCGGAGCTTGGTCCCCACTCCGATGCTGAGCACAGGCGTGTAGGTAAAATCGCAGCTGAGAAGAATCTTACCGTTGTTAGCGTAGGCGTTGACGCTCGGGAGATCTACCAAGGGGCGAGCGAGTGCAGTGATGATGCTCATCAATTTGATGATGCCGATTCAGCAGCCACATGGATTAAAAATTTTTGTAAAGAAGGGGACAGCGCGCTGTTCAAAGGCAGCCGTATGGCTGGAATGGAAAACGTCATGCATCTTGCGTTTCCTAAAAACTAACTCATTGATCAAAATATGTTATATTGGATTTACGAGTATTGGTTAGAGGCATTCAAGGCCGGCGATCAATGGGCCGACACCATGAGTTTCCTGAGGTTGCTTGGTTATGTGACGGTGCGTGCAGGTGTGGCTTGTATGCTCACCTTTTTAGTCAGTGTTGCCTTTGGTCCGTGGGTGATTCGTAAATTAGTTTCACTGAAAGTAGGTCAGCCGATACGCAGTGCGGAGGAAGTTCACAAACTCAATGAGCTGCACGGCGGCAAGGCGGGAACACCGACCATGGGTGGTGTTTTGATTTTGGGCACGGTGCTTATGGCAGTGCTTGTGTGCGGGCGCCCTTTGAATCCCTTTGTGGCTGTTACAACTTGCGTCATGCTCGGGCTCGGTTTGTTGGGTTTCGTGGATGATTACACCAAGGTGAAGCTAAAGAGCTCTGATGGTATCAGAGGTAGGGTCAAGCTCTTCTGGCAAGTGGCAATCAGCTGTATTGCTGCTGCATTTCTGTTCTTTAAAACCAAGGAGCTTGGCATGGGTTATACCATGGTTGATGCACCCATGCAGATTAGTGAAATTACCTTTCCGCTTTCTAAGCAGCCTTTGTTCGATATGGGTTATTTGTATATCCCATTTTTTGCGCTGATTGTTGTAGGCTGCTCTAATGCGGTGAATCTGACAGATGGTCTTGATGGCTTGGCTACAGGATGCACCATTACGGTATCGCTCGCCTATGCGGTGATCGCGTATCTGGCCGGTCATGCCTATATGGCCAAAGAATACCTGTTCATTCCCTATAATACCCATGTGGTTGAGCTTTCTGTGTTTTTATTAGCTCTGGTGGGAGCTGGCTTTGGTTTCCTCTGGCATAACTGCCACCCAGCTAAAGTGTTTATGGGAGACACGGGTTCGCTTGCCATTGGTGGCGGTCTTGCCACCGCAGCTATTTGCGCCAAGCAGGAGCTGCTCTTGGTTATTATTGGCTGGGTTTTTGTTATGGAGGCTTTGTCGGTGATTCTCCAAGTCGGCAGCTTTAAGCTTACCGGAAAACGTATTTTTGCGATGTCGCCTATTCACCATCACTTCGAGCTTCGAGGCTGGCATGAAAGCCAGGTGATCATTCGCTTTTGGATCATCTCTGCATTCAGTGGATTGGTGGGAATCGCCTTGTTGAAAATTGTCTAATATGAATTTGGAAAACAAAAATGTCATTACCCTAGGAGCCGGCTCAAGTGGCCGTGCTGCTGCTGCGCTTGCCGTTTCGGCTGGGGCTGACGTTACTATTCATGATTCACGTGACACGATCAGTGATTTGCCTAAGGGTGTTAAGGCCGTTGCCAATGCGACAACGGCTACCGGAAATGCGAGTAGCTGTGATCTGTTGGTTGTTTCCCCAGGGATTGATGGCAACAGCGACTTTGTGCAATCTTACCAGCAGCACGCGGGTGAGATGATTGGTGAAGTTGAGCTGGCATACCGCTTTTATAAAGGCCGAATTATTGCCATTACCGGCACCAATGGAAAGACGACCACTACCGAGATTGTAGATCGTATTCTGAATCACTGCGGTGTGAGCTGTGTGCCCTGTGGTAACTATGGTAAGCCTTTTTCTGAATTGCCCCTGATGGACGAGCCTCCGGCAGTGGCGGCTTTGGAGGTGAGCTCGTTTCAGCTGGAGACCGTTGCTGATTTCCACCCCAATGTTGTGATTTGGCTTAATTTTTCCGCAGATCACATGGATCGATACCCTACGTTGCAAGCGTACAAGGATGCCAAATTACGTGTCTTCGAAAACCTTGATGCTGACGACCATGTAGTTGTCCGCGCGGGTGAAGATGTAGGTGACTTTAAGGCGAGTGTAGCGACTTTTTCTACCGAGACGAATGCAGATTACACCTTTCAAGATGGCTGGATATGTGAGGGTGGGGAAAAAGTGATCGACCTGTCCGTAACCCAGCTCCGTGGCTTGCATAATGCTGAGAATGCAATGGCGGCTTATGCGGCTTGCTCAGTTTTGGGTGTTAAAGCGGAGGATGTGAACGAGGCACTTCGTGGATTTGCACCGCCACTTCACCGTTGTGAGTTAGTGCGCACTCTTGATGGAGTCGAATACATCAACGACTCAAAAGCGACAAACCTGCATGCTCTTGATAGTGCGCTTCGCTCGCAGGGCCGTCGTGTTGTGCTCATTGCTGGCGGCAAGCAGAAGGGTCTCGATTATACAGAGCTCTTACCTCGTTTGCTGGCGACGACAAGAGCTGTGGTCGTCTTTGGCGAAATTGCCCAGCAGCTAGCCGCTACCCTTGAAGCTATTTCTGACACCGTTCCCACCACTGTGGCCACCAGCCTTGAAGAGGCACTTAGCCAAGCGCGCGATATGGCGGAACACGGTGACACCATCCTTTTCTCCCCCGGAACATCATCATTCGATATGTTTTCCGGATATGAGGAACGCGGCGACTGCTTCCGCCGTATTACCAACAATCTGAAGTAATTTTCCTAACTAACAAAAAACAACCAACACATCGTTATTATGAATAAGCCAATCCAAATTAAAAGAAACAAGCCAGCCAGCTCTCATTATCGAGTGCTCTATGCCAAAACGGGACGCAAACGTAGATTGCATGCCGCGACCACTGCTACGGTAGATCAGCACGCCGGAATGGGTGCCGATGTGCCTGGTATTGGTGTCGGCAGAGCGCTCTTTGTGATCCTCATCCTGCATGTGCTGGCCGTCGCCGCCATCTACATTCACAGCGCATTTTTTGCTGATGCCAAGGTGCTTACCGCAAACGAAGGTCAGCATGCTTTGTCGGAGCCTGCAGCGGCCTTAGTTGTGCCCGTTGCGCCGGTTGCTAAAAAAGCTGTCGTGAAAAAGAAGGCTCCTGCGAAACGAGTTGCCCAGCAGCCAGCTCACACAGGACGTCATATCGTTGTAACGGGTGATACTTACCCGCGTATCGCAAGGACATGTAATGTATCAGAAACAGCCTTGCGTGCACTCAACGGTGGTCAGGCATTACGCGCAGGTATCGTGCTTGATCTTCCGGCAGAGCTCTCTGCCCGTCCCGTCGATCCTAAAACTGCAGCGGCTCCTAAAAAGTCTGCATCGAAAGCGGCTGAACTGAAAGCCTCGGCACCAAAAGCCTCAGCAGCTAAAAAGAAGCAATCTGCAATAGCAGCCAAAGCACCCGATGCCAAGCCAGCTCAAACGGTGAAGGTGACACCGGCATACGATGTTAGCAATGCGCCTAAAGCGCTTGTCGAGGAGCCCGATGCTCCTGCTGCTACTCCTGCGATTCAGGACAGTGGTAAGACATACACCATCAAGCCTGGTGATACCTTGTGGGGAATTTCAAGCCGTTTCAAAGTATCCCGTGATGATCTGCTCGCGCTTAATGGCATCAAGGACGCAAACAAGCTTTACGCAGGTCGCAGTATTAAGATACCAGCGAATTAAGTCGCCTGATACTTTGACGGTGACCGCCATGTCCTTCTAAATCATTTCCCATGGGTCGAAAAAATGCCATATTTCTCTGCCTCGCTGTAATGGCGTTGGTGACCCTTGGGCTTGTGATGCTCGCAAGTACGAGTGTTTGGAATAAGGATGTGGATGGTTATTCTTTAGTGAAAAAGCAGACCGTCTTTATTGCGATGGGTTTGCTTGGAGCGGTGGTGATATCGAATATTGATTACAGGAAACTTCGTGCTTTTTGGATTCCGGCGCTGGTGATTTCAACGACGCTTCTGGTGTTGTGTTACGTGCCGGGCATTGGTCACAAGGTCAATGGCGCGACACGTTGGATTAAGATCCCAGGCGTGCTACAGTTTCAGCCTTCAGAACTGGCTAAAATTTTTGTGATCATGGCCCTTGCCGCTTGGTATGCCCATTACCAGGCCGAGGGTCGCAAGTTCTTCAAGGGCTTTATTTCCCCATCTATTCTTTTAGGAATACCGGTTGCTCTTATCTTTTTCGAAAAGGACATGGGCACAGCAATGGCTCTCGGGTGCTCTGGGGGAATGGTCATGTTTGCTGCTGGCGTGCGCATGCCCTATATCATTGCTGCATTTACTGCTACGGTTGGTGGAGCTTGGTTGGTTATTCTGAAAAACCCAGAACGAATGGGAAGGATCAACGCATTGTTTGATCTTGATTCCAAAGAGCATAGCCAAGGGGATGGCTACCAGCAACTTATGGGGTTAAACGCTTTTATCGATGGTGGAGTGAATGGCACTGGCTTAGGTAATGGTCTTGGTAAGATGGGTAAGCTGCCGATGGCGCATACTGATTTTATTTTCCCTACCATCGGTGAGGAATTAGGTCTTTGGGCTACACTGGGAAGTGTATTCTGCTTTGTCGTTATCATGGTTTATGGAATGGCCATTGCCATGCATGCAAAAGATATTTTCGGCAGGTTGTTAGCAGTTGGCCTGACCGGTGTTATTGTGGTGCCAGCCATGGTGAACATTGGGGTGTGTACTGCGGTGCTGCCAAACACAGGTCTGCCATTGCCCTTTATCAGCTATGGAGGCACTAACATCCTCTTTACACTATTTGCAGTTGGGGTGCTGTTATCCATCCACCGACAAACTGCTTCCGTGAGCCGCGCTGAGGTCCCTGTGATTACTCAGAAAAAGCAGTGTCTGAGAATTTGACCTCAGGCAGAGGGCATCTCTGGTGATTGGGAGAAGTCTTTATTGGTCAGAGCTTGGATGGTAAAGATCCAGAATGAGATCAAACCCCATGTGAGACCGAGCACGACTCCGAAGTCGATGATGCCACGCCAAGGATCAGGACAGAAAAAAGTTACGGCCACTACGAGGCAGATGATTCCTATGGTGAGGATATAGGCGGTGAGCTTCGTTTTCCTGTTAGCATGGAAAAAACCCATTGAAAAAAGAGGCGCCAAAACAATACGTAGCAGTGTGGGGTGATCACGCAGATACTTGACTCGAGCTGCGGTGCGCGGGGAGAATTTTTTCTGGAAGCCGCGGTAACCCTCCGCCACCAGCATAAAAAGAGCAAAGGCGACAAGGGCGGTCCACTGCCATGCACTTAGTCCACCCTCGATGGCATTTGCGGCGTGTTTAGAAAGGCCAATGATGGCGCGCAGCAACAATACACTAACACCTATGATGGCCCAAGGGACTCCAATAAATCGCACAAACAAATGCATGCTCTAAAGTTGGCAGTTAAGCACGCCTTGTAAAGACGTTGCTTTGAAAAAAATGATTATGTGCGTAGCTCTGACGCTCTTTTGTTTTGCGCGTTGGTAATGGATACTACCACGGCGATAGAAAGATAATTGAGAGCGATACTTGCGATGTCGGCAACGCTGCCAAGTTTGTCGAGGATAGCCATGATTTCGACGTTGATGGATAGGTGGCCGGTCAGTTGGCCTGCCGTGAGTATCATGAATGCTAGCCATGAGAACCACCACAGGGGTAGTAGGCGCGTCAGATTAGCGCGCATGCCAAAGCTTGCGTTACGTATTTCCAACATGCTGCTGTAGGGTTTCCAGAGCGAAACGATGGGGATGAAGTAGTAAGCAACTGCCCATGCTGGAGTCGCTTTCATTTTTGGGGGGTTGAGTAACCATGCGTTCTTGCAGCTACGGTTGATCCACAGGCAGTAAAATGGCACGCAGAGAATATGGATGGTAATTCCAGCCATATAAATCACACGAAGCGTGATGGAGATATGGTGATCGGGTTCAGCTAAAATGGTTGCTGGGATAACTTGGCGTGCTAGCAGAGAAAAAAGAGTCAGCATGACCGCAACAATGAGCCCCATGAAGATGATTGCCTTGAGTGGATCATTGTTCCTGAAGGGTCCGTAGGTGCCAGATAAGACTGTTTTTTCAGTAGTCTGTGGCTGAATATAGGAGCTGGCGTTCACGTAGCCTTATGGGTGCATCGGCTCATAAAAGAGGCGTTTGTGCGAGCTTAGGCTAATGGTTTTTTGTCGAGTTCAAAAGCTTCATGAACAACGCGGGCGGCGTCCTCGATTTGGCTTTCACTGACAGTCACCGATATCTTGATTTCCGAAGTGGTAATCATGCCAATGTTAATACCAGCTTTACCTAGTGCCTGGAACATCTTGGCTGCAACACCCGCGTGAGAGCGCATGCCTATGCCTACTGTGCTGAGCTTGGCGAGGGCGGCTTCGGATTCGATTTTAGCATCGCTGGAGAGCTCACTAAGAACAGGCTTAAGTGCGGCTTGGGCGCGACCTAGGTCGTTGGTGTGCATCGTAAATGAGTGGCGCGCCATGCCATCGCTGGAGATGTTCGAGACAATCATATCAACATTGATCTCAGCATCGGCTAAACAACCAAGGATTTTCCCCGATTGTCCAGGAGTGTCTGGTATATCTGTGATGGTGACGCGGGCTTGGGAGCGCTCGATAGAGACTCCTCGAATGACTACTGCTTCCATGGCTGGGTGTTCTTCGGTAACTAGGGTTCCTGGGTTGTCGTTGAGGCTTGAACAGACTTCAAATACAACACCATATTTTTTGGCGAATTCGACAGAGCGGGATTGCATCACCTTTGTTCCAGATGAGGCCATTTCCAGCATTTCGTCGTATGAGATTTCGGGGAGCTTGCGTGCATTTAGCACGATGCGTGGGTCACAAGTATAAACACCATCAACATCGGTGAGGATTTGACAGACATCAGCATCCAGTGATGCCGCAACGGCGATGGCACTGAGATCAGATCCGCCGCGCCCGAGTGTATGAATCAGGCCCTCTTTGGTTACGCCCTGAAAGCCAGCAATAATCACTACTTTTCCCTCGGTAAGATAACCTTTGATTAGTGAAGGGTCGATTTCATCAATTCTACCGCGGGTGTGACTGCCAACCGTTTGGATGCCAGCTTGGCCGCCCGTGGCAGAAACGGCATCGACTCCCAAGCTTTGTAGAGCCATGGCAACGAGGGCGATGGATTGTTGTTCTCCGCTAGATAAGAGCACATCAAGCTCACGTTCTGGAGCGTTGGCGTTGAGCTCATTAGCCATGCTAAGGAGTCTATCGGTGACACCTCCCATAGCCGAAACCACCGCGACGACTTGGTTGCCCTCATCCAGGACACGCTTGATCCTTGCCGCTACATTGCGGATGCGATCTAGGGTCCCAACGGATGATCCGCCATATTTTTGAACAATGAGTGCCATGCTTGCCAGTCCGTTTCTTGATTCGGAGGGGGGCGCAGCATAATCAGCCGAGGCTTTACGTCAAGTCTGGGGAATGCCAAGAGATCTCTTTTTATGCCGGCAAGACTAAGGATTGGATAGGCTCTTTTTACTTTTGATATCCGGTGTTCCTGCTATTTCGAGCGGTAAGCATGAGCATTCATGAGCATTTCAACTGCATTTCCTTCTCGTAGATTTAGCCTGGAAAAATTTGCTTTTCAACGATTTGCAGCGATGAGCTAAACTAAGAGCTAAACTAAGATCCATAACGATAACCAATATGAAACTAGAAACGATTTGCCTCCACGGAGGCCAACAACCAGATCCCACCACCAATGCTTGCGCGGTGCCATTGTACCGCACCAGTTCTTTTGTTTTCAACTCCACCGAGCATGCGGCCAATTTATTTGCCCTTAAAGAGCTCGGTAATATCTACACGCGACTGATGAACCCAACAACCGACGTGTTGGAGAAGCGAGTATGCCTGCTGGAAGGAGCCCATGAAATGGCAGGCTTGGGATTTGCTTCGGGAACAGCGGCCATTTTTAACAGTATCATCAACCTCGCTCAATCCGGTGATAATATTGTTTCTGCCCGCAATCTGTATGGTGGTAGCTACACCATGTTTAACGATATCCTTCCGAAGATGGGCATTGATGTCAGCCTTGTGGACTCCACTGACCCTGCTCATTTTGAAGAGGCAATTAATGAGAACACCCGTGCCCTATTTTGTGAAACGGTATCCAACCCAGCACTCGAAGTAGCCGACCTCGAAGCGATTGCCAAGATTGCACACGCTCATGGCTTGCCTTTGATCGTGGATGCTACCTTCTCCACCCCGTATCTGACTAAACCACTCGACCACGGTGCCGATATTGTCATTCACTCACTGACCAAATGGTTTGGCGGCCATGGTATCGGACTTGGAGGTATTGTGGTGGATTCGGGAAAATTTAACTGGGCGGGTGGCAAGCATCCGCTTTTTGATGAGCCTGATAACTCATACCACGGCCTGCGTTGGGGGCATGATCTGCCCGATCCATTGGCGCCATTAGCCTACATCCTTCGTTTGCGCACAGTGCCCTTGCGTAACCTCGGCGCGTGTATCAGCCCTGATAACTCATGGCAATTCTTGCAGGGTATTGAAACCTTGCCGCTCAGGATGGAGAAGCACTCAGAGAATGCGCTCAAAGTAGCCGAGTATCTAAAAGGGCACGATGCTGTGGAGTGGGTGCGTTTCCCTGGATTAGCAGATGACCCTGAATACGATCGTTGCCAAAAATACCTCAAGGGTAAAGGCGGCGGCATGGTTGTCTTCGAACTTAAAGATGGTAGCGATGCTGGCCAGAAGTTGATCGAGTCACTGAAGCTGTTTCTGCACCTTGCCAATGTAGGGGATGCAAAAAGCCTAGCGATTCACCCAGCAACGACCACACATAGTCAGTTGAATGCTGAACAACAGCTTGCCGGTGGTATCACCCCAGGCCTGATACGTCTCAGCGTTGGTATTGAACACAGTGATGATATCATTGCAGACCTCGACCAGGCTCTAGCTACTCTAAGCTAGACTGAGTAAAATTACTATTTTCACTTCAACTTAATAGCCTCAATCGAAGAGGCTTATTGGTTGATGTGTTGTAATATTTTATCGGTGATATCCTCAGCATCTCTTGCGTAGATGAGGGGGGATATGGTGCTGCTGGATCGTCCAGATGTATCGATGATCCAATCATACTGGTGATCGCGTGCATACTGATGAATCATTGCATGGATTTCGCCCAGTGACGTTTGTATGAAAATAGATAGATCTATCTTCGCCTGCTTCAGGTGTAGGTTTTCTATTTCGTTGATTGCTCGTTCCAGGGATTGATACTGATTGACTAGTTTGTCAGCCCGGCCACGGTATATTTCTCTGGCTTCTGTGGTTTCGGCTTGCTTGAGGATCTCCTCGCGCAAGCTCGCCATCGCTTCGCTGACCTTGGTGCGACGTGCAACGAGGGTAGCAAGCCTCTGATCATGTTGATCTCGTTTGGCCAGAAGGTCTTTTCTTTGATCGTTCGCCTTCTTGTAGTTCTTGAGAACTTCATCAGTATTTACCGTGGCACAGCGTGTGTCAGCTGCCGCAGTGAAGGGCACCCAAGATAATAACAAAGCGAATGCAATGAGGTGTAGGAACCGCTTGCTGAGCATGGTTGATGTGCCATTCATAGGATATCTTTTAACAAGATGATCACACTATGTCCAGCATGCCCGAGCTGAGCTTTGCACCTGCTTTTATAGTGTTCAGAGAATTTTCCGGTGAATTAGAAATAGTATTTGGCTCCGGGCTTCGGAATGATCGTCTCAGTAGTTGGGAGTTTCTCGCGAAGCTGATCCGCGAACCATTCGGTTGCCTGAATATCGCCATGGACGAGAATGGTTTTGCTCGGTTTTACCCGCAAAATATAGTCGAGTAAGTCGTCTCTTGTGGCGTGTCCTGAGAAATCGAAGACCTTCATCGGGCAGTTAAACTGGACGGGAGGCTGTTCAGGATCAAGGTTGATGAGGTCTCCTTGCTTGCCCGCGCGGATATGACCTGCTGGGGAGTCGGGGTCTGCATAACCGACAAAGAGCAGTGCGTTTTTAGGGTTATCCAGAAAGCCGCGTGCAAAACTATTCGATACTGTCTTTTCAGTCATCATACCGCTGGAAAGGGCGTAGATAGCTCCAGGCTGGTAGACGATAGGGGCGCGCTTACGGCGGCGACCACCTGTCTTGACTTCCATGTCCTTGAGGACTCGAAAGCCGGGTTGATTGCGCGGGGTTGAGTCTGCAAATTCATCGAAGATGAGTGACATCTTTGTGCTGAGACCGCCGATGTAGACGGGCGCATCGGGAATCATACCCTCCGTTTTGAAGCGGTTAATCATGCTCAGAACTTCCTGAGTTTTACCCATGGCAAATACGGGGACGAGGACAGATCCACCATCACGCAGGCAGCGGTTAATGGACTCAGCAAAGTTATTTTCCTCCTGTTGGCGGTTGTAGGACTCGTCACGAGGAGAGGCACCACGGGTTGTCTCGATGATAAGGATATCAATATCCTCCTCAGGAAGTTTAGCGCCTGGAATGAGGGTTTGATCTTCGAACTGTACATCACCCGTGTAGAAAATGCGTTTGTCCATGGTTTCTAACATGACGCCCGCAGAGCCAAGGATATGCCCTGCGTCATGAAAGCTAGCGCGGACATTTTCATTAAGCTGGAATGGGCGATCATAGTTGAAGGTGCGCCAGCGCTTTTCTAGCCGGTCGAGCTCGCGATGCGTGTAGAAAGGGTAATCCGTAATTCCCAATTCAACGCGTTTGCTCTCCATGACATTGACTGAATTGTGCAGCAGGGCATCCACAAGCTTGGAGGTGGCAGGAGTCATGTAAACCTCGGCATCTGGCTGGCCATTCATTAGCACAGGGAGCGATCCGGAATGATCCAAGTGGGAGTGGGAGACAAAAATGGAGTCAACGCTGCTAGATTCAAGCTCGTGATGAGCAGGGAGGGATTCGATTCCTTCCTCCTTAGGGTGCATGCCGGAATCAAGTACGATGCGATGGCCGTCGAGCTCAACGAGGTAAGAATTGGCGCCAATCTCGTTTCGGCGGAGGAGTGATTGAAAAAACATTGTGGGTAGAGTATAATTGCTTGTTGGTGCGGGGAAGAGAGGCGAAATGCTGCGTTAGCCACTGGCGACTGGCCACTAGCTACTAGTTACTGGCTGCTTGGGCGAGCGCTTTCTTGGGATAACATCGCCTTGACGTGGCCGATGAGAAAAATCGAGCCGCAGATGAGAACAGGTGAGTTTGAGGCCTGATGGCATGCACTGTCAATGGCATCAACGATATTGGCGTGGATTGTGTGCGGGATATCTGCATGGATCGAGTGGGCAAGCTCATCAGAGCTCAGCGAGCGAGGTGAATCGATGGGGGTGAGGTGAATATGAGCAGCGATACGAGATAGAATAGAGATCACCAGCTCTGTATTTTTACCCTCCACGGCTCCAAAGATCATGGTTGCCTTGCAATGGGGGTATTGCTCCTGCCATGTTTTTGTTAGAGCTTCAGCAGCTTGTGCATTGTGCGCAGCATCAAGGATGATTTCAGATGGAAAGTCAGGTGCCGAGCATCGCTCAAAGCGTCCCGGCCAGTTGACGCTTGCCAGTGCATCACTGATGATTTTGGTGTTCACTGGAAGCTGTGCATGCTTAGCGGCAGCAATGGCGAGTGAGGCATTGTAAAGTTGATGGGGGCCCATCAAACTAATCTCTGATTCGGTGTATGGATCGGTGATAAAACGAATGGGAGAGCCGATGTCATTAGCGTGTTTCTCAAGAACATCTCTGGCTTCAGGAGTTTGGGCGCTGCTTAAGACAGCTTGGCCGGCAATCATGATGCCTGCTTTCTCTGTTGCAATTTCGGCTAATGTCTCGCCAAGCCATTGAGAGTGGTCCATCGCCACTGGGGTGATCACTGCTACATCGGCAGGCACTGCCGTAGTCGCATCAAGCCGTCCTCCCATTCCTGTTTCTAAGGCGATGACCTCGCAACCTTGCTGCTTAAAGTGCATCATGCCAAGGGCAAGGGTAAGCTCAAAAAATGTAGGATGGTGCTCCCAGCTAGCCACGAGTTCTCTGATCTCAGTCAGGTATTGAGCTGTTTTTTCTTCACTGATTTCAGCTCCATTGACACGGATGCGTTCACGGAAATTAATCAAGTGAGGTGAGGTGAAAAGTCCACTGCACAAACCGCATGAGCGAGCGATGGCGTCAATCATTGCACAGGTCGAACCTTTGCCATTTGTTCCCGCGACATGGATGACCTTCACCTCAGCCGAGGGGTAGGCACGAAGCTCGCGAAGTAGTCTGCGGGGCTGCTCGAGTCCAAGTTTGATACCAAACTGCTGGGTCTCGTAAAGCCAATCGATTGCTTCTTTGTAGGTCATCTGCACGGGATGGTTGGGCATCCAGTGTTTGTGGACTAAATACGCGATTCTAGTAGCGTTAGGGCAGCATGTATCCAAGCAGCGCACCAAGTCTGGCACGCAATTTACTGCGCTTCACAATGGCATCAATCAGGCCATGTTCGAGCATGAACTCAGCAGTCTGAAAGCCTGGCGGTAGGTCTTGGTGAGTGGTCTCTTTAACGACTCGCGGGCCAGCAAATCCGATCATGCATTTAGGCTCGGCAAGGTTAATGTCACCGATGGTGGCAAAGGAAGCTGTGACTCCTCCGGTGGTAGGATGAGTCATTACTGAGATATAGGGCAGACCAGCTTCTGACAAGCGAGCTAGGGCAGCACAGGTTTTTGCCATCTGCATGAGCGAGAGCATGCCTTCCTGCATGCGGGCACCTGATGATGCTGAAACAATGATGACTGCTTTTTTTTCATCAATGGCCTGCTCTATGGCGCGGGTGATTTTTTCCCCTACAACTGAGCCCATTGAGCCAGCAAAAAACTTGAAGTCCATGACGGCGATCATGGCAGGCTTGCCTTCAATGGTTAGGGATCCTGTCACAACGGCATCGTTGAGTTTGGTTTTCTCCCGCAGCATGTCAATCTTGTCCTCATACTTGCTAAACCCAAGTGGGTTTTTGGAAAAGAGACCGGCGTTGGTTTCCTGAAAACTTCCAGGGTCGGCAAGAAGCTGGATGCGTTCGTGAGAACCGATGAGAAAATGATGTTCACATTTCGTGCAAACGTTGAGGTTTTGCTTGAGGTCAAGTGCGTGAATCAGTTCGCCGCAATCCGTGCACTTGGTCCACAGGTCATCGGGCATGCTCTCGCGTTTGTTACCCGCACCTCTGAGTTTTGGTTTGTTGAAGATACCCATTTGTTCGAGATTCTATGTACTAAATGAAAAATTCCAAAGCTAAAAATAATCAGTAGCTACGCCCCCATAGAGCGCGCTGGCGGGTAGGTTCGGAAGTAAGAAAACACGGTGCAGGATCGCCTTCTTGGAGCTTAAGTGGTAGGCAGCGGATGGATATTTTGTGTTTCTTGGAGAGATCCTCCTCTTGCTCGCGCGTGCCATTCCACGGAGTCATTAGCCAACCCGGTGATTCTTGTGACCAGTGCTGGTCAAAGTTTTCTATGTTGTCGCATTCGGTAATGTTTTGGTCACGCAGCTCAGTGGCGCGAGCAAGTAGTGTATTGTGGATATCTTGCAAGATATCCGAGGCGTTACGAATGAAGTCCTCTTTGGGCAAAAAGTCTTTGTCCATGGGCCCTTGGTCGCGGCGTTGCATGCACACTTTTCCTGATTCGAGATCGCGTGGGCCTATCTCAATTCTGATCGGGGCACCTTTTTTAACCCATTCCCACTTTTTAACACCACCGCCCAAATCACGACCGTCAACGTGAACACGCAGGGGCTGATCAGCGTATCTACAATCACGGCGTAGAATTTCTGCAAGGGCATGACAGGCATCAATGATGGCATCTCGGCTGTCCTCCTTGGGTGTGACGGGCACGATGACAATTTGTGATGGGGCTACTCGAGGCGGTAGCACGAGGCCGTCATCATCCGAGTGAGCCATGATAATGGTGCCGATGAGGCGTGTGGAGACTCCCCAAGAGGTTGTGTGGGCATGCTGTTGGTTGCCATCACGTCCCGTGAAGCTGATGTTTTGAGCCTTGGAAAAATTAGTGCCCAAATAATGGGAGGTGCCTGCTTGGATGGCTTTTTTGTCCTGAACCATCGCCTCTACGGTGAGCGTCATATCTGCGCCCGGGAAACGCTCAGCTTCGGTTTTTTCACCAGCGATCACTGGGATCGCAAGGTGATCGCGAAGGAATTCTTCATAGAGTTGGTGGATGGTGCGTGTTTCCTCGATGGCCTCCTCTTTGGTCTCATGGGCGGTGTGGCCTTCTTGCCATAGGAACTCGGCGGTGCGCAGAAAGAGGCGGGGACGCATTTCCCAGCGCATCACATTAGCCCACTGATTGATGAGCAGTGGCAGATCTCGATAGGATTCAATCCAACGCGAGAAGGCAGCTCCGATGATTGTTTCAGAGGTAGGCCGGATGACGTAGGGCTCGGTGAGCTTTCCAGCGGGAATCATTTTTGTTTTGCCCTCATCATCTTTGATGGCCTCAAGCCGATGGTGAGTGACAACGGCGCACTCGGTAGCGAAGCCCTCGGCATGTTCAGCCTCTTTTTCGAGATAGGAGAGTGGTATTAATAAGGGGAAATATGCGTTCTGATGTCCTGTCTCCTTGAAACGCACATCGAGCTGCTGCTGGATAAGTTCCCATATGCCATAGCCCCAGGGTTTGATGACCATGCAACCGCGGGTTTCTGAATTTTCAGCCATGTCAGCAGCTTTGACAACCTGCTGATACCATTCTGGGAAATCGTCGGCGCGCGAGGGCTGGATCGCTGTCTTTTGTGGCTTTGCCATGATGCAGCTTTACAAATCATACTGACGAGAAATGCACAAGCGAGATGTGCAGGAACTGAAGAAACATCGACATTACGCTATGACGCCTTTCAGAGGTAGAAGTGAAATAACGATAAAAAGTATAATATTTCTCGTTTCTGCTGGTCAAGTGGTGCTTTGACCAGCTAGAATCTTCGAAGAATTATTTAATATGAATTTAACATTACGTAATAGAGTAGTTGTGTCCGTCTTGCTGGGCCTGATGAGCATGTCATCGGTATTGATGGCGCAGCAATATGAGTTAGATATTGAAAAGCCTAGGTTTGAAGCCATGCTCTCGCCAACCATTGACGGCCGCACCACAGCTAAAAAATTCGACCCAAAGGAGTGGTTGGAAGTTGAATTGAAAATTAAAATCGCGGCATCTAATAGAGCTGAGCTATTTGCAGATCGCGTT